>Ga0081539_10002897_pt1 | contig 22724 bp, 23 predicted proteins | sample TabmetS4T2R2_FD_71023 | JGI IMG/M metagenome (GOLD analysis project Ga0081539, IMG submission 71023) | Tabebuia heterophylla rhizosphere microbial communities from the University of Puerto Rico - S4T2R2 | ecosystem: Host-associated > Plants > Roots > Rhizosphere ...
CTTCGCCGAGCTCGGTGCCACGCCCTATCCGCCCGATAAGGCGACGCCGGCGGCGCTGCAACAGCATCTGAAAGCGGAGATCGAAAAGTGGACTCCGCTCATCAAGAAGGCCGGCGTTTACGCCGACTAGCAAAAGCCAGGGCAATAAAAAAGGCCGCGCGCTCGCGGCCTTTTTATTTTCGGCCGGCGGCTATTTCTTCAACGCCGCAGCAAAAAACTTGTCGGCCTCGGCCTTTGCCTCCTTGTCGACTTTCGCGTTGTAGGCGAGTGGCAGGCTGAACTTCTTGCCGGCTTCAGTCGCCTCCGGGTTTGTGTAGGCGTGCACGGCGCCCGGATAGTTGATGTAGCGATAGTCAGCCTTGGCCGCTTCCATGTCCTTCTTGAACGCCTCGACCTGCTCGGGCTTGATGAAGGGATCGTCGGCACCATTCAGCACCAGCACCTTGGTCTTCATTTGCTTCGGCGCCGGCGTGTTCATCGACAAGCCGGCATGGAACGCCGCGATCGCCGCGATGTCGGCCCCCGCCCGGGCCATGTTGATGAGCACCGTACCGCCGAAGCAGTAGCCGGCGGCGACGATCTTCTTCGCATCGACCGTCCGGTGCTTCGCGAGCTGCGCGCGCGCTGCGTTGAAGCGCGCCTCCATCGCCTTCGGATTCTTCATCACGCTCCCCGAGAGCGCGCCCGCATCCTTCGGATTGTCGGCGGTCTTGCCATCGCTGAACATGTCGGCGATGAACGCCGTGTAGCCGTTCTGCGCGAAGCGTCGCGCCTCGTTATGGATGTGCTTTGTGATGCCCCACCACTCGTGAACCAGCACGACGCCGGGGCGCTTGCCCTTCGCCGCATCGTCATAGACGACGAACCCCTTCATCGTTGTTTCGCCGTCCTTGTAGGTGACCGGCTCTTCCTTGATTGCGGCTTGCGCCGCGCTGAATGAAAGCGCAAGGACCGCGCCTGCTAGCCACTGATGCATAGGTTCTCCTGTTTCGGGTGATGAAAGATGAACGCTCGGGAGCGAAGTCTATTCCGCGGCCACCGCAGGGCGGCGTTTCCAGACGGCCGTCGCGCGCTCGAATGCGTGCGCAAACTGCAGGACGCCGAAGTCGTCGCGGTAGCGGCCGACGATCTGCAGGCCGACTGGCAGGCCTTCGGAGCTGAAGCCGGCCGGCACCGAGATCGCCGGATGGCTCGCGACGCTGATGTAATAACAGCTCTTCATCCAGTCGATGTAGTTCTCCATCTTCACGCCGGCGATTTCCGTCGGGTACTCCACGTCGACCGGAAATGGCAGCACTTGATTCACCGGACAGAGGAGAAATTCGTAGCGCTCGAGAAAGGTGCGCAGCCGATGGAAAACTTCGGTGCGCAGCGCCTGTGCGCGGGTGATTTGCTGCGGCGTGAGGCGCAGGCCCTGCTCGACGTTCCAGATGACTGTCGGTTTCAGCTTGTCGCGATGCTCGCCGAGCAGCGGCCCGACGCGCTGCAGGAAGCCGAGCGCGCGCAGCGTGTGGAATGCTTCGGTCGCGGCCGAGAGATCGGGCTCGGCCTCCTCGAGCGCGCAGCCCAGATCGCGAAACACCTGGCGCTGCGCCTCCAGCACCGCGGTGACCCCGGGCTCGACCGGCAGGCCGCCGAGGTTGCGGCTCCAGGCGATGCGCGTCTTGCGAAAGTCCCGCTTCAGGCTGCGGCCGAAGACGGTCCCGGGTTCGGTGATGGACGCCGGCGCGCGCGCATCCGGCCCGGCCATGGCGCAAAGGAGGAACGCGGTGTCTTCCACCGTGCGCGCGATCGGCCCCAGCGTCGAGAGCGTGTCCCAGCCGTTCAGCGCGGGCCATGACGGCACGCGGCCCGGCGTCGGCCGAAAGCCGACGACATTGCAGAAATTGCCCGGATTGCGCAGGCTCGCCGCGAGGTCGCTGCCATCGGCAAACGGCAGCATGCCGCAGGCGACGGCGACCGCCGCGCCGCCCGAGGAGCCGCCGCACGTCTTGGAAACATCGTAGGGATTGCGCGTGGCGCCGAATACCGCATTGAATGTCTGGCTGCCGGCGCCGAACTCGGGCGTGTTGGTCTTGCCGAGGGTGATGGCGCCGGCCTCGGAGAGGCGCTCCACCAGCAGGTGGTTTTCCGTCGGTACATGATCGGCATAGACCGGTGAGCCGTAGGTGGTGCGGATGCCTTTGGTCGCGACCAGATCCTTGTAGGCGATCGGCAGTCCGGCGAGCGGCGCGTCCCAGGATTTGCGGCGATCGAGCGCCCGCGCGCGCTTCAACGCCTGCTCGGGCACGAAGGTCACGATCGCGTTGACGCGCGGGTTCACGCGCTCGATCTGCGCGATGAACGCCTGCATCACCTCACTGGCGGAGACCTCGCGGGCGCGCAGCAGGCGCGCGAGCGCTCGAGCGCCGGTGAAGCAGAGCCCGCGCAACTCAGCAGCCCGCGACGCAGCGACCGCCGCCGTCGAACTCCATGGTGCGGCCGGAGAGCGGGACGTGCACCGGCATCTTCGCCGCCTGCCGGAATGCGGCGGCCTTTGTGTTCGGCAGCAGCTTGCCGCCTTGCGTCGCGGCTTCGTTGGCGTGCGAGGCAATGACCGAGTTCGGTCGCACCAGCTCGTTCATAACGTAGGCCGCTTCCTGCGGCCCGGTCATGTTCGGCGCACCGCCGATGTTCATCACGGCGAGGTTGGCCTTGTAATAGCCGCGCACGGTTTCCATGTCCGAGGTAATACCGGTATCGCCGGAGAGGTAGACGACGAGGCCGTTGCTGAAGCGGATGACGAAGCCTCCGGGCGGCCCGACGTAGGCCGTGAGGCCGTTGGCGGCGAACAAATCCGCTTGGCCCTTCTCGAGGAACGCGGCCGGCAGGCCGTTGGTGTGCGCCGCCGGCACGCCGATCACCTGCACTTTGCCGAAGTTGGTCGAAGCACCGAAGCGAACGAGGCGCACGAGCTTCGCCGGATCGCCGCCGAGCGACTTCACCTTCGCCTGGAAGAAGAAGTGCATCTCACCGCCGACGACCAGCGGCGCCTGCTTGCCCAGCACGACGTTCACCGAGTTCGAGTTTGGCGTGTCGCGCACCGACATGTCGGGCGCGGCGCAGGTGCCGGCGTTGGGCGAGCTCTGGTGCGAGTCGCCGATATGGTCGCCGTGCACGTGGCTGAGGAGTACGGCGTCGATCTTGCCGAGCCGCGGGTCATTCGCGCCGCGCACCGTGCGCCCGACGTCGTAAAGGATGCGCGTGCCGTCCGGGTCCTCGAAGATCAGCGCCCGATCGAAGGCGCAGAACTCGCCCTCGTGCGAGCCGACCGCTGTGATCCTCACGGTTGCACCGGACGCGGGGCCCGGCGTAGGCGCCTGCGTGACGCACGCGCAGAGGGCGACGATGAGAATCACGAGGCAATAGCGCATGGACTGCTCCTCGGGTTGGCGAGCGCGTATTACGTCGCGCCGGAGAGCGCGATTCCTTGACGCCGGTCAAGTCCTACATGAGGACGATGTCGAACTGCTCCTGCGTGTAGCTCGCCTCCACCTGCATCGAGATGCGCTTGCCGATGAACCCGGAGAGCATTTCGAGTGACGGCGCCTCTTCCTCCAGGAAGCGGTCGATGACGCTTTGCGAAGCGAGGATGCGAAACTCGCGCGCCTCGCCGAAAGCGCGCGCCTCACGCAGGATCTCGCGCAGGATGTCGTAGCACACGGTGTCGGCGGTCTTCACTTCGCCGCGGGCGCCGCAGGTCGGACAGGGCTCGCACAGCACGTGGGCGAGCGACTCGCGCGTGCGCTTGCGGGTCATCTCGACCAGCCCGAGCGCGGTGAAGCCGTTCACCGTGACGCGCGTGCGGTCGCGCGCCAGGGCGCGCTTGAATTCCTCGAGCACCGCGGCGCGGTGCTCCTCGTTCTGCATGTCGATGAAGTCGAGGACGATGATGCCGCCGAGGTTGCGCAGTCTGAGCTGTCGCGCGATCGCCTGCGCCGCCTCGAGATTTGTCTTGAAGATGGTGTCGTCGAAGTTGCGGCTGCCGACGTAGCCGCCGGTGTTGACGTCGATGGTGGTCATCGCTTCCGTCTGGTCGATGATCAGATAGCCGCCGGACTTCAGCTCGACGCGCCGCGAGAGCGCCTTTTCGATCTCGTCCTCGACGTTGTAGAGCTCGAAGAGCGCGCGCTCGCCGCCGTAGTGCTCGACACGGCTCGCAAGCTGCGGCATGTAGCGCTGCGCGAAGGCGAGCAGCTTCTGGTGGTTCTCGCGCGAGTCGACCAGCACGTGACGCGTCTCGGCGCTCACCATATCGCGCAGCACGCGCTGCGCGAGCGACAGATCCTGGTAGAGGAGCTCGGGCGGCTGCGCGCCCTGCGAGCGGCTGCGGATGGTCGCCCAGAGCTGGCGCAGGTAGGCGAGGTCGGCGGCGAGCTCCTCCTCGCTCGCCGCCTCGGCAAGGGTGCGCACGATGAAGCCGCCCTTCTCGTCGGGCGGCAGCAGCTCCTTTAGCCGGTCGCGCAGCTGCGCGCGGCCGCCTTCATCCTCGATCTTCTGCGAGATGCCGATGTGCGGATCGGCTTCGGACAGCAAAGCCGGCAGATGGACGAGCAGGCGGCCGGCGAGCGAGATCTGCGTGGAAAGGCGAGCGCCCTTCGAGCCGATCGGATCCTTCACCACCTGCACCAGGATCGGCGAGCCCTCGGCCAGGATCTTCTCGATCGGTCTGCCGGGCTCGCGGTTTTGCCAGATGTCGGCGACGTGCAGGAAGGCGGCGCGCTCGAGGCCGATTTCGATGAACGCCGACTGCATGCCGGGCAGGACGCGCGCCACTCGCCCCATGTAGATGTTGCCCACCAGCCCGCGGCCGCGCGCGCGCTCGATGAGAAGCTCCTGCACCACGCCGGCGGCGACCACGGCGACGCGGGTCTCCCGCGGGGTGACGTTGATCAGGATCTCGTCGCTCACGCGGGCGTAAAGCTACCGCCGCTGCGCCAACCGATCTAGCAGTTGCCCTGTTTCGTAGAGCGGCAGGCCCATGACACCCGAGTAGCTGCCGCGCAGCTCGACCACGAAGCGCGCCGCGCGTCCCTGGATCGCGTAGGCGCCGGCCTTGTCGTCCGCTTCGCCGCTCGCCGCGTACTGCTCGATTTCCCGGGCGCCGAGCGTCTTGAAGCGCACTTCCGAGCGCGAAAGCGCGCTTTCCATCCAGTCGTCATGCTTCAGCGCGACCGCCGTCAGCACCTCGTGCGTGCGGCCCGAGAAGCGTCCGAGCATCTTCGCCGCCTCCTCCCGGTCGACGGGCTTACCGAAGATCGTGCCCTCGAGCGCCACCGTCGTATCGGCGGCGAGGACGGGCGCGGGCGGCAGGTTCCGTTGCATCATGCGGCGCCAGCCGGCCTCGGCCTTGGCGCGCGCCAGGCGCTCGACGTATTTGTCCGGCGCTTCGCCGTCAAGCGGCCGCTCGTCGACATCGGGCGCTTCGCCCGGACGCGAGCGGAAAAGGAGCAGGTGAAAGCGCACGCCGATCTGCGCGAGGAGCTCGCGCCGGCGTGGGCTGCGGGAGGCGAGATAAACGCCGCGCTCTAACGGGCCAGCCATGACTCGATTCTATGCACGATGGTAGGGATGCCCGGTGAGGAATGTCGCAGCGCGATAGAGCTGCTCGAGCAGCAGCACCTGCGCGAGTGCGTGCGGCAGCGTCATGGCGGAGAGCCGGAGCATCATCTGCGCCGCGCGCTTGGTCGCCTCCGACAGCCCATCGGCGCCGCCGATCACAAATGCGCTCGGCACCTCCAGGAGCCTCGCGAACTGCTCGGTGGTGTACTCACGGCCGCGCTCATCCAGCGCAATCAGGCGCACGCTCTTGGGTAACGCCGCGGCGAGCCGTCGCTCGTCCCTTAGATTGAGGCGCTCCACCTCGTAGCCCTTCGGCATGCGCTCGGCGTACTCGGCGCACGCTTCTTCCGCCCAGCGCGGCAATCTAGCGGCGAGCGCGACGACGTGCAGCCTTGCCACGAGCAGCTTTTTTGGCGGTCTTCTTCGCGCCGGCACGCTTAACGCTCACCGGCTTGCCGCCCCAGACTTCTTCCAGGTTGTAGAAGTCGCGCACGGTCGGATGCATGATGTGCACGACCACGTCGCCGAGATCGACGAGCACCCATTCGCCGTTCGCTTCGCCCTCGACGCCGTAGACGCGGGCGCCGTTTTCGCGCACCTTCTCCTGCACGTTGTCGGCGAGCGCCTTCACCTGCCGCGTGGACTCGCCGCTCGCGATGACGACGCGCTCGAACATGGAGGGCATGCGCGCGGTGTTGTAGACGAGAATGTCGCGTCCTTTGATGTCTTCCAATGCGGCGACCACGACGCGCTGCTTCTTGCGAATGTCCATCTATCGGTAGAGCCGCCGGGCGGAAATATAGTTCGCCACCGCCTCCGGCACGAGGCTCGCCACGCTCTCGCCGCGCGCGGCGCGTGCCCGTATGTCGCTCGCCGATACCGCCATCGGCGTCATCGGCACGACGATCGCCTCGCCGCCGGGCGGCTCATAGCCGGGCCGCGTGAACACCGCGATGCGCGCGAGGCGCGCCACCTCCTCGGGCCGCCGCCACGCGCGAAAGCTCGCGTATTGGTCGGCGCCAAGCAGCAGGTAGAAGTCATCGCGTGGCCGCTCGGCGCGCAGCGCGGTCAGCGTATCCACCGTGTAGGGAGAAGCGCTCGCGCTGAGTTCGCGTTCGTCGACCTCGTAGGCCGGCTCATCGTGCATCGCAAGCCGGAGCATCGCCAGCCGGTCCGCCGCGCTCGCCACCGGCGGCTTGCGATATCCCGGGTTGCCCGTCGGAATCCAGAGAACGCGCTCAAGGTCGAGACGCTCGCGCGCCGTGCCGGCGAGCGCGAGATGCGCGTTGTGCACGGGATCGAACGTGCCGCCCAGGATCCCCAACTTCAGCTGCGCACCTCGCCGTGGCCCAGCACCACGAACTTCTGCGTCGTCAGGCCCTCGAGGCCGACCGGGCCGCGCGCGTGCAGCTTGTCGGTCGAGATGCCGATCTCGGCGCCGAGGCCGTATTCATAGCCGTCGGCGAAGCGCGTGGACGCATTCCACATCACCGAACTTGAGTCGACTTCGCGCAGGAAGCGCTGCGCACGCTCGGCGTCGTCGGTGACGATGGCATCAGTGTGCTGCGAGCCGTACTTGCCGATGTGCTCGATCGCCTCGTCCAACCCTTTCACCACGCGGATCGAGACGATGGGCGCGAGCCACTCGGTGTAGTAATCGCGCTCGGTTGCGGCTTTCGCCGCCGGCAGCATCCTGCGCGCGGCGTCGTCCGCGCGCATCTCCACGCCTTTGCGCGCGTAGATCTCGCCGATGTGCGGCAGGACCTTCGGCGCGATGGCTTCCGCGACGAGCAGCGTCTCCATGGTGTTGCAGGTGCCATAGCGCTGGGTCTTGGCGTTATCGGCGATGCGCACGGCCATCTCGGGCTCGGCGCGCTCGTCGATGTACACATGGCAGACGCCGTCGAGGTGCTTGATCATCGGGATGCGCGACTCGCGCGCGAGGCGCTCGATCAGCTCCTTGCCGCCGCGCGGCACGATGATGTCCACGTAGTCGCGCATCCTGATGAGCTCGCCCACCGCCGTGCGATCGGCTGTTGGCACGAGCTGGACCGCGGATTCGGGCAGCGCGGCCGCCTTCAGGCCGGCGCGCACGCAGCCCGCGATCGCGCGATTGGATTCCAGGGCTTCGCTGCCGCCGCGCAGGATGCAGGCGTTGCCGGCCTTTACGCAGAGCGCCGCGGCGTCGGCGGTGACATTCGGCCGCGACTCGTAAATGATGCCGATGACGCCGAGCGGCACGCGCATGCGCGCGACCTCGATGCCGCTCGGCTGCCGGCGGCGCTCGGAAATCGCGCCCACCGGGTCGGGCAGCGTCGCGACCTCTTCGACGCCGCGTGCCATCTGCTCGATGAGAGAGGCGGTGAGCGTGAGGCGGTCGATGAAGGCGGCGTCGCAGCCGTCGGCACGCGCCTGCGAGACGTCGCCGGCGTTCGCTCGGAGAATGTCCGCAGCGCCTGCGCGGATCGCGGACGCCATCGCCGCCAAGGCGCGGTTCTTTGCCTCGGTGGACGCGCGGGCGAGCTCGCGCGCCGCGGCGCGCGCGGCGACGCCGAGCTCGCGAATTACCCCTGCAACGTCAAGCTTTTGCTCCACCGGCCAAGTTTAGCCCAAGGCGCAGGAACGCCTCCCATGGCTCGCGTACCTCGACGCCCTTGATGGCGCGATCAATGGCCGCCGCCTCGCCGATTGCGTGCTCGACGCGCTTCGGCGCGATCCGACGCATCGCGCCTTCCACCGCGCGGCGCAGTGTCCGGTTGAAAATGCGCTCGGGATTGCCCTCCTGCAGCGCGAAGAGCGCGCTCGCCACCACGAACAGCACGAAGGTCGGCTGCTCGCCTTCGGCGCGCAGCCCGTCGATGACGCGCGAGTAGCGCGCGAGATCGCCGGCGAGCAGCGCCTCGCCCGCGTCGTAGGGATCGTAACGGGCGACGCTCGCCACCGCAGCGTGCACCGTTTCCATCGACAGCTCACCCGGCGGCGCGAGCAGCGCCAGCTTCTGGATCTCCTGGTGCGCCGCCAGCAGATTTCCCTCGACGCGCTCGGCGAGGAACTCGAGCACGTCGCGGCTTGCGCGCTGCTTCTGTCGTGCGAGGCGCTCGGCGATCCAGGCGGGCAGTCGCTGCCGCTCGAGCGGCCAGATGTCGACGATGGCGCCCGCGCGCGCGAGCGCGTTGAACCACGGCGAGCCTTGGCCGCTGCGATCGAGCCGCGGCAGCGTGACGAGCAGCAGCTGATCGGGGCTCGGCCGCTCGCAGTACGCGGCGATCGCGGCGGCCCCCTGCGTGCCGGGCTTGCCGGTCGGCAGGCGGAGCTCGACGATCTTCTTCGCGGCGAAGAGCGAGAGGCTGCCCATCGCGTGCGTGAACTCGCTCCAGTCGAAGCTGCGGCCCGGCTCGAGCACTTCGCGTTCGCTGTAGCCCGCGCGCCGCGCGGCGCCGCGCACCGCATCGGCCGCTTCCATGGCAAGCAGCGGCTCGTCGCCATGAATCGTGTAGGCCGGTAGAAGCGAGCGTGCGAGCTGCGCTTCGAGTTCGCTCGCTCGAAGCTGCACTACTGCACCTTCGCCTTCGGCATCTCGGCCGAGGCGAGCCGCCGCATCACCTGCTGCACCATGTCGCTCTGCATGTCGCGGAAGAGAAGCTGCTCCTCCGCCTCCTTCGCGAGGATCTCGGCGTCGTTGTAGGTGACGTCGCGCGAGAGCTGCACCACGCTCAGCGGCACGTACTCGCCGCCCTTGCCATCGTGTACGCGATAGCTCACGCGGTAACGCAGGCGAAATTCGCGCACGCGCCCGGTGCCGGTGAGCGACAGGATGATCTTCTCGCGTGCCTCGCCAGTGAGCTCGAGAATCGCATCGGCCGCCTTGGCGTCTTCGACCACCTTCGCATTCGTGCCCGCCTCGATGTTGCGCTTGAGCTCGAGCGCAATGCCCGCCTTGGCATTCGGGATGTACACCGTCTGAAACGGCACAGTGGCGCTGCCGCGCAGATGAAAGCCGCACCCCAGGAACATCGAGGTGAACGCAACGATGATGAGCCGGCGGATCAAACGACGAGGTTGACGAGCCGCCCGGGCACGACCACCACCTTCTTCACGTTCTGCCCGGCGACGAAGCGCTGCACATTCGGGTTGGCACGCGCGAGCTCCTCGATTGCTGCGCGGTCGGCGGCCTTCGGCACCTTGATCGAGCCGCGCAGTTTGCCGTTGACCTGCACCACGAGCTCGATCTCGTCCTGCTCGAGCGCGGCCGCGTCGGGGTCGGGCCACGGTGCGCGCATCACGTCCTCGCCGAAGCCAAGCTCACGCCAGAGATGGTGCGTGATGTGCGGGGCGATGGGCGAGAGCATGCGGATCAGGATCGACAGGCCCTCGCGCGAGGTCTCGTCCCATTCCGGAAGCTCCTCGAGCGCATTGAGGACCTTCATGCAGGCCGACGCCACGGTGTTGAATTTCTGCCGCTCGATGTCGTCGTTCGCCTTCTTCAGCTCGAGATGGATCTGGTAGCGCGTTCTCCTGTCGAAGCCCGGTGCGCATTTGGCGCGCGAGAAGCGAGCGGCGAAGTCCCATACTTTCCGCAAAAAGCGGAATGAACCCTCGACACTCTCGTCGCTCCATTCGAGCGTGTTGGTCGGCGGCGAGGCGAACATCGTGTAGAAGCGGGCCGTGTCGGCGCCGTACTTATCGATCAGCGCCTGAGGATCGACGCCGTTGTTTTTCGATTTCGACATCGTGCCGATGCCGTCGTACACGACCGGCACGCCGTCGGCGGTGCGTTTCGCCGAAAGAATCTTCCCCTTGGCGTCGCGCTCGACCGTCACGTCGGCGGGATTCACCCATTCGCGCCGGCCGCTCGCGTCGGCGTAGTAGGACTCGGCGAGCACCATGCCTTGCGTCAGCAGGTTGGTGAACGGTTCCGCGACGCCCGGCATCAGTCCTTCGTCGCGCATCAGGCGCTGGAAGAAGCGCGAATAAAGCAGATGCAGAATGGCGTGCTCGATGCCGCCGATGTACTGGTCGACGGCCATCCAGTAGCGCGCACGTTCGTCGACCATCGCCTTGGCCTGGTCCGGGCAGCAGTAACGAGCGAAGTACCAGGACGAATCGACGAACGTATCCATCGTGTCCGTCTCCCGCCGCGCGTCGCGGCCGCACGAAGGACACTTGGTCGCGTAGAACTCCGGCATCTTGGCGAGCGGATTGCCCGTGCCGTCAGGCACGAGGTGCTCGGGCAGCTTGACCGGCAGTTGGTCATCCGGCACGGGTACGTCGCCGCACGACGGGCAGTGCACGATCGGAATGGGACAGCCCCAATAGCGTTGGCGTGAGATGCCCCAATCACGAAGGCGCCATTGCACCTGCTTCTCGCCGAGCGCCTTTGCTTTCAGGTCGGCGGCGATCGCATCCACGGCTTCTTGGTGGCCAAGCCCGTTGTATTTGCCGGAGTTGATGCAAGCGCCATATTCGGCGTATTCGGGGCGCCACGGCGGATCGACCCGCTCGCCGAGCGGATGGCGGATCACTGGCTTGATCGGCAGTCGGTATTTATGCGCGAACTCGTAATCGCGCTCGTCGTGCGCCGGCACCGCCATCACCGCGCCTTCGCCGTAGCCCATCAGCACGTAATTCGCCACCCACACTTCGAGCTTTTCGCCCGACAAGGGGTGCGTGACGGTCATGCCGGTCGGCATGCCCTGCTTTTCTATTTGCGCGAGCTCGGCTTCCATCACCGCGCCGCGCTTGCACGCTTCGACGAAGGCAGCGATCTTCTTGTCGCGCTTCGCCGCCCAGGCGGCGATCGGATGCTCCGCCGCCACGGCGCAGAAAGTCGCGCCCATCAGCGTGTCGGCGCGCGTGGTGAAGACCCAGAGAACCTTGCGCTCGCCTTCCAGTTCGTACGGGAAGCCGACGCGAACGCCTTCAGACTTGCCGATCCAGTTCTTCTGCATCAGCTTCACCTGCTCGGGCCACCCCGGCAGATCGTCGAGCGCGGCGAGCAGCTCCTCGGCGTAGTGCGTGATGCGCAGGAAGTACATCGGGATCTCGCGCTTTTCGACCACCGCGCCGGTGCGCCAGCCGCGGCCCTCGATCACCTGCTCGTTCGCGAGCACCGTCTGGTCGACCGGGTCCCAATTGACGACGCCGGTCTTCTTATATGCCAGGCCCTTCTGGAAGAGGCGGGTAAAGAGCCACTGGTTCCACTTGTAGTAGTCGGGCTTGCAGGTCGCAAGCTCCCGCTCCCAGTCTAGCGCGAAACCGAGGCTCTTCAGCTGCGACTTCATATAGGCGATGTTGTCGTAGGTCCATTGCGCCGGCGGCACCTTGTTCGCCATCGCCGCGTTTTCCGCCGGCAGCCCGAATGCATCCCAGCCCATCGGCTGCAGCACGTTGAAGCCGCGCATCCGGTAGTACCGCGTGAGAACGTCGCCGATCGTATAGTTCCTGACGTGTCCCATGTGCAGCTTCCCTGAGGGGTAAGGGAACATGGACAGGCAATAGAACTTCCGCTTCGCGGCATTTTCTTCGACGTGAAAGGCGCGTGCGCTCTCCCAGAAAACCTGAGCCTCGCGCTCTACCGCTTGCGGATCGTAGGCGTCTTTCATGGAAGCGCGGGATTATAGGGCGGGAGGCCCGATGAGATTGCTGCTGCTCTTCACTGGCGCCGGCTCGCGCATCGCCGTGAAGCTCGCGGAGGGCAGCATCGATGACGCGCGAGCTCTTCAAGGCGATGCTGGTGAGTTCGGCATCACGCAACCGAAAGTTTCCCGATAACCGGGCGCGCCCAATTTATAATGCGGACGCTTTGTCGCTTCATCTCGAACTTCTCAATCCCGAGCAGCTCGCCGCCGTCACGCTTCCCGACGAGCACGCGCTGATCCTGGCAGGCGCCGGCAGCGGAAAAACGCGCGTCCTCACCACGCGCATCTCCTGGCTGATCAAAGGCGCTCGCACGACGCCGGCGCGCATCCTGGCGGTCACTTTTACCAACAAGGCGGCGCGCGAGATGCTGACGCGCATTACGGCCATGCTGCCGACCAACCCCCGCGGCATGTGGATCGGCACCTTCCACGGCCTTTGCAATCGAATGCTGCGCGCACACCACCGCGAGGCCGGGCTCCCGGCGGCGTTCCAGATCCTCGATTCGCAGGACCAGCTCGCGCTGGTGAAGCGCCTGGCGAAGAGCCTCAACATAGACGATGAGCGCTTCCCGCCGCGCGAGCTCGGCTGGTTCATCAACGCCAACAAGGAGGAGGGCGTTCGCGCGCGCGAGGTGCCGGTGACGGATGAGAACACGCGCCGCATGGCGGATTTCTACGCGGCCTACGACGAGCAGCTGCAGCGCGAGGGCGTCGTCGATTTCCCGGAGCTGCTCCTGCGTAGCTACGAGCTGCTGAAGAGGAACGAGATCCTGCGCGCCCATTATGCGCAGCGCTTCCAGCACATCCTGGTGGACGAGTTCCAGGATACCAACCGCCTGCAATACCGCTGGCTCAAGCTCTTCGGCGGCGGCGGCGCCAAGTACTTCTGCGTCGGCGACGACGACCAGTCGATCTATACCTTCCGCGGCGCGCATGTCGGCAACATGGCCGATTTCGAGCGCGAGTTCAAAGTCGCAACGGTCATTCGCCTCGAGCAGAACTACCGCTCGCACGGCAACATCCTCGATGCGGCGAATGCGCTGATCGCCAATAACCGCAACCGGCTTGGCAAGAACCTCTGGACCTCTGCAGGCAAAGGCGAGCCGTTACGCGTCTTCGAAGGCGAGTCCGACACCGACGAGGCGCGCTGGATCGTCGACGAGGTGCAGGCGCTCTCTCGCGACGGCACGTCGCTCTCGCAGATGGCGGTGCTCTACCGCTCGAACGCCCAGTCGCGAGTGCTCGAGCACACGCTCTTCTCGCGCGGCATCGCTTATCGCGTCTATGGCGGCCTACGCTTCTTCGAGCGGGCGGAGATCAAGCACGCGCTCGCCTATTTGCGGCTGGTGGCGATGCCCGATGATGACAACGCGTTCCTGCGGGTGGCCAATTTCCCGCCGCGCGGCATCGGCGCGCGCACCATCGAGCAGCTGCAGGACGCCGCCCGGCAGGCGGCGAGCTCGCTCTTCGCCGCCGCGCCGGGCTCGAAGGCGGCGGCGTTCCGTACGCTGATCGAGACGCTGCGCAATGAGACGCAGGGTCTTGCCCTGAAGGAGATCGTCGATCACGTGGTGGCGAAGAGCGGGCTCATCGAGCACTACAAGACCGAGCGCGAAGGCGCCGACCGCGTCGCCAACCTCGAGGAACTGGTAAATGCTGCCGCCACCTTCAGCGAGGAAGAGCGCGAAGTCGAATCAGGCGAAGCTGCAGATCCGCTCACCGCGTTCCTGACCCACGCCGCTCTCGAGGCCGGCGAGCACCAGGCAGGCGAGGGCGCCGATGCGCTGCAGATGATGAGCGTGCACTCGGCGAAGGGCCTGGAATTCGATGTGGTCTTCATCTCCGGCCTGGAGGAGGGCCTGTTTCCGCACGAGCAGAGCGTGACCGAGCGCGACGGCCTGGAGGAAGAACGCCGCCTCGCCTACGTCGCCATCACCCGGGCTCGGCAGCGGCTGTATCTATCGCATGCGCAAACGCGCATGCTGCACGGTCAGACGCGCTACAACATCCCGTCGCGCTTCCTGGAAGAGATTCCGCAAAGTCTGATGAAGTGGTTGACGCCGCGCTTCTCGCGGCAGAAGGCCTTTGCGCCTGATTTTTCGCGCCAGACGCGCACCACCATCCCGAATCGCAGCAACGCCAGCCGCGAGGTCGGCGGCTTTCGCATCGGTCAGAACGTGATGCATGCCAAGTTCGGCCAGGGCGTGATCATCGATGCCGAGGGCCACGGCGGCGATGCGCGCGTCCAAGTCAACTTCGGTTCGCAGGGCGTGAAGTGGCTCGCCGTCTCGGTGGCGAAGCTGCAGGCCGCATAATCGTTTCGGAGGGAGGAGGCAATGAACCGGCTGATTTGTGCAGTGCTGATCGCGCTCGTCGCGGGCAGCGCGAGTGCGCAGAAGAGGGCGTTGCGCGTCTCGACCGCCGCGCCGCCGCCCGATTTCCTCAGTCGCTCGCTGCAGCAGTTCAAGAAAGTGCTGGAATCGGCGGCGCCGGAGATCGACGTCGAGGTGTACCCGGGCAGCCAGCTCTTTCGGCAGGGCACCGAGGTGCCGGCCATGCAGCGCGGCAATCTTGAGATGAGCACCATGACGACTTTCGAGGTCGCGCAGCAGATCCCGGAATTCGGCTTCTTCAACCGCGCCTACCTGTTCCGCGATTACGACCACGCTTACAAAACGTTCGCCGGCCCCGTCGGCAAGCGCTACGCCGATACGGTGTCGCAGAAGATGGACATCGTGATCCTGGCGCCTACCTATCTCGGCACCCGGCAGGTCAATCTGCGTACCGTGCGCGACGTCAAGGGCCCGCAGGACCTGGCCGGCGTGAAGATGCGCATGCCGGCGGGCCCGGACTGGCTGCTCCTTGGCCAGTCGCTCGGCGTGACGCCGACGCCACTCGGCATGCCCGAGGTCTATCTCGCGCTGCAGACGGGCGCGATCGATGGCCAGGAAAATCCGCCGACCATCTTCAACGCCGCCAAGTTCTATGAAGTCACCAAGCAGATGGTGATCACGTCGCATCTCGTGCAGCCGGTGTTCTATGCGATCGCCAAGCCGTACTTCAACAGCCTCTCGGCCGAGCAGCGAAGCAAGGTGCAGGCGGCGGCGGTGAATGCGGCGCGCTGGAACGATGAGCAGCGCCTCGCCGACGAGAAGACCGTGATCGACGGCCTCGCGGCCAAGGGATTGACCGTCACGCGCCCTGCCCTGGCCGTTTTTCGGGCCAACGCGGAGAAGGTGTACGCCAATGCCGATGCGGCCAAGGCCTGGGACCGCAAGCTGATGGATGAGGTGATGGCCGTCAAATGAGGCGCGCCGCGGCGGCGGTGTCCGCGCTGCTCGTCGCGGCCGTCCTCGGCGTAGTGCTTCTCGGCGTCGCCCGTCGCTACCTCTTCGGCGCGCCGCTCATCTGGACCGACGAGCTCGCCTCGGTCCTTTTCCTATGGTCGGTGTTCTGGACGGCGGCCGTGGCCGTGCCCCTGCGCGACCACGTCAGCTTCGATCTGCTGGTCGAAATGCTGCCGGCGCCCAGCCGCAGGGTTATGGGTATCGCCGCCTCGGCGCTGGTCGGCTTGGCCTTGCTGGCGGCGCTGCCGAAGACCATCGGCTATGTCGCGTTCCTCTGGCGCGAGCGCACCGCCGCGCTGCAGTGGCGGCTCGATTATGTCTACGCCTGCTTCCCGCTCTTCATCGGCGCGGCAGGGCTTGCCTTCCTCGCCGACGCGCTGCGCCAATGTCTGCGCCGTTCCTGATCCTGATTGCGCTCTTCGTGGTGCTCGCGGCGCTGCGCGTGCCGATCGCCTTTGCCATGCTGGTCGCCGCGCTCGGCTACCTGCTCGCGGCCGGACGCGACATCGGCCTCGCCGCCGACCAGATTATGAATACGCTCGCGGCCAATTCGCTGCTGGTGGCGATCCCGCTCTTCATGCTGGCGGCGAACCTGATGAATGCCGGTTCGATCAGCGATCGCCTGTTCGCCGCGTGCCACGTGCTGGTCGGACGCATAAAAGGGGGGCTTGCGCAAATCGATGTGCTGGTGAGCGTGCTGTTCGCCAGCATGAGCGGTAGCGCGGTCGCCGACGCCGCGGGTCCTGGCATGGTCACCATCCGCGCGATGGACAAGGCGGGCTACCCGCGCGGCTTCGCCGCGGCGATCGTCGCCGCCTCGTCGGTGCTCGGCCCGATCATCCCGCCGTCGATCCCGATGATCCTCTACGCGCTGATGGCGAACGCTTCGATCGCCGCGCTGTTCCTCGCGGGCGTGCTGCCGGGACTGGTGATCGCGGTGGCGATGATGCTGGTCGTCTGGCGTACCGCCGAGCGGCGCAACTTTCCCGTCGAGCCACCGATCCCGCGCCCCGAGCGCGCCCGGGTGCTGGCACGCGCTGCGCTGCCGCTCGGCATGCCGGTGGTGCTGCTGGGCGGCATCTATAGCGGCGCCTTTACGCCGACCGAGGCGGCGGCCGTCGCCGCGCTCTATGCGTTGCTGCTCGCCGGACTCGTCTACCGCGAGCTTGGCACGCGGCAGTTGTTCGCAGCGTTCGCCGACACCGCTCGGCAGTCCGCGGTGATCCTGCTCATGATCTGCGGCGCCTTTGCCGTGAACTACGCGGTGACGGCCGAGCAGCTCGACAAGGCGCTCGCCGCATGGATTGGCGCGCTCGGCCTGCGGCCGCTCGCGTTCCTGATCGTCGTGAATGCCGTGTTCCTGCTGCTTGGCTGCATCATCGACGCGACCACTATGCTGCTCGTGCTCGTGCCGGTCCTTTTGCCCACCGTGGCCGCGCTCGGCATCGATCCGGTGTATTTCGGCGTGCTAGTCGTCATCAACATTACGATCGGCCTCGTCACGCCGCCGTACGGCCTGCTGCTTTTCGTGCTGGCGGCGCTGACCAGAATCCCGCTGCGCGAGATCATCGCCGAGTGCTGGGGGCTGATCGGCGCGCTGGTCGCGTCGCTCGCCCTAATGGTCGCGTTTCCCGGCCTGGTGCTGTGGCTGCCCCGGGTGCTGGGTTACGTGCGCTAATCGCCCGTCGGCGCGATGCGAAACTCGACGACCGAGTCCATGCCTTCGAGCGTGACGGACAGACGGCCAGCGCCGGAGCGATCGGCCGAGCGGATCACCATGCTGTGCCGGCGGATGCGACCTTCGCCTTCCAGGCGGTAGCTGAAGTTGGCGATGCTGAAGCCGTGCGACTCGACGAGCTCGCGCACCTGCCGTTCGGTCATCGGCGCCGAGCGCGCGAAGCGCACGTCGAAGTGGTAGTACGCCTGCGAGGGCATACGCGCCTCGATCCAGCGGAACAACGCCAGCACACCGAGGGTAAGCGCGACCGAGACGACGAGCGGGAAGTAAAAGCCGATGCCGGCAAGGATGCCGATGGCGGCCGTGATCCAGATCGAGGCCGCGGTCGTGAGGCCGCGCACCGACAGCCCTTCCTTGATGATCACGCCGGCGCCAAGAAAGCCGATGCCGGTCATGATGCCCTGGGCCATCCGCGTCGGATCGATCTGCACGCGGCCGGTGACGGCGCTCATCCAGTGCGACTCGTACACCGTGACGAGCATGAGCAGGCTCGAAGCCGTGCACACCAGCGCGTGCGTGCGGAAGCCCGCCGGCCGGCCGTGATAGCTGCGCTCGTAGCCGATGAAGGCGCCGGCGGCAAGCGCGGCCATCAAGCGGGCCATGATCTCAAAGTCGTCGACGGTCATGCGGCCCACATTCTCCACGCCCACCAGGCGAGCGCCAGCCAAACGAGCACGATGAGGCCCGCCGCCCAGTAGTTCTTCGGCCGCTGCGGCGCGCGCAATGCCTGCTCTCGTCCCCAGGCGAGCACATGCGGTGGCATGAGCCGCAGCGCGAGATAGATGCCGAGCGGCACGATGATCAGGTCATCGAGGTACCCCAGCACCGGGATGAAATCCGGAATCAGGTCGATGGGGCTGAAGGCATACGCGACCACGGCGATTGCCACCGCCTTGGCGCTCCACGGCGCGTCCGGATGCCGGCGGCAATACCACAGCGTGAGGAGCTGCATCTTCAGCTCGGCGGCCCAGCCCTTGAGCCGCGCGAGCATCAATCGAGCGGCAGGCCGACGTAGTTCTCGGCGAGAGTCGTCGCCTTGGCGCGCGAGGTGACCACGTACTCGAGCTCGGCAAGCTGCAGCCGGTGATGGAAGGTCGTCTCGTCGTGAAAACGGTGCAGCATCGAGGTCATCCACCAGGAAAAGTGCTCGGCGCGCCAAACGCGGCGCAGCGCGCTCGCCGAATAACCCTTCAGTGCCTGCTCGTCGCCGCTCGCGTAAAAGGCGGCGAGCGCGCGCGAGAGCAGGCGCACGTCAGCGACCGCCAGGTTGAGTCCCTTGGCGCCGGTGGGCGGCACGATGTGCGCGGCATCGCCGGCGAGAAAGAGGCGCCCGTAGCGCATCGGCTCGACCACGTTGCTGCGCATGGCGATGATGCCTTTCTGGAAGATGCGTCCCTCGGCGAGGCGCCAGTCTTCCACGGTCTCGAGTCGCGCATGCAGCTCGTCCCAGATGCGGCTGTCGGGCCAGTTCTTCACCTCGTCATTCGGATCGCACTGCAGGTACAGGCGCTGGATCTGCGGCGAGCGCGTGCTCACGAGGGCAAAGCCGCGCTCGTGCATGGCATAGATCAGCTCCTCGGTCGAGGGCGGCGCCTCCACCAGGATGCCGAACCAGCCGAACGGATAGACGCGGGTGAACTCGTGGCGCATGCGCGAGGGGATCGATGGCCGCGTGATGCCGTGGAAGCCGTCGCAGCCGGCGATGAAGTCGCAGGCGAGCTCTTGCACCTTTCCGGCGTGGTGGAAGCGCACCTTCGGCTCGCGCGTATCGAGGTCGTAGACCGCGGCGTCCTTCACCTCGAAGAGGATCTTGCCGCCGGTGGCGAGACGCGCGGCGACGAGGTCCTTGATCACCTCGTGCTGCGCATAAACCATGATCGCGCGGCCGCCGGTCAGGCTGGGAAAGTCGATGCGGTGCGAGCGGCCGCCGAAGCGGAGATAGATGCCGTTGTGCACGAAGCCTTCGCGCTCCATGCGCTCGCCGACGCCGGTCGCCTTCAGGAGGTCGACGGTGCCCTGCTCCAGCACGCCGGCGCGGATCGTCGCCTCGATTTCCTCGCGGCTGCGCAACTCGAGCACCACCGAATCGATACCTTCGAGATGCAGCAGGTGCGAGAGCAGCAGCCCCGCCGGCCCGGCGCCCACGATGCCCACTTGCGTGCGCATCAAAGCACCGTCCAGGCGGCGACCAGCATGACGGTCCCGACCCAGGCCGCGGCGATCAGCCACCAGGCGGCGCGGCTAAGACGCGGCAGGCGTGCGTCGAGCTCGCGCGAGCGGGCCCGGCAGTCGGCGAGCACCGGCGCGGGAATGAAGCGCACCGCGAGCGCGATGGCGAGCGGGATGAAAATCAGATCGTCGATGAACCCGATCAGCGGCAGCGCGTCCGGAATGAAATCGACCGGCGTGAGCGCATAGGCAACGCAGCCCGCCACGACGAATTTCGCGTACCACGGCGTGCGCGGATGGCGCGTGGCGAGCGCGAGCGCCAGGAGCTCGAGCTTCAGCTCGTGCGCGCGGGTGCGAAGGCTGCGGAAATCGAACATGTTAGATTTTGCCCATGCCGCGCCACGATTATCTCGAGCGCATCCTCAAGGCGCGGGTCTACGACGTGGCGACCGAGTCGCCGCTCGAGCCCGCGCGAGCGCTTTCGGCGCGGCTGAAGAACCGCGTGCTCATCAAGCGCGAGGATCTGCAGCGGGTATTCTCGTTCAAGCTGCGCGGTGCCTACAACAAGATGGCGGCGCTGCCCCATTCGCGCCTCCAGCGCGGGGTGATCGCGGCGAGCGCCGGCAACCATGCGCAGGGGGTCGCGCTCGCCGCGCAGCGCCTCGGCTGCCGGGCGGTGATCGTCATGCCGGTGACCACGCCACGCATCAAGGTCGAAGCGGTGCGCTCGCGCGGCGCACAGGTGCGCCTCTACGGCGACTCGTACGCCGAGGCTTATGAAGAGGCGATGCGCATGAAGCGGAGCCGCGGCCTCGCGTTCGTGCACCCGTACGACGATCCGGAGGTCATTGCCGGCCAGGGGACGATCGGCATGGAGATCCTGCGCCAGCATCCCGGCGCCCTCGATGCGATCTTCGTCCCGGTGGGCGGCGGCGGCCTCATTTCCGGCATCGCCGCGTACGTGAAGCGCGTGCGGCCGTCGGTGCGGATGGTGGGCGTCGAACCGGTGGACGCCGACGCCATGACGCGCTCCCTCAAGGCCGGCCGGCGCGTCAAGCTCGACCATGTCGGTCTCTTCGCCGACGGCGTGGCGGTGAAGGAGGTCGGCCGCGAGACTTTTCGGCTTTGCCGCGCGCTGGTGGACGAGATGGTGCGCGTCGACACCGACGAAATGTGCGCGGCGATCAAGGATGTGTTCGAAGACACGCGCGTCGTGCTCGAGCCCGCGGGCGCGCTCGCCGTCGCCGGCGCCAAGGCCTGGGTCGAGCGCCATGGCGCGCGCCGCAAGACGCTGGTGGCGGTGGCCTCGGGCGCGAATACCAACTTCGATCGGCTGCGCTTCATCGCCGAGGAGGCCGAGCTCGGCGAGCATCGCGAGGCGGTGCTGGCGGTGACGATCCCCGAGCGGCCGGGCAGCTTCAAGCGCTTCTGCGCCACCCTTGGCGGCAGCAACATCACGGAGTTCAATTACCGCATCGCCGATGCACGCGAGGCGCACATCTTCGTCGGCGTCGAGGTGAACGGGCGGGCGCAGACGGCGCGCATTGTGCGGAACCTCCGCCGCCATGGGCTGACCACCCTGGACCTGTCCGACAACGAGATGGCGAAGCTGCACCTGCGGCACATGGTCGGCGGCCGCGCGCCCCGCGCCGCGGGAGAGACATCCTTGGCGAAGGATGAGCTCCTCTATCGCTTCGAATTCCCTGAGCGCCCCGGGGCGCTGATGAAGTTCCTCGAGAACATGCGGAGCGACTGGAACATCAGCCTCTTCCACTACCGCAACCACGGCGCCGACTACGGCCGCGTCCTCGTGGGCATCCAGGTGCCGAGGGGCGAGATGCGCGAGTTCCGCGCCTTCCTGCGCAAGCTCGGCTACCCCTACGCCGACGAGACGCGCAACCCGGCGTACCGCCTGTTCCTAGTCTGAAATCGGGGTCAGAGCCCGATTTCAAATAGGGCTCTGACCCCGATTTAGTCCCGATTTAGTCGCGCTTCACTTCGTCGGCGTAGCAGACGGGCGAGGCGAGCGCGCTCGGCGTGCCGGCCTGCGGCTCGCCGAGGTAGGCGAGGCCCTCGGGATCGCGCCGATAGACGCCCCGCTCGGTGACGACGTAGTCCATTGGGATGTCCCAGGGCTGCGGATGGATGGTGTCGAGGCGCGCGAGCTCGTAGGAGACTCCGATCACCACCGGTCGCTTGGCGAGGGCGGCGAGCGTGCGGTCGAAGAAGCCCGCGCCGTAGCCGAGGCGATATCCCTGCGTGTCCCAGCCGTTCATCGGCAAAAGTACCGCGTCGGGTTGCACCTGCGGCGAATCGACCGGGCAGGGAATATCCAACGGACCGCGCTTGAGGCTGACGCCGGGATGCCATTCGCGAAATATCAACGGAGTTTTCGGCGCGACCACGACCGGCAGGGCGGTCAACGCGCCCCGCTCGCGGAGCGTTCTGGCAAAATGGCGCGCGTCGTACTCGCCTTTGATCGGCCAACAAAACGCGAGACGGCAACGGGCAAGTCCGGGGAACGCGAGCTCCAGATAACCGTCGATGCGGCGGCGCCAGAGGTCGAGTTGGTCGGCATCGAGCGCCATGCGCGCCGCGACGAGCCGCTCGCGCTCGGCCTTGCGCCAGTCTTTGAGTGAAGCCGGAGCCGCGCTGGACATAAGGATTTTGAGTCTCATGATTTTCGGCAGGTTGCGCAATCTTGCGGTGATCGTCGCGGCGGCGGCGCTGCCGCTCGCCGCCCAGGCCGGCTCGAGCGACGAGGCGCTGCTCGGCGCCTACGACGCCTACCGGGCCGGGGACGCCCTCAAGTTCGCGCGCTACGCCCGACACTGGTACTGGATCGACCGCTTGCGCCGTGACATCCGCGGTGATCCGGAGCGGCACCGCTACACCGACTTGGCGCTGTCGCCGGCCGATGAGCAGGATACCGAGAGACTGGAACTCTTCACCCAGAGCGAGGCTGCGCAGGCGGCGGTGGCGCATGTGCGAAAAATCAAGGAGCTGACCGCGACCAAATCGGTCGCCTGAGAACGGCGATCGGGCTTTCGGGCCGGTTCCGAAAGCGGATGTTACGACACTAAAAATGCTCTTGATTTCAGTATCTTATGGCGGAACTGCGCCGCGGTGAACCAAACGTTATTGAAGACCGTCATAAAGACCTGATATCTGACCGAGCTTTCCAGATCGGCCAGACGATCGGGTCCCGGGAACTGACGATGAACAAGATGA
>Ga0081539_10002898_pt1 | contig 22717 bp, 23 predicted proteins | sample TabmetS4T2R2_FD_71023 | JGI IMG/M metagenome (GOLD analysis project Ga0081539, IMG submission 71023) | Tabebuia heterophylla rhizosphere microbial communities from the University of Puerto Rico - S4T2R2 | ecosystem: Host-associated > Plants > Roots > Rhizosphere ...
CCGGCATCGCAGCTAGGTCTCGCACGCGCGTTCCGTGCATCGGAGCTCCTTTCCAATGCCAGGGCCAGGGCGTCCCAAGCGCCGCTTGCCTCTCTTTACGACGCGCCGACCATAGCTCGACCTTTCGAGCGCGAGCCTCTCACCCGCACAAGGCGCCGCCTCCCGAACGCCCGAGCAGCGTCTGGGACCTGAAAGCTCCATAAAGGGCTCCATACCCACCGCGTACTGGGGATCCTGCAAGTTCCGGCCAAACAAAAAGCGCCGATTTGCGGCGCTTTTGCGAAGCCCTCTGACGGACTCGAACCGTCGACCCCCTCCTTACCATGGAGGTGCTCTACCAACTGAGCTAAGAGGGCAGGCGCGGCACAGGGTAACAGCGGACCTTCTAGGCTCACTACCGATGGAGGGCTACCTCGAGCGGCCGATCGGGCGGACCTGGTATCGGGTGAGCGGCAAGCCCGGCCGCACGCCGCTGCTCGCTCTCCACGGCGGGCCCGGGTCGACGCACAACTACTTCGCGCCGCTCGAGCGGCTTGCCGACGAGCGGCCCGTCGTGCTCTACGACCAGCTCGGCTGCGGGCGGTCGAAGCGCACCGAACCCGGCGACTGGAGCCTTGCCGTCTTCCTCGACGAGCTCGAAGCGCTTCGCGAGCACCTCGGGCTCGAGCGCGTCCACCTGCTCGGCACGTCGTGGGGCGGGATCCTCGCACTCGAGCACGCGCTCGCGCGCCAGGAATCCCTCGCGAGCCTGATCCTCAGCTCGTCGCTCGCCGATGCGGCTCAGTGGGCGGCCGAGTCGAAGCGGCTCCGCGACGCGTTGGGCTCGGACGAGGACTTCGAGGCGACGCACTTCTACCGCGGCCCGGGGTGCGTCGAGCTCACGCGCATGGCGGCCGAGCGCGCGCCCGCCGTCTACCAGGCCGTGTGGGGCCCGAACGAATGGACGATCACCGGCGCGCTGAACGGCTGGAGCGTGCGCACGCGGCTCCCCGAGCTCACGCTCCCGACGCTCGTCCTCCGCGGCGCGTACGACCTCTCGACGCCCGCCATCTCGAAGACGCTCACGGACGGGATCCCGCACACGCGCGAGGTCGTCTTCGAGGAGAGCTCGCATACGCCGGTGCTCGAGGAGACCGAGCGCTACCTGGCGACCGTCCGCGAGTTTCTCTACTCCGTCGAGGCGAGATAAGCGGGACGATGGCGGACGACGAGGACAAGCTGATCGAGGCGGCGCGCGAGAGCCGCGAGAAGACGGAGGAGCTGCGCGAGCAGCGGCGCGACGACGAGGCGGACGCGCCGCCGGACGACGCGGACGAGGACGCTGACGACTGACCGGTTTCCGCTTCCCGGTTCCGCGCCGGCTGCGGTCGCGGTGCCGGCGCCCGGCGCCGGGCCGATGCAGTGGGCCGGCTCGCCCAGTGCCGCGCTCGACGACGGGGGCGGCGTCCTGCTCGCGTACCGGCTTCGGTACCCGGAGGGAGCGACGACCGTCGTCGCGCGCTCGGACGACGGCGAGCGGTTCGAGACGCTCGCGACCCTGACGGACGAGCAGTTCGGCGCGATGTCGATGGAGCGGCCGGCGATCGTGCGTCTCGAGAGCGGTTGGCGTCTCTACGTCTGCTGTGCCACGCCGGGCAGCAAGCACTGGTGGATCGACGCGCTCGACGCCGACGATCCGGCCGGCTTCGAGTCCGCGGAACCGCGCACGGTCTTCCCGGGCGACGAGCACACGGCCGTGAAGGACACGATCGTCCGCCGGGCCGGCGGCGGCTGGAAGGCCTGGATCTGCTGCCACCCGCTGGACGAGCTCGACGAGGAGGATCGCATGACGAGCGCGTACGCGACGAGCGACGACGGCCTCGCCTGGACGTGGCACGGCACCGTCCTCGCGCCGCGGCCGGGGACGTGGGACGCGCGCGGAGCGCGCCTCACCGCGATCCTCCGCGACGGCCGCGCCGCCTACGACGGCCGTGCGACCAAGGAGGAGAACTGGTTCGAGAAGATTGGTCTCGCCGAGCGCCGGCGGGACGGGCGCTTCGAGCAGATCGGCGACGAACCGGTCTACGACGCGCGCTACCTCGAGGTGCTCGAGCTCCCGGCCGGCGGCTACCGCATCTACTACGAGGCCCGCCTCGAAGACGAGAGCCACGAGCTCCGGACCGAGCTGATCGCCCCGTAGCCACGGCTACACTGTCCCGCCTCGGGGGTGTGCCCGAGCGGCCAAAGGGAACGGGCTGTAAACCCGTCGGCTCAGCCTACGGAGGTTCGAATCCTCCCGCCCCCACTCCGCCCGAAAGTCCGGCACCGGCTTCGCCGGAGCCATGACGACTTTCGGGCGATCGGCGCTACCGGAACGCCGCGTGAGGCGACGCCGGCAAAGCCGGCATCGCCGGAGACGTACGATCCGTCGATGGAGCGGTTCGAGGTCCTCGTGGCCGGCGCGGGTCCGGCGGGATCGGTGACCGCTTACCGTCTCGCGCGCGCGGGCGCGCGCGTCTTACTTGCCGATCGCGCTCGCTTTCCGCGCGACAAGCCCTGCGGCGGAGGGCTGACGATGCGTGCGGTGCGCGAGCTACCGATCGATGTCGGGCCCGTCGTCGAGGACGTCGTCGACCGATTCGAGGTGCGGCTCGAGTACCGGCGGCGGTTCGTTCGCGGGGGCGACGGGCCGCTCTGCTTGATGACGCAGCGACGGCGGCTCGACGTGTACCTCGCGGAGCAAGCGGCCACGGCGGGCGCGGATTTTCGGGACGGCGCTCAGGTCGACGAGGTCGAGCTCGTAGACGACGGCGTCACCGCGACGGTTGGCGGCACCCGCGTCCACGCGAAAGCCCTCGTCGGCGCGGACGGCGTGAACGGCGTCGTCGCGCGGGCGCTCGGGCTCGACGGGCGCGAGCTCGGCGTGGCGCTCGAGGGGAACTGCGGCCACGACCGCGTCGACCCCGAACGCTATGCCGGTCGGCTCGTGCTCGAGGTCGGCGTCGTGCCGGGCGGCTACGGCTGGGCGTTCCCGAAGGGCGACCACGTCAACTTCGGGATCGGCGGGTGGGAGAGTGAAGGGCCGCGGCTGCGCGACCATCTGCGGCGGCTCTGCGCCGCGCACCGAGTCGAGACCAGCGACCTAACCGATCTCCGCGGCTACCGGCTGCCGATGCGCCGGCCGGACTCGGGTCTCGTCCGCGGCCGGGCGCTGCTCGTCGGCGACGCGGCGGGTCTCGTCGACCCGCTCTCGGGCGACGGGCTGTACGAGGCCTTCGTCAGCGCTCGCCTCGCGGCGCAGGCGATCGAAGACCTCCTCGCAGGGCAAGCCCAAGACCTCCAGCCGTACGAGCGCGCCACGATCGAAGCGCTCGGGCCGAACGCGGCCGCGTCGTGGAGCGCGAAGGTCGCGCTCGACCGGTTCCCGCGACTCGCGTTCGTCGTCGCTCCGCTCGCGTGGCCGACGGTCGCGCGGCTCGTTCGCGGCGAGATCGACCGGCCGGGTCAGGCGCGCCGGCTTGCGCGCGCGCCGCTACGCGTGCTCGAGCGGCTCGCGATCGAGGCCGGCGACCGCGGCGAAGCCTTCCGTTCCGCGCTGCCGCAGAGTTAAAGAAGCCTCACGCGGCTGCCGATGCAAGCCGCTGCGGCATGGAACTGAACGCGATCCTTCGGCACGCCGTCTCGCTCGGCGCCAGCGACGTCCACCTCAAGATCGGGCAGCCGCCGATCGTCCGGTGCGACGGCGCCCTCGGGGCGATGGAAGGATGGCCGGCGCTCGACGAGCAGGCGCTCACGACCGTGCTCGACGCGGTCGGCGCGTCGGCGCCGACGCGGCTCGCGCAGTTCCTCTCGAGCGGCGACCTCGACGTCGCCTACCAGACCGACGACCTCCCACGCTTTCGCGTCAACGCGTTCCGCCAGCGCGGCGCCACGTCGTTCGCGTTCCGCGTGATCCCGAAGAAGGTGCCGTCGTTCGCCGACCTCGACCTGCCGCCGGGGGTCGAACGACTCGCCGAGAACCATCGCGGCCTCGTCCTCGTCACCGGCGCGACCGGCTCCGGGAAGACGACGACGCTCGCCGCGATGATCGGCCACATCAACCAGACGCGGCGGCAGCACATCGTCACGATCGAGGACCCGATCGAGATCCTCCACGACGACCTCGGCTGCATCGTCAACCAGCGCGAGGTCGGGCTCGACACCGAGTCGTTCCACCAGGCGCTTCGGCGTGCGCTCCGCCAGGACCCCGACGTGATCCTGATCGGCGAGCTCCGCGACGCGGAGACCGCCCAGACCGCGCTCCAGGCGGCCGAGTCGGGCCACTTCGTCCTCTCGACGATGCACACGATCGACGCTGCCGAGACGATCGGGCGCATGATCGAGTTCTTCCCGGCGGGGAAGCAGGCGCAGATCCGCTCGATCATGGCCGGCGTCCTCGTCGGCGTGATCAGCCAGCGGCTGCTCCCGAAGGTCGATGGCGGCCGGATCGCGGCGGTCGAGGTGATGGTCTCGAACTCGCGCATCGCCGACCTGATCCGCGAGGCGAAGGCCGAGGAGATCCCGGAGGCGATCGCCGAGGGCTCGTTCTTCCAGATGCAGACGTTCTCGGATGCGCTGCTCGAGCTCGTGCTCTCGGGGCGCGTCGAGCGGGAGGTCGCGGCGAACGCGGCGTCGAACCGCCACGACTTCGAGGTCGCGCTCGACCACGCGCTCAAGGCGCGGGCCGCCGCCGCACGGGTGGAGGAGCAGGCGCGCGCGGCCGAGACCTCCCCGCACGCGGTGCCCGAGCTCCGCGTCGTCGGCCCGACGCCGTGACCCGCCGCGCGCTTCTCGCGCTGGCCGTCGCGGTCGGCCTCGTCGTCTGCGCCGTCGCAGCGACCGCGCGCGCGGACACCTTCGCCGTCCTCCAGTCGGCGCCGTCGGCTCTCCCGAGCGCCGACGCGCCCAACACGCCGGGCGCGATCGCCCTCCCGCCGAGCATCTCGACGCAGCCGGCCCAGCCGGAGCAGCTCTCGCGCGACCGGCTCGAAGCGCTCTGGAAGGGCGCGGCCGCGGCCTACGGGATCCCGTGGCAGGTGCTCGCGGCGATCAACGAGGTCGAGTCGAACTTCGGCCGGAACATGGGCCCGAGCTCGGCCGGCGCGATCGGCTGGATGCAGTTCATGCCCGCGACCTGGGGGCGTTGGGGGGTCGACGCGAACGGCGACGGCGTCTCGAACCCTTGGACGGCGGAGGACGCGATCTACGCGGCGGCGCGGTACCTCGCGGCTTCCGGCGGGCGCGACGACATCTCGCGCGCCGTCTTCTCGTACAACCACGCGCAGTGGTACGTCGACGAGGTGCTCGGGCTCGCGAAGCTCTTCCACGACTCCGGGACGACGATCACGTTCACGCTCGACCGTCTCCAGCAGCGGCTGCAGACCGCTTCGGCGAACGTGCTCGCGACGAGCCACGAGCTGATCCGGGCGCAGGCGCGCGAGCGCGTCCTCGCCGCCCGCGCCGACGAGCTGTCGCGCCGTGCCGGAGCCGCGCCGCTCCTCTCCGACCAGCTCGCATTGCAGAAGCGCGCCGTGCAGGCCGGTGTCCGTCGCGATCTCGCCGCGACCGAGGTCGCGCGGCTGCAGGCTGTGCTCGACTCGGCCCAGCACGAGCTCGACGCAGCTCGTTCGCAGGCCGCGGCGGCCCCACCTGCGAGCGCCACGGTGCTCGCGGCCCCGTCCTCCGCGAGCGGCTACGTCTTCCCGGTCGGCGGCGGCGCGGGCCGCGTGCTCGTCTCGCACACGCACCACGACTACCCGGCTGCGGACATCGCCGCCCCGGCCGGCTCGCCGGTGTACGCGCTCGCGGACGCGGTCGTCGAGCGGGCGTGGCGCTTCCCGTCCGGGATCTGCGGAATCGGGACGACGATCCAGACCGCCGACGGGCAGGTCTGGACGTACTGCCACCTCGCAGTGCTCGACGCCGGCGTCGTCGCCGGACGCGCGCTCTCGGCCGGCGATCCGATCGGTCTCGTCGGCTCGACCGGCGACGCGACGGGCCCGCACCTGCACCTCCAGCTCCAGCCGCCGTCGGAGTGGCCGCAACGCGAGGCGTGGTTCGAGTCATTCGCCGGCTCGGCGTTCAGCTGGTCGGACGCGCCGACACCCGCCGAGGCCGCTCCGCACGCCGTCTTCTCGCAGGCTTCGGGGTCTTCGGACGGCGTGATCTCCTTCACCCGCTGAGGGGTTGAGCCGACCGCCGTTCCTGCCGATTGGGCGGGTATGGCGTCCCGGCTGGCGGCCTACGTGCCGCGCTTCATCGTGCTCGCGATCCTCGGCCTGCTCGCGACCGCCACCTTCACCTTCGCGGCCGAGAAGCAGATCACCTCGACGCCGGTCGCGAAGCCGGCTCCCGCGGCGCCTCCGGTCCTCGTCGTCCCCGACGTGCAGCGGCAGGCGTACGTGTTCGCGAAGGGGATCCTCCAGGACGCCGGGTTCGCCTGGAAGGTCGAGGGGCCGGTGCGGGGCTACGCTGCGAACACCGTCACCGTCCAGCAGCCGCTGCCCGGGACGCGAGTGGTCGACACGGGCGCGCCGCTCGTCGTCCTGCGCCTCGTCGCGAACTCGCGCTACGACCAGCACGGTCTGCCCGAGGACGCCTCGCCCTACCGCGGCACGGAGATCCGGCTCGTCGACACGACGGTCGCGAAGACGCCCGTCGTCGTGCCCAAGAAGCCTGCTGTCGTTCCGAAGAAGACGAAGCTTCCCGCGAACCCGCGTCCAGCGGCGTTCCACGTCCCGGGCGCACGCAAGGAGCCGCTCGACGAGATCCCGCTGACGGAACGCGCGCAGCGGCTACGGGCCTGGCTGGGACGCCACCCGAAGCCGACTGCCGCCAACGTCCGCTACTGGCTCTACCAGAACTCGTGGGTGGTCACCGGCGCGCGGCTCGGCTGGTGGCACGGCGCCGAGGCGCTGCGCGTCTTGGTCGCGGCCAACCTGCGAGCCCAGCAGGCCTGGGGCATCGGGCTCAAGAGCAAGGCCCGCGCCGAGGCAGCGCTCAGGTTCGTCGAGAAGAGGTCGCGATGACGCGCCTGCGCGGCGAGGGCGGCTACACGCTCGTCGAGATGCTGACCGTGCTCATCATCTTCGGCACGGTCATGACGGCGCTGATGGCGCTCTTCGTCCAGGGGACGAACGCCGAGGCCGACATGAACAGCCGGTTCCAGTCGCAGCAGGAGGCGCGGCTCGGCCTCGACCGCTTGAAGCGCGACGTCCACTGCGCGTCGGCGCTGAACCAAGCGACAACCACTGCGTCGTTCGTGACGCTCACGGTCCCGTGCATCAGCGGCGGTTCCGTGAGCTGGTGCACGGCTGGGAGTGGGACGCGCTATGGCCTCTACCGGAACGTCGGCAGCACGTGCTCGAGCTCGAGCGGCATCCGCTACGCGGACATGCTCGTCTCGGGCTCGGTCTTTTCCTCCGTCGTCCAGTCGAGCGCGAGCCTGTGGAAGCTGCACGTCGACCTCCAGGTGAACGCGACGCCGAAGCGCGCGTCGGAGACCTACGAGCTGGTCGACGACGTCGTCATGCGCAACAGCATTCGAACGTGCATCACGGGCTCGCCGGTGCCGCCGTGCTGAGCTCGCGCGTCCTCCGACTTCGGCGACGGCTCGCTCGCGCCGACGGGCTCGTCCTCCCGCTTGCCCTCGGAATCATGATCGTGCTCGCGATCGCGACGACGGCCGCGATCTACTACACGAGCACGAACTCCCGGAGCGCGGATACGAGCAAGGCGGGCCAGACCGCGTACGGCCTGGCGGAGGCCGGGATCAACAACGCGCTCTCGATTCTCTCGCTGCCGACGAACAACGCGCTCGACAGGTATGTCCTCTGCCCCGACTCGGCGTCGTTGCCGACACTGCCGTGCGTGCGCACGGACACCTACGGAAGCGGCTCGGTGACGTGGTCGGGCACGCTCGTCCAGAACGTCGGCGCCGGAACCGCGTACTGGTCGATCTCGTCGTCGGGGTACGTTCGGAACCCGAACGGCGGCGGCCTCAGCAAGATCCGCAAGACGATCAAGGCGAACATTCCGGTGGTCCCGACGATCACGCAGCCGCTGAACAACCCGTCGTGGAACTACGTGATGGCGCGAGCGACCGGTACCGGAGTGGCGTTCAGCGGATGCGACATGACGCTCCAGAACTCCGTGAACGTGACGGCGCCGCTCTACGTGATGGGGAACCTCTGCATGAAGAACTCCGCCAAGATCACGGCGGGGACGCTCAACGTCGTCGGTTCCCTCGACCAGCAGAGCAACCAGAACACGGTGGGCGCGGCCGGCGCCGATCTCCCCGGCGCGCACATCGGCAGGGGGTGCCGCTACAACGGGCAGACCTCGCACAACCCGTGCCTCTACGGGCCTGCCGGCTCGCCGAACTTCAAGGACAACGTGTGGGCGACGCCGCTCGACTCGAGCGCGACCGCGGCCACGCCGCCGACCGTCCTGTGGAACGACTGGTACCTCAACGCGAGCCCCGGCCCGTACTACGGGTGCCAGACGGTCAGCGGGACGCCGCCGGTCTTCGATAGTCCCGTGGCCGCTGGGTCGGACAGCGACGCGAACAAGCTCACGTACAAGAACGACAACGCCGGCCTGATCAACCTGACGCCGTCGAGCTCCTACACGTGCCAGACGACGAACGGCGAGCTCTCGTGGAACGCGTCGACGAAGGTCCTGACGGTCAGGGGCACGATCTTCATCGACGGAAGCGCGGTGATCCAGAACAACGTGACGAACACCTACTCGGGCGAAGCGACCATCTACCTCTCCGGGACGTTGCTGATCAAGAACTCGCAGCTCTGCGCCGGGGCGTCGAACACGAGCTGCGGGACCTCGGGCTGGGACTCGACGCAGAACCTGCTCTGCTTCGTCGTGAACGGGAACGGCTCGACGGGCAGCCCTGACAGCCAGGTGAACTCCGGCGACAGCGTGCAACTCGTGAGCGGCCGGTTCGAAGGCGCGGTCTACGGTACGAATGTGATCGACATCGGCACGACCTCCGTCGTCGACGGGCCGGTCGACGGCAGCACGATCCTCCTCGGGCAGTCGTCGAGCTCGACGTTCAGCGGCTTCACCTTCGTGCCCGTCGGGATGCCCGGGAACAACTCCGTGTACGCGCTCCCGCTGGCGCCTCAGTTCACGTCGTAAGCGATTCTCTGCCGAAGGACGCCCTTCCGGACTCCCCACCGCCCGCCGGGTCCCGGTGGCAGCCACTCATGAAGAAGCGTGACGATTCGTCCACTCGCCGGTCTCGGGGCGGCGTGCCGGACCCTGCCTCGGTGGCAGCCACCGTCGCGGAAGTGTCACGGCGGCCCGGTTCAACCTCGGGTTCGGCCATGCCGATAGGAGACGAATGGAGCTCGCCCTCGCGGCCGTCTTCTTCGCTCCCGGGCTCGCGGTCGGGAGCTTCCTGAACGTCGTCGCGGCCCGCGTCCCGCTGCGGCGCTCCGTCGTGCGGCCAGGATCGGCCTGCATGAGCTGCGGCGCCCCGATCGCCTGGTACGACAACCTCCCGCTCGTCTCGTACGCGCTCCTGCGCGGCCGGTGCCGGGGCTGCGGCGCGCGGATCCCGCTTCGCTACCCGGCGGTCGAGCTCGCGACGGCGGCGCTCGCGGCGGGCTGCGGGCTCGCGTTCGGGCTCACGCTGGACGCTCTCGTCGCGGCGTTCTTCTGCGCCGTGCTCGTGGCGATCTCGGCGACCGACCTCGAGCACCGGATCATCCCGAACCGGATCGTCGTCCCCGCGGCTGCGATCGTCCTCGCCGCGCAGACGGCGCTCCACCCGAGCCCTGAATGGGCGCTGGGCGCGCTCGGCGCCGCGGGCTTCCTGTTCGTCGCCGCGCTCGTGTATCCGGCCGGGATGGGCATGGGGGACGTGAAGCTCGCGCTCGTCATGGGCGCCATGCTCGGCCGGACGGTGACGGTGGCCCTGATGGTCGGGATGGTCGCGGCGGTCGTGCCGAGCCTCGTGCTGTTCGCGCGCCACGGCGCGCGCGCCCGCAAGATGGGCATCCCGCTGGGCCCGTTCCTCGCGCTCGGCTCGGTGGTCGCGCTCTTCGCCGGGCACGCGCTCCTCGACGCGTACCTGAGCACGACCCGGTAGCGCCCTCAAGCATCGGCCCGCTCCGGCCGATACCTCGTTCGAGGGATGGACAACTTCGAGCGGCCCCCTTCGCTGCGCACGGCTGGGCCCGCGGGCGCCGAGAGCGGCGCGCGTGAGCGCCCGGCCGGCGGCGGCGTCCCGGTCAACGAGCTCGCCGAGCTCGTCGCCGACCTGATCGCGGCGACCGGGCTCCTCGCGCCCGACAAGCTCGCGCTCGTCCGCGGCCGCGCCGGGCAGAGCGGTTCGCTCGCACGGGCGATCGTCGAGGAAGGCGTCGCATCGGGCGAGGGAATCGCGCGGATGCTGGCCGCGCGCCACCAGCTTCCGCTCGTCGACCTGCCGCTCGTCGGCGTCGACGACGACGCGGCGCGGATCGTCCCGCTTCACGTGCTCGAGCGGATTTCGGCGATCCCGTACGCGATCGAGAACGGCTACCTGCGGGTGGCGATCGCCGACCCGGCCAACATCCACGGCATCGACGAGCTGCGGCTCGCGACGCGCTACCCGCTCCAGCTCGCGGTCGCGCCGGCCGACGACATCGTCACCGAGATCAAGCGCCTCGCCCGCGCCTCCGAGGCCTTCGGCGCCCGCGCGATCGTCGAGGAGGAGCAGGCCGCGATCGAGGCGGAGGAAGAAGAGGAGGCCGACGACCTCGACGTCGACGACGGGATCTCGGACGCGCCGCTCGTCCGGCTCGTCAACTCCGTCATCTTCCAGGCCGCCGAGGACGGGGCCTCCGACGTCCACTTCGAGCCGCAGGAGGACGCGCTCGTCGTCCGCTTCCGCATCGACGGCGTCCTCCAGGAGGTGCAGCGGATCCCCAAGCGGATGACCCCGGGCGTGACGACGCGTCTCAAGGTGCTCGCAAAGCTCGACATCGCCGAGCGCCGGAAGCCGCAGGACGGCCGCATCTCGCTGAACGCCGCCGCGGCGGGCCGGATGCTCGACGTCCGCGTCGCGACCCTGCCGACCGTCGAGGGCGAGTCGGTCGTCATGCGCCTCCTGGACAAGTCGAAGAAGGCCCCGACCCTGACCGAGCTCGGGCTCTCGGACGAGATGCGCGAGCAGCTCTCGGCGGTCATCGCCCGCCCCACGGGCGCGCTGCTCGTGACCGGGCCGACCGGCTCCGGTAAGTCGACGACGCTCTACGCCGCGCTCACGCAGATCAACCGGCCGGAGATCAACATCATCACGGTCGAGGATCCCGTCGAGTACCGGCTCGCCGGCGTCAACCAGGTGCAGATCAACCAGCGTGCGGGGCTGACCTTCGCGGCGGCGCTGCGGTCGATCCTTCGCTCCGACCCGGACGTGGTCATGGTCGGCGAGATCCGCGACGGCGAGACCGCGAAGATCTCGATCGAGGCGGCTTTGACGGGTCACTTCGTCCTCTCGACGCTGCACACGAACGACGCGCCGCAGGCGCTGACGCGGCTGAACGAGATGGGGGTCGAGCCGTTCCTCGTGGGCGCGGCTGTCACGGGCGTCTTGGCGCAGCGGCTCGCGCGGAAGCTCTGCACGCACTGCTGCGAGATGTACACGCCGTCGGTGGACGAGCTCTTGAAGGCGCGCGTCGCGCCCGAGATCGCGGCGGCCTCGGACGGGATGGTGTTCTACCGCAAGCGCGGCTGCCCGCGGTGCAACCAGACCGGCTACCGCGGCAGGATCGGCATCTACCAGCTGCTCCGCATGTCCGAGACGATCGAGCACCTCGCCGTCGGGAAGGCGAGCCGCGAGGACATCGAGCGCGCCGCGATCGAGGAGGGCATGCGGAGCCTCTGGGACGACGGGATCGCGAAGGTCGCGGCCGGGCTCACCTCGATCGAGGAGCTGGCGCGAGTCTCGATTTAGGGGCGCTAACAGCAAGCGGGGCGGTCAAGGAGCATCATTCGCGTATGGATGCAGGCTGGTGGGGGCTCGCAGCAGGGATCGTCGCGATGGTCGCGGTCGGCGTGCGCGCGCACGCCGACGGGCGGCTGCGTGAGTACCTGATCTGGGCGGCGATTCCGCTCGCCGTTCTCCCGGCCGTCTTTCTCTTTCCGGAACATTCGGGCTGGCGGTTACTGCTCATGGTCGCGTTCCTCGTGAGTGGCCTCGTCGTCCTGCTCGTCGTCCCGCGCTTTCCGGTCTTCTCGGGGCGTGCTCGCGCTGCGCCGCGGTGGGGCGGTGCTGCCGCGTGGATCGCGCTCTGGGTCGGGGTCGTCGCGCTCGTGCACTAGCCGGCGCGATTCGCCTCAGACCCCGGCGGTCAGCTCGCGGAAGCGCGCGACGCCGACGTTGCCGCCCGAGAGGATCACTCCAACGCGCCGGCCCTCGGCGTCGAGCTTCCCGGCGAGCAGCGCCGCGACTCCGGCCGCTCCGCTCGGCTCGACGACGAGCTTGCAGCGGTCGAACAGGAACGTCATCGCGGCGACGAGCTCCTCGTCGGTGACCGTCTCGACGCCGGAGAGCAGCCGCCGGTTCACCTCGAAGGTCAGCTTCCCGGGCGCCGTCACCTGCAGGCCGTCGGCGATCGTGGGCGGGACCGGGATCTCGACGCGCCGGCCTTCCGCGAGCGAGCAACGCGTGTCGTCACCCGCCGCCGGCTCGACGCCGTAGACGCCAACCGAAGGCCTGAGCGCTTTCGCCACGGTTGCGCATCCGGCGATCAAACCGCCGCCGCTGACCGGCACCACCAACATATCTAGGTCCCGCACCTCCTCGAGCAGCTCGAGCCCGGCCGTGCCCTGGCCGGCCATCACGAGCGGGTCGTCGTACGGCGGCACGAGCGTCAGCCCGCGCTCGTCCGCCAACGCGCGACCGAGCGCCTCGCGATCGCCGGTCCACCGGTCGTAGGTCACGACCTCGGCGCCGTAGGCGCGCGTGGCCTCGAGCTTCGCCGGCGGCGCGTCCTCGGGCATCAGGATCACGGCGGTCGTCCCGAGGAGCGACGCGGCCAGCGCGACCGCCTGCGCGTGGTTCCCGGACGAGTACGCGGCGACTCCATGGGCGCGCTCCGCCTCGTCCAGCGACGCGATCTTGTTGTACGCCCCGCGGAACTTGAACGCGCCGCCGCGCTGGAGGTTCTCGGCCTTCAAGTACACGCGCGCGCGGGCGCGCGAGTCGAGCGTCCGCGAGGTGACGACCGGCGTGCGGTGGGCGACGCCGTCGAGCCGGCGCGCGGCCGCCTCGACGTCGCCGAGGGAGATCACTGGCACACGGAGAGGCTATTCGGCCTGGACGTCGCAGCCGAGGTACATCAGCGCCTCGACCGCCTCGGTCACGAACGCGGTCGCCTGGTGGGCGTCGGCGAACGTGTACGGGCCCGGCCGGAGGGCGCTCGCCATGCGAGCGCCCTGCGGGTAGACCTCGGCCTCGACGACGCACGAGTCGCCGTAGTCGAGCGCGCGGACGATCGCGACCGAACGGCCGTCCTTCCGCGCGTAGCGGACGAAGAGCTCCTGCGGCGCGGTCGTCATCGGCCGAAGATGGCGCAGCCGCTTGCCCCGACCGCGCTCGCCGCGCTGTTCGCCTGGGCGATCTCGCCGTTCTCGACGTTCAGGAGCCGCAGCACCTCCGCGCGATCTTCGTGCTTCAGCGCGACGAAGAACGCCGAGTCGGTGACGTGGAAGCGTCGCGCGGCGGCGACCAGGCGGGTCGCCAGCAGGCGATCGCCTTCGCGGGTCGGAAGCGGGAGGGCCGCTAGCTGCGTGACCATCTGCTGCTGCCGCGCGAGCGCCCCCGGCGCCCACTTCATGAACTTCGCCCGCGGCGCGCGCGCGTCGATCTTCGGCGCCTTCGCCCAGGTGGTCGCGCAGATCTTGCTCGCGCGCTTCGCCCAGGCTTCCTTCGTCACTGCGGGCGTCGAGCTCTCGGTCGCGACCTGCCGCGCGAGGCCGTCCGGTGAAGCGTTCGTCGCAGCCTGCGCGACGGTGTCGCGATCGGCGAACCCGTCGAAGCGCGCCACGAGATCGCCGGGGCGGCGGTAGACGAGCACGGCCGGGTCGGGCAGCACGCCGAGCTGCTTCATCAGCGGCCCGGCCTGCGCCGCGTCGAGGACGTCGAGCGGCACGAACCCTGCACCCGCCGCGATCGCGCCCGCGTCCGCCTCCGCGAGCGAGATTCCGTCCACCCGTGCCTGCGGGTCGTACAGCCCCACGACCACGACGGGGTGGCGCTCCAGCGCCCGAACAAGCACGGCCGGGAGACCCGTCGCGGTCACGACCGGAGGCTTCGGAGCCGGCTTGGGTTTCGTCTTCGCAGTCACGGGCGTCTTCGTCACGGGCTTCGGTGCCACGTGCGCTGCGACCTTCTTCCCACCGTAGAGCGGCTTGATCGTCGACACCGCGCCGGCGTCCACGGAGCTCGAGGGCGAACGGCCCATCGTGAACATGAAGACCGCAAGCCCAGCCGCGGCGAGAGCGCCGACGAGCGCAACGATCCGAATCTGCGGGCTGACGGTCAAGGCCATGCTGTCGATATCGGCACTCCGCAGCAGCGCCTTGAAGCGAAGTCGGAGATCAGGTGAGCCGCCGCCGGAGCCCGGCTTCGCCGGGCGGGAGGCCAGCCACGGAGAGGCAGCGCCGGGACCACGAAGCGAGCCGCCGGCTCCTCAAACGATCGAGAAGCGCAGCGGCTCGCAAGGAGGGCTCGTGGGGGAACCAGGGGTTCCCCACGAAGCGTTAGCAGACGCCTTTGGCGATGCCAGCGCTCGGGCCGCCCTTGAAGTAGGTGACCGTTCCCGGGTTGGTGTTCTCGATGCAGTAGCTGGTGTTGTTCGCGCGCACGACGCGGACGTTCTTGATGCCGGCGTCGTACGAGAGCTGAAGCTTGGTGAGCGTCGCGCCTGTGTAACCCGAGGCGTGGTCGGCGTTGTACGCCTCCATGCCGGGGACGGCGGCGCGGACGTTGGCCTGCGCGGCCGAGGCGTTGGCGCGGTTCTTGAAGCTGAGGTACGAGGGGATCGCGATCGCGAGCAGGATCCCGAGGATGATGATGACGACGAGGAGCTCGATCAGCGTGAAGCCGCTCTCCTCACGTGCGACACGGTGCCGCAGGTTGCGAATCATGTGGGGCTCCTTCTAGGAACGGGGGAAGAAAGACGCGTTGCGTCATGGCCCGTATCGCCGCCGAAGCAGGCCGAGCTAGAGCCTCGAACGGGTGACTCTGTTCACCTTCCTCCCTCGTTAAAGGGATCGCACGGGGGTGCCGATGAGCCTCGCGGAGAGTCATGCCGGCTGCCTATTCGATCGACGACCTGCTCGAGCAGATGGTCACGCGCAACGCGTCCGACCTGCACCTGAGCGTGGGCGCGCCTCCGGCCGTGCGCGTGCGCGGGCGCGTGGAGCGCCTGCCCGACTACGGGACGCTCAGCGCCGAGGACACCCAGCACCTCCTCTACCGGATCATGTCGAGCGAGCAGCAGAAGAACCTCGAGATCAAGCGGCAGATCGACATGTCGCACTCGATCCCGGGCCTCGCGCGCTTCCGCGTGAACGTCTACTTCCAGCGCGAGGCGCTCGGCGCCGCCTTCCGGCTCGTCCCCGAGGAGCTGAAGACGCTCGAGGAGCTCGGCCTGCCGTCCGCGCTGCGCGACTTCGTCGACAAGCCGCGCGGCCTCGTCCTCGTCACCGGCCCGACCGGCTCGGGGAAGACGACGACGCTCGCCGCCCTGATCGACGAGATCAACCGCACGCGGTCCGACCACATCCTGACGATCGAGGACCCGATCGAGTTCATCCACCCGCACAAGCGCTGCATCGTCAACCAGCGCGAGATCGGGCCCGACGCGACGACGTTTGCCGAGGCGCTCCGAGCGGCGCTTCGCCAGGACCCCGACGTGATCCTCCTCGGCGAGATGCGCGACCTCGAGACGATCGCGACCGCGCTGACCGCCGCCGAGACCGGGCACCTCGTCTTCGGCACGCTCCACACCCAAAGCGCGCCGGGGACGATCGACCGCATCATCGACGTCTTCCCGGCCGAGCAGCAGGAACAGGTTCGCGTCCAGATCGCCTCCTCGCTTCAGGGCGTGGTCACGCAGTCGCTGCTGGCGACCGCGGACGGCACCGGTCGCGTCGCCGCGATCGAGGTGCTGATCCCCGACGACGCCGTCCGGAACCTGATCCGCCAGGGGAAGGTCGAGCAGATCTACTCCGTGATGCAGACGGCTTCGAGCCGCGGGATGCAGACGATGGAGAAGTCGCTCGCCGAGCTGACGATGCGCGGCGTGATCACGATGGAGACCGCGCTCGGCGCGTCGAGCCGGCGCGAGCAGCTCGAAGGGCTGCTCGAGCGGGCCGGCTTCGTCGACGCGGCGGGGGCGGAGGAGCCGCCGCCGCTCCAGAGCGTGCTCCGCGTCGCTGAGGGCTAGAGCCGCGATGGACGACCCGAAACAGTCCATCTGGAAGAAGGAGATCAAGCTCGGCCGGAAGGCTGCGCCTTCCGGCCGAGAGGACAAGCCCAAGCAGTCAGTGTGGAAGAAAGAGATCTCGCTCAAGCGGCGACCTAAGGCCGCGCCGCCGCCTGCGCCAGCTCCTGCTGCTGCTCCCGTCGCGCCCCTCGACATGGACTGGCTCACGGCCAGCCTGGACGCGCTCGCCGCCGGCGAGCCGCTTCCGGCCGCACCGGCCCCCGTGCCCGAGCCCGAGTCGGAGCCGCCACCCCCATCTGCCGCCGAGGCGCCGAAGACGTCGGTCCTCAAGAAGGAGATCTCGCTCAGGCGCAAGCCGAAGGCCGAGAAGCCGATGGCCGAGAAGCCGCCGAAGCCCGAGAAGCCGAAGCGAGAGCGCAAGCCGAAGCCGCCGAAGGCCGAGAAGAAGCCGAAGGCCGAGGCGGCGGCCGACAAGCCGAAGCGCGACGCCGCCGCGCGGAAGCTTCCGAAGCGAATCGTGGGCCTGAAGGTCGGCGCGTCGCAGCTCGCAGCCGCGCGGGTCGCGAACAACGGCCACGCCCAGCTCGAGCAGGTCGCGCGCGAGGAGCTGGATCAGGGCATCGTCGTCGCGGGGGAGCTGCGCGAGCCGGAGGCGCTCGCGACTGCGCTGCGGGCCTTCTTCAAGAAGCACAAGCTTCCGCGTCGCGGCGTCCGGCTCGGGATCGCGAACAACCGCATCGGCGTCCGCGTCTTCGAGATCGGCGGCATCGAGGACCCGAAGCAGCTCGCGAACGCGATCCGGTTCCGGGCGCAGGAGGCGCTGCCGATCCCGATCGAGGAGGCGGTGCTCGACTACCGCATCCTCGGCGAGACGCGCGACGACGAGGGCCTCCTCACGACGCGCGTCTTGCTCGTCGTCGCGTACCGCGAGCTGATCGACCGCTACGTCAACGCATGCCGGAAGGCCGGGATCACCCTCGTCGGGATCGACCTCGAGGCCTTCGCGCTGCTGCGCTCGCTTGCCGCCCCGCCCGAGGTCGAGCCGGAGGAGCCGGCCGACCCGCACGCTGCCCTCGTGGCCGTGTCGATCGGCCACGAGCGCTCCACCTTCGCCGTCTCCGACGGCAGGATCTGCGAGTTCACGCGCGTCCTCGACTGGGGCGGCCACGCGCTCGACGTCGCCGTCGCCCGCGAGCTCGGCCTGACGCCCGCGACCGCCGAGCCGATCAAGCGGGCGCTGTCGCTCGCGTCGCCGCCGACGGAGCTGCCCGAAGGAGTGACGGAAGAGCAGCTCCAGAAGGCGCGGGAGGCGGTGCGTCGCCAAGTCCGGAGCTTCGCGCGCGAGCTCGTCTCCTCGCTCCAGTTCTACCAGAACCAGCCCGGATCCTTGGGTATCGGCGAGATCGTCGTAACCGGCGGCACGGCGCACCTCGACGGGCTCCCCGACGAGCTCCAGCGCCTGATCGGCGTGCGCGTCAAGGTCGGCGACCCGCTCGCCCGCGTCAGCGTCTCGCGCCGCGTGAAGGACCCCGAGCAGGTCGGGTCGCTCGCGATCGCGATCGGCCTGGGAATCGAGGACTGAGCGCCATGCGCGCCGTCAACCTCCTCCCGCGCGACGACACCTCGAAGCGGACGAAGGAGCAGAACGCGCCGATCGCGGTCGGGCTCGGGCTCTTCCTCGTCGTCTTCGTCACGATCGCTGCCTTCTACCTGCAGGCGAGCGCCGGCGTGAAGGACAAGCAGAACGCGCTCGGCCGCGCGAAGGCCGAGCTCGCGGTGCTGCCGCCGCTCCCGAGCGGGCCGACCGCGATCGAGACGCAGCTCGTCGGCCAGCAGCGCGACCGCCTGAACGCGCTCGCCTCCGCGCTCTCTCGCCGCGTAGCGTGGGACCGGATCCTGCGCGAGTTCGCGACCGTCCTGCCCGACGACGTCTGGCTCACGAGCCTCTCCGCGAAGTCGCCTGCTTCGCCTGCCTCCGCGGCGCCCCCCGCGCCGACGGCTCCCACTGCGGCGCCGACCGGCTTCGTCCTCAACGGCTACACGTACTCGCAGAACGGCGTCGCGCGGCTTCTCTCGCGGCTCGCCGTCGTGCCCGACCTTCGCAACGTCCAGCTCCAGTCGAGCGCGCTCTCCAAGATCGGCGAGCAGCAGATCGTCCAGTTCACGATCCTCGCCGACGTCGCGCAGCCGGAGGCTGCCTCGTGAAGACCGGCAAGCAGCGGCTTCCGCTCGCCGCGACGATCGCGATCGTCGTCGTCACCGCGTTGCTTGCGGGGGCGGCGGGCTGGTTCCTGCTCGTTAGCCCGAAGCGCGCGGAGGCGTCGCGCCTGCGAGGCGAGATCGACTCGACGCAGGCGCAGGTCGCCTCCTACCACGCCGCCTCGCTTCAGGCAAAGGGCCGCCAGCCGATCAAGGTCGCCGACCTCTTCCGCCTGTCGAAGGCGATGCCGGATCGAGCGGACATGTCCGGCGTCCTCCTGCAGCTGAACCAGATCGCCGCGGACACCGGCATCACGTTCCAGTCGATCTCCCCGCAGACGTCGGTGCCGATCTCCGGCTACCAGGCGATCCCGATCCAGCTCACCTTCGAGGGGAGCTTCTACAACCTGGCCGACTTCCTCTTCCGGCTCCGGAACCTGGTCAGCGTCCAGCATGGCCAGCTGAGCGCGACCGGCCGGCTCTTCGCGATCGACACGCTCAGCTTCTCGCAGTCGACGCAGGGCTTCCCGCAGATCTCCGCGACGCTCGTGGTCGACGCGTTCGTCTACGGGACGCAGACCGCCGCCACCGCGACGCCGACAACGACTACCTCGACGACCGGGACGACGACGGGCGCCACGACCACCCCCGCGCCGGCCGCGAGCGGGGCAACCGCAGCAGGAGCGCCGAATGGCTAGGAAGGTCGACCTCAAGGCGAAGCAGAAGAAGCAGAAGATCCTGGCCGCGGTGCTCGGGGTGCTCTTCCTCGGCGTCGTCGGCTTCATGGGCCCGAAGACGCTGAAGCAGCTGACCGGGCCGAAGGAAGACCCGCTGCGCGTGGCGCAGGAGGCGCGGGCCGCGGCGTCCACGACGACGGCGCCGGCGTCGCTCGCGCCGCCCTCTCTCGCCCCGGCCGCGGCGTCTGCGGATCTCGCCTCGGCCGCGCCGACGCCGACCGATCAGCTCACGTCGTTCAGCCGCTTCGAGAGCAAGGATCCGTTCGTCCAGCAGGTCACTCCGTCGAGCGGCGCCATCTCGGTGCCCTCGCCGTCGGCAGGCGACTCGTCGCGGTCAGGCGGCGCGACCTCGTCGCCTCCACCGCCTCTGGTTCCCCAGACTCCGCCCCAGCCGAAGGCGCCGACCCCGCAGCCGACCGCGGCCGTCATCTCCGTGAACAACGACGCGCCGCAGCTCGTCCACCCCGGCGACGACTTCCCGCTCGCGCCGTACGAGGCGATCTTCCACCTCGTCTCGCTGCGACCCGGCGCCGCCAAGATCGCGATCGCCGGCGGCTCCTACACGAGCGGCGCCGCGACCGTGACGCTGAAGAAGGGCAAGCCGCTGACCCTCGAGAACACCGCCGACGGCACGCGCTACGTCGTGCGGCTCCTCTGGACGGGCGCAGGCTCCCCGCCCGACGGCCTGGTACCTGCTCCGGGCGCGACCACGACGACGTCAGCGCCGGACGACACGCCGTCGAGCACCTCCACAACGACGACGACTACGTCGTCAACGACGACGACGCATTAGAAAGCCGCCGCGACCGGCCGCCGGAGCCGGGCTCCGCCCGGCGGGAGGCTCACCACGGCGACGCAACGGCTGGATCGCGCCGCGAGCCGGCGGCTCCGCAAACGTTTTGAACCCCCGTAACCGCCCGAGAGGAGGCGGCTCGTGGGGGAACCAGGGGTTCCCCCACGCTAGGAACCGGTCGAGGTATCGAAGGTCGACTGCTCGCGGGCGAGCGTCCGGTACGGGCTCGTCCCGTCGCGGACGACGATCGTGATCAGCTTCACCGCGCGGCCGTTGGTCGGCGTCGTCTGCGTGATGTAGCTGTCGACGCGATAGGTGCGGTGGTCGGCGCCGGCGACCGTCCGGGTCGGGACGCACTGGTTCGGCAGCGGCGAGCCGGTGCAGGTGACGGTCAGGTCGTTCGAGAGCGAACCGCCGAGCGCCGAGTCGTTCCGGTAGGTCGTGTCGGTCGCGTTCACGCTCGTCGTGTCGAGCCCGATCGCGCTGTACATGATCGCGCGGTAGAGCTCCATCTGCTGGTCGGCGAGGGCCGCAGCGGTGGTCGTGCGCGAGGCGCGCTGCAGCGCGATCGCGCCGGAGTTGAACGCCGCGACGAGCGCGAGGATGCCGATGTTCAGCATCGTCATCGCCATCAGGAGCTCGATCAGGCCGAAGCCCTTCTCGTTCCGCAGCCGAGAAGCCACGGTCGCGCTATCGGCACCGCGGCAGGCCGCGCGTCATCCCTCAAGCGAGGCTCCGAGGGCGCCGATGAAGCTCCAAATGGCGGCGTTCGCCTACACGGCCATCAACGCGCAGGGCCTCGAGTCGAAAGGCGAGATCCACGCTCCCGACACGAACGGGGCGCGCGAGCAGCTGCGCCTCCGCGGCCTCCTGGCGCAGTCGCTCTTCGAGCTCCCGGCGAGCGGCGAGGAGTCCGTTCGCACGGTCTTCAAGAAGATCAAGCCGAAGTCGCTCCAGATCTTCTCGCGCCAGTTCGCGACCATGATCGAGGCGGGTCTGAACGTGGTGAGCGCGCTGGTCATCCTCGAGGAGCAGACCGAGGACGTCTACCTCGGCGCGATCATCCGCGAGCTCCGTGCCGACGTCGAGGGCGGCCTCCTCCTCTCAGAGGCGATGGCTCGCCACCCCAAGATCTTCAGCCGCCTCTTCGTCGCGATGGTCGAGGCGGGTGAGGCGGCAGGAATCCTGGACACCGTCCTCGACCGCGTCGCCTTCCAGATCGAGAAGGAGACCCAGATCAAGCGCCGCGTGAAGGGCGCGATGATCTACCCGACGATGGTCCTGATCTTCGCGACCCTCGTCCTGATCGGGATGCTGCTCTTCCTCGTCCCGATCTTCACGAAGATCTTCGAGGACCTCGGCGGCGAGCTGCCGAAGCTGACGCAGATCGTCGTCTCGATGTCGGACTTCATCAAGCACGACTGGTGGCTGTGCCTGATCGTCGGGATCGGCGGCACGATCGGATTCAAGCGCTGGCGCAAGACCGAGCACGGCAAGCGCAACTGGGACAAGTTCAAGCTGAAGCTGCCGATGCAGGTCGGCGACGTCGTCTTGAAGGTGACGATGGCGCGCTTCTCGCGCACCTTCTCGACGCTCGTCGGCGCCGGCGTCGACATCATCAAGGCGATCGAGATCACCGCGCAGACGGCCGGCAACTGGGTCGTCGAGGACGCGCTGCTCGAGGTCAAGAACCGCGTCCACGAGGGCGTCCCGATCGCCCAGCCGCTGGTCGAGAACGACGTCTTCCCGCCGATGGTCAGCCAGATGGTGAAGGTCGGCGAGGAAACGGGAGAGCTGGACAAGATGCTCTCGAAGATCGCCGACTTCTACGAGGAAGAGGTCGACGCGGCGATCCAGACCCTGACGAGCATCATCGAGCCGATCATGATGATGGGCGTCGGCCTGATGGTCGGCGTGATCATCATCTCGATGTACATGCCGATGTTCAAGATGCTCTCGCTCGTCAAGTAGCCGCCGCCGACCGCGGGCACCGACACGCCCGTCCCGGTCGAGTTCCGGTGCGAAGCGGAATTTTGCCGCAGCGATCATCTTCGGCCGATTGAGTCAGCGTGACGCGATACGTGGCTTCACGCCCAGCCCGTTGCATTGACAATAGTTGCTAGCGGGTGGACAATCTCGACTGAGAGCAGTTGTGGCGACGCCGCGATCGTCGAGATGAGGAGGGGGCATCACGGTTACTTCGTCTAGCTTGCGCCTGGCGTCATGTGGACTCGTCGCGTTAGCGGCTATCGCGGTCGCGATCTTTTCGGCGACCGCCACCGCGGCGCCGACGAAAACCTGCGCGGGTCCGCGTAACGACATCGCGCGTCTTCGCGATCTTGCAACGGGATACGCCGCACTGGGGTGGACCTTGACGCCGGTGGGACGGGCGATGGCGCAAGGAACGTGGGAACGCGCCGCTGGCGTTTCGACGGACGTCATCTTCGCCGTCTCCGACGATCCCAACGCTGCAGCCCCTGGGGCGGCGCGGCAGACGCAGTCTGCTCGCCGCT
>Ga0081539_10002899_pt1 | contig 22712 bp, 16 predicted proteins | sample TabmetS4T2R2_FD_71023 | JGI IMG/M metagenome (GOLD analysis project Ga0081539, IMG submission 71023) | Tabebuia heterophylla rhizosphere microbial communities from the University of Puerto Rico - S4T2R2 | ecosystem: Host-associated > Plants > Roots > Rhizosphere ...
ACCTGGCCGCCGGTCGCGCCATCGCGCTGGTGTCCGGCACCAACGGCAAGACCACCACGACCCGGCTCGCCGCCGCCGCAGTCGGCGTCCTGGGCCGGGTGGCGACAAACTCGTTCGGCGCCAACATGCCCACCGGACATACCTCCGCGCTCGCCAAGGCCGGTTCCACGCCGTTCGCGGTGCTCGAGGTGGACGAGCACTACCTGGCCCGGGTCATCGACGAGACCACCCCCCGGGTGGTCGCCTTGCTGAACCTGAGCCGAGACCAGCTGGACCGGGCGAAGGAGGTGGCGATGATGGCGCAGATGTGGCGTACCGCGCTCGCCGGCCACCCGTCGGTGCACGTGGTGGCCAACGCGGACGACCCGATGGTTGTCTGGGGCGCGATCAACACGGCGCACGTCACCTGGTTCAGTGCCGGTCAGCGCTGGCTCGACGACTCGTGGGTCTGCCCCGAGTGCGGATCTGCGATCGAGCGCGAGAACGGCGACTGGTGGTGCACCGGCTGCCCGCTGCGCCGGCCGCAGGCGGACTGGACCGTTGAGGCCGACGGCGTTGTCGATCCGGGGGGCGAGTGGTACCGGGTCGAACTGCAGCTGCCGGGGCGGGTCAATCTCGGCAACGCGGCCACCGCGCTGGCCATCGCCGCAGAGTTCGGAGCTCACCCGCTCCAGGCGGTACCCCGGCTGGCCACGGTCGCCTCGGTGGCCGGCCGGTATGCGCAGGTGGTGCGGGAGGGCCGGACCGTCCGCCTGCTGCTGGCCAAGAACCCGGCCAGTTGGCTGGAGGCGTTCGACATGGCCGACGAGGTGCCGACCCTGCTCTCCATAAACGCCCGCGACCCCGACGGCTTCGACACCTCCTGGCTGTACGACGTCGACTTCTCCCCGCTGCGCGGCCGCCCGGTGCTGATCACCGGTGACCGGGCGTACGACCTGGCCGTCCGGCTGGAGGTGAACGATGTCCCGTTCCGGCACGTACGTACCTTCGACGAGGCGATCCGGGCGGCCCCGCCAGGGCGGCTCGAGGTGATCGCGAACTACACGGCGTTCCAGGACATCCGAGCGGAGTTGGACCGTGTCAACTGAGCCGGCCCGCGGCGGAATACCGGGGAAGAACTATGAGTGAGAGCACGCTGCGGATCGTATGGATCTATCCGGACCTGCTGTCCACGTACGGCGACCGGGGCAACATGCTGATCCTGGCCCGCCGCGCCGCCCGGCGTGGCATCCCGGTCGAGGGCCTCGAGGTGCGCTCCGACCAGCCGATGCCGGCGACCGCGGACATCTATCTGATCGGCGGCGGTGAGGACGGGCCACAGGCCCTGGCAGCCCAGCGCTTGATCACCGACGGGGGTCTGCACCGAGCCATCGACCAGGGCGCGGCAGTCCTGGCCGTCTGTGCCGGATATCAGCTGCTCGGCCACTCGTTCTTCGCCAAGGGTGCCCGATGTCCCGGCCTCGAACTGCTCGACCTGAGCTCCGACCGGGGCGAGACCCGAGCGGTCGGCGAGTTGCGCGGCGACATCGACCCGCGGCTGGGATTGCCGCCGTTGACCGGCTTCGAGAACCACGGCGGCCGCACGCATCTGGGTCCCGATGTGACGCCGCTCGCAGCGGTGACCGCCGGGATAGGGAATGATGGCCGCACCGAGGGCGCCTGGCGCGGCAAGATACTCGGCACCTACGCCCACGGCCCGGCGCTGGCCCGCAACCCAGCGATAGCCGACCTGCTACTGACGTGGGCAACCGGCGCCGATAATCTTGAACCGCTGGACGATACCTGGGCCGAACGGCTCAGGGAGGAACGGCTCGCCGCAGCGGGCGTCTCGTGACCTGAACCATCCTGGCCTGGACCCGACGACCATTTGGGGCGGTACGCCTGTATGACTGACACCCTGATCGCCCCGCGGGGCATCGACTTCGCGGACCCTCAGGTTGCCACGGCTGCTCTCCCCGTCGCCACCGATACCCCGATCGCGGCCAAGACCGGCTGGACGCATCGGCTCGTCCGATTCGGCATCCTGGCCGTCGTGGTGGGTGGCCTCGCCGTCGCCGCCTCGGTGCTGCCGCTGCGGGAGATCGCCCACGCGGTCGTCGCGCTGGGCCCGGCGGCCGCGGTCGCCATCGCGGTCGTCGGAGGGTTGCTGCTATCGGTTCTCGTCCCACGGACCGCCATCACGCTGGCCTGCGGTGCCCTGCTCGGTGCGGGGGTGGGCGCGGCCACCGCGCTCGCCGCGGCCGTGATCGCCGCGGTCGCCACCTACTACGCGGGCCGGTGGGCCGGCCGCGGTGCGCTGGGCGCCAGGACCGGCGGCCGGATGCAGCGCCTGGACGGCTGGCTCAACCGACGTGGCCTGTCCGCCGTGCTACTGGTCCGACTCCTGCCGCTGGCCCCGTTCGGCTTGGTCGGGTATGCGTACGGCACGAGCAGCGTGTGCCGCAAGCGCTACCTGCTCGGCACCACGCTCGCGTCGATCCCGTCGGCGGTCACCTATGCGGTGATCGGGGCGGCGGTCACTACCCCGGGCGAGATGAACCCGCTGACCCTCGCTCCGGCGCTGATCGGCTTCGCCTTGACCACCGCGATCGTGGTGCGCTGGCGCCGTGCCGCCCGCCGCGAGGCGCTCACCGTCGCGTAGTCCGCCCGCGCCAGCGCCTTCCTCCCCTCCCCTCGCTCCGGCTCCCGTCGCTCCGGCTCCCCTCGCGCTCCGGCTCCCCTCTCTCCGCCGATCTTGGACTTGTGGTGGGCGATATGCTCCTCGATGCGCCCTTTGCGCCCACCATAAGTCCAAGATCGGCGGTCTGGTCGCACGGCCAGGACCATGCCGGCGGCGGTGACGTTCAGACGACGACGCTGACCAGACGGCCGGGCACCACGATCACCTTCTTCGGATCGCGACCCCCCAGCGAATCGGCGACCTCGGCCAGCGCAGCCTCGCGTACGGCCTGGTCCGCCGTGTCCGGTGCGACCTCGACCCGCCCGCGCACCTTGCCGTTCACCTGCACCGGGTAGGTGATCGACTCGGCCACCAGCTGCGCCGGGTCGGCGACCGGGAAGTCCACGTACGCCAGCGTGCCGTCGTGGCCCAGCTTTGCCCACAGCTCCTCGGCCATGTGCGGCGCGAACGGAGACAGCATCAGCACCAACGGTTCGACCGCCTCCCGCGAGGCCGTGCGCAGCGGGGTCAGGCCGTTGGTCAGCTCGATCAGCTTCGCGATGGCCGTGTTGAACCGCAGCTCGTCCAGGTCTTCGCGGACGCCTTGAATGACCCGGTGCAGCAGCCGCCGCGACTTCGGGTCCAGCGGATCGTCGGTGACCCGCACCTCGCCGGTCTCCTCGTCCACCACCAGGCGCCACACCCGCTGCAGGAACCGCTGTGAGCCGACCACCGCCCGGGTCTCCCACGGGCGGGAGACGTCCAGCGGGCCCATCGCCATCTCGTACACCCGGAACGTATCGGCGCCGTATTGCTCGGACATCTCGTCCGGTGTCACGACGTTCTTCAGCGACTTGCCCATCTTGCCGTACTCGCGGGTGACCGGAGCGTCACCGTAGAAGTACTTGCCGGCGCGCTCCACGACCTCCTCGGCGGGCACGACGACACCGCGCGCGTCCCGGTAGGCGTACGCCTGGATGTAGCCCTGGTTGAACAGGGTGCGGAACGGCTCGAACGACGAGATGTGGCCCAGGTCGTACAGCACCTTGTGCCAGAAGCGCGCGTACAGCAGATGCAGCACGGCATGCTCGACGCCGCCCACGTACAGATCGACACCTCCCGGGTCGCCCGGCTTCCGGGGACCCATCCAGTAGGCCTCGTTCTCCTTGTCGACCAGCACCTTGTCGTTGTGCGGGTCCAGGTAGCGCAGCTCGTACCAGCACGAACCGGCCCACTGCGGCATGGTGTTCGTCTCGCGGGTGTACATCTTGGGGCCGTCGCCCAGATCCAGCTCGACCTGCACCCAGTCCTTGTTGCGGGACAGCGGCGTCTCGGGTTCGCTGTCCGCGTCGTCCGGGTCGAAGGTGCGCGGTGCGAAGTCGTCGACGTCCGGCAGCACCACCGGCAGCATCCACTCGGGCAACGCCACCGGCAGGCCCGTGTCGTCGTAGACGATCGGGAACGGCTCGCCCCAGTAGCGCTGTCGGCTGAACAGCCAGTCCCGCAACCGGAACGTTGTCGCGCCCTTGCCGTGACCGTTCTCCTCCAGCCAGGAGATCATCGACGCCTTCGCGTCGGCGACGCCCTTGCCGTTCAGCCAGTCACTGTTGATCGCCGGCCCCTCACCGACGTACGCGCCCTCGAAACCCTCCGGGGCCGCCACGGTACGGATGATCGGCAGGTCGAAGACCTCGGCGAAGGCCCAGTCCCGGGCGTCCTGGCCGGGCACCGCCATGATCGCCCCGGTGCCGTAGCCGGCCAGCACATAGTCGGCGATGAACACCGGGATGCGCTCGCCGTTCACCGGGTTCGTGGCGTACGCCCCGGTGAACACGCCGGTCTTGACCTTGCCGTCGGCGGTGCGTTCCTGTTCGGTCTTCGCCGCCGCTTGCGCCCGGTACGCCGTCACCGCTTCGGCCGGTGTCGGGTACCCGCCGGTCCAGGCCGGCTTGGTGCCCTGCGGCCAGGCCTCCGGCACGATGTGCCCGACCAGGGTGTGCTCCGGGGCCAGCACCATGTACGTGGCGCCGAACAGGGTGTCCGGGCGAGTGGTGAAGACGGAGATCACCGGATCGCCGGCCGGCCGGACAGCGTCGACGGGGAAGTCGACGTGGGCGCCCCGCGACCGGCCGATCCAGTTGCGCTGCATCAGCTTCACCGGCTCCGGCCAGTCCAGGACGTCCAGGTCCTCGACCAGGCGGTCGCCGTACGCGGTGATCCGCATCATCCACTGCTTCAGGCTGCGCTGGAAGACCGGGAAGTTCCCCCGCTCGCTACGGCCCTCCGGGGTGATCTCCTCGTTGGCCAGGACCGTACCCAGCCCCGGGCACCAGTTGACCGGCGCCTCACTCACGTACGCCAGCCGGAAGCCGTCGATCACCGTCCGCCGCTCGATCGCGGACATCTCGTCCCACGCCTTGTCACCCGGCGCCGTGCGCCGGCCGGTCTCGAAGTCGGCGATCAGGTCGTCGATCGGGCGGGCCTTGCGCAACTCCGGATCGAACCAGGAGTTGAAGATCTGCAGGAAGATCCACTGCGTCCACCGGTAATACTCCGGGTCGGTGGTGCTGAAACTGCGCCGGTTGTCGTAGGCCAGGCCCAGCCTGCGCAGCTGGCTGCGGTACCGCACGACGTTGGCCTCGGTGGTGGTGCGCGGGTGGGTACCGGTCTGCACCGCGTACTGCTCGGCGGGCAGGCCGAACGCGTCGAAGCCCATCGGGTGCAGCACGTTGAAACCGGCCATCCGCTTGTAGCGGGTGTAGCAGTCCGTGCCGATGTAGCCCAGCGGGTGGCCGACATGCAGGCCGGCGCCGGACGGGTACGGGAACATGTCCTGGACGTGCAGCTTGGGCGCCGCGAAGCGCGGATGCGCCGGGTCGGCCAGCTCGCCGGCGGGATTCGGCGCGAAGAAAGTCCCGTGCTCCTCCCAGTACGCCTGCCAGCGGGACTCGATGTCGCCCGCCATCTCGGCGGTATAGCGGAAGGGCGGGGTCTCGGACTCGCTCATCGTCACCATCTCGTCATTGGTCTAAGTGGCGGGGACAGGACCTGGATCAGGGCACAAAAAAGCCCCTCACGCAGGAGGGGGCGCCGTGCTGGTCGTCTAGTGACGGATCAGCACGGCCGGCTAAGAAGCAGGAACGTCCGGGCCATGTGGTGCATGATACCGGTCGCCGTCCGCCGGGGGCGACCGGTATCACCCGTGGACACCGCCAGCCGTCCCGGCGAAGTTCCGCGGGCTCGGCGTAGTTCTTCCGCCGGGCTAACCTGTGTGGGACGGGCGGCGAGCGCCGGAGGCCCACGAAACCGCCGGCCGCCCGCGAACCTTCGGTTCCCTTCCGGTGTACGCCATGCGGACGGGGCTGGATCGACTTGGAGGAGGCCCGTGACAACGCCAACCTGGGACGAGCCCGGCGGTCCGCTGCCGAGTGACGACTTCCGCGCCGCGACGCAAGCCATCATGGCCAACATCGAGCAGGTCATCGAGGGCAAGAGCGCGACGGTACGGCTGGCACTCGCCGTCCTGCTGGCCGAGGGACACCTCCTGATCGAGGACGTGCCCGGCGTCGGCAAGACGAAGCTGGCGAAGGCGCTCGCACGCAGCATCGACTGCTCCGTACGACGCATCCAGTTCACCCCGGACCTGCTGCCCAGCGACGTGACCGGGGTCAGCGTCTACAACCAGGAACAGCGGGACTTCGAATTCAAGCCGGGCGCCGTGTTCGCCAACCTCGTGGTCGGTGACGAGATCAACCGGGCCTCGCCCAAGACCCAGTCCGCCCTGCTGGAGTGCATGGAGGAGCGACAGGTCACCGTCGACGGCACCACGTACGAGCTGCAAGCGCCGTTCATGGTGATCGCGACGCAGAACCCGATCGAGATGGAGGGCACGTACCCGCTGCCTGAGGCGCAACGCGACCGGTTCACCGCCCGGATCGCGATGGGCTACCCCGACCCGCGGGCGGAACTCGCCATGCTCGGCGCCCACGACGCCGTCGACCCGCTGAGCCACCTGCGGCCGGTGGCCGACGCCGCGCTGGTGCGCCGGCTGATCACCAGTGTCCGCAACGTGCACGCCGCGGAGGCCGTCCAGCAGTACGCGATCGCCCTGGTCACCGCCACCCGCGAGGCACCGGAGATCCGGCTCGGCGCGTCGCCCCGCTCGACCCTGCAGCTGGTGCGGACCGCCAAGGCGGTGGCCGCGCTCGAGGGCCGCGACTACGTGCTGCCCGACGACATGCAGGCGCTCGCCGTACCGGTACTCGCGCACCGCATCATCCCGACCACCGACGCCCAGCTCAACCGGCGGACGACCGACGCCATCGTGGCCGAGATCGTGCACCGGCTGCCGCTGCCTCACGACCGGGCACGCTCGCCGTACGACACCCGACCGGTGGGCGACGGACGCGGCCAGTACGAGCGCCGGGGGCGGTGAGACATGCGGGAGGCCATGCGGGGCCTGACCACCCGCGGCCGCTCCTTCCTGGCGGCGGCCGCCGCGGCGGGTGTCTCCGCGTTCATCCTCGGGGAACGTGACCTGCTCCGGGTGGCCATCCTGCTCGCCGCGCTGCCGTTGCTGGCCGCCGCGTACGTCGGCCGCAGCCGGTACAAGATGGCCTGCACCAGGTCGCTCGACCCGGGCCGGGCCCCGGTCGGCTCGAGCGCCCGGGTGATCCTGCGCTTGCAGAACATGTCCCGCCTGCCCACCGGCACGTTGCTGCTCGAAGATCGGCTGCCGTACGCCCTGGGCAGCCGGCCGCGAGTGGTGCTGGAGCGGCTGGGACCGCATCAGGCCAGCTCGGTGGCCTACACCGTGCGGGCCGAAGTTCGCGGACGGTACGCGGTGGGTCCGCTGGTGATCCGGCTGACCGACCCGTTCGGGCTGTGCGAGATGAACCGCTCCTTCCCCAGCGTCGACCGGCTCGTCGTGATCCCACAGGTCGTTCCCCTTCCTACGGTCCGCCTGGCCGGCGAGTATGCGGGCACCGGTGACAGCCGCGCCAGGTCGGTGGCGGTGCACGGCGAGGACGACGCGGCCACCCGCGAGTACCGGCGCGGCGACGACCTGCGCCGGGTGCACTGGAGATCGACGGCGCGTACCGGCGAACTGATGGTCCGCCGCGAGGAGCAACCGTGGGAGAGCCGGGCCACCGTGGTCCTGGACACACGCGCGTACGCGTACTGCGGCGAAGGCCCAGCCTCGAGCTTCGAGTGGGCGGTGTCGGCGACCGCCAGCATCGCCATGCACCTGCGCCAAGCGGGCTACAAGCTGCGTTTGGTCACCGGTGGCGGTGTGGACGTGGACGCCACCGAGGTGGGCGGCGACGGCATCATCCTGGACACCCTTGCCGAGGTGCAGCCGACGCCCAACGCGGACATATCGGTGCTGGTGGAACAGGTCCGGCGGCGTTCCGACGGCGGCCTGGTGATCGGGCTTTTCGGCAACCTGACGGTGGCCGAAGCGGAGGTGCTCAGCGCGCTGCGCGGTAACGGCGCGTCCTGCATCGGCTTCGTGATCGACGGCACCACCTGGGTGGACATGGCGCCTGCCGATCGAGAGGAGGCAGACCGCGCGCAGCGGGCCGCCACGCTCGCGCTGGTGCGCAGCGGCTGGCGGTCCCTGCCCGTGGTGCAGGGCAACACACTGCCCACGCTCTGGCCGGCCGCCGCGCGGGGCTCGCAAGGCTTCGCTTGGCGCGCGGCCATGGCGGAGACCGTCGCGGGCGGCAGGCGATGACGTTTCGCGTGCTGACCCCGGGAGGTACGAGATGACCGGGCGCAGGCGTCTCGGGCTGGTGGCGGCGAGCGCCACCCTGCTGGCCGCCGCGCCGCTGTCGGCGATCTTCGAGACCTGGACCTGGCTGATGCAGTGCATCCTGGCGATCGGGATGATCGCCGGCGCCGCGGTGCTCGCGCGCACCCTGCGCTTCCCGCTCTGGGCACAGGTGCTCAGCATGGTCGGCGTCCTGCTGGTGATGCTCACCTGGATGTTCCCGAGTGGCGAGGAATTCGCCGCGCTGATCCCGACCGTGGACACCGTACGGCATTTCGGGGCGCTGCTCACCGAGGCCGGTCAGGACACCCGCAACTACGGTGTTCCGGTGCCGGACCGAGACGGCCTGCTCTTCCTCACCGTGCTCGGCGTGGGCGGTTGCGCCATCGTGGTCGACCTGCTCACCGTTGGCCTGCGCAAGCCCGCGCTGGCCGGCCTGCCGATGCTGGCGATCTACTCGGTGCCGGTGGCGGTGTACGTGGACAGCGTCCCGGTGCTCCCGTTCATCATCGGCGCGGCCGGCTTCCTCTGGCTGCTCGTCGCGGACAACGTCGATCGGGTGCGCCGGTTCGGCCGCCGGTTCACCGGCGACGGCCGCGACGTGGACGTGTGGGAGCCGTCACCGTTGGCCGCCGCGGGCCGCCGGCTCGCGGCGATCGGCGTGGCCGCCGCGGTACTGCTGCCGCTGGCCGTGCCCGGCCTGACAAACGGCCTTCTGTCCCGGCTCACCCAGGTCGGCGGCGGCAACGGCACCGGCGGCTTCGGTACCGGCGGCAGCGGGCGGGTGAACCTGTTCGCCTCGCTGAGCGGTTCGCTCACCGACGACCAGACGCGCGACATGATCCGTGTGACGACGAACGAGCCCGACCCCTTCTACCTCCGTCTCGGCGTGGCGGACGTGGTCAACGACAACGGCTTCGCGAACCGCTCGCCAACCGGCCGGCCGCTGGCCGGCGGCCTGCCGGACCCGCGCCAGGGGCCGGTGCCGAACGGTGTGCGCTTCCAGCAGTACCGCGCCGAAGTGGAGATCCTCGACTTCAACATGGGTCTCGCGCCCATCTATACCAGCGCGATCTCGATGGCGGATCTGGGCAACGGCTGGTCGTACGACGCCAAGACACAGGTGATCTTCTCGAGCCGGAACACCACGCGGAACAAGAACTACAAGTTCGACTACGTACGAGCCAGCTACTCCCCCGGAGCGCTGCGTGCCGCCTCGCCGGCGACACCGGGCGAGCCGGAGGCCGCGCAGATCGCCGTTCCCAACGACAGGTACGTGGACACCCTGGTCGCCCGCCTCACCCGTGACCGGCAGACCCAGTACGACAAGGTGCGGGCGATCTACGACCACTTCTCCCGGGAGAACGGGTTCTCCTACAGCCTGAGCACCACCGGTGGGACGGCCGGATCGGACATCGCGGCGTTCCTGGAGAACAAGGTCGGCTTCTGCCAGCAGTACTCGGCGGCGATGGCCTGGATGGTGCGGGCCGCCGGTTTCCCCGCCCGGGTGGCTTTCGGCTTCACCCGCGGCAGTGACCGGGACGGCAACACGTGGACCATCACCAATCGCAATGCGCACGCCTGGACCGAGGTCTACTTCGAAGGCTTCGGCTGGATCCCGTTCGACCCCACCCCCGGTGTGGTCGGTGGGACCCGCTCGGATTGGGCGCCGGATGTCGACCGCCCGGACCCGGTGGCGAGCTCGTCGATCAGCGCGGGCGCTTCGGGCGCGGACAGCTCGGCGGCGCCCGGGCAAGCTGATCGCCCGGACCGCAATATCGACGATCCCGGCTTTGCCACGGGTGGCGCCCTCGGTGCCCGGCCCGCTTCGACCACCGCTTTGTGGATCACCGGTTCCGCCGCATTGTCGATCGCCTTGCTGCTTGTGCCCGCGTTGCTCCGGGTCCTGCTGCGCCGCCGGCGACACGCCGCGACGGTACCTAAGAACACGGCCGTCGCGGCCGCCGAGCCGGCCCCCGATTCACGCGAGATCACGGTCACCGGCGATTCGGTCCGCGCCCGCGAGGACGCCCACGCCGCCTGGGACGAGCTCATCGATACGATGATCGACTTCCGCGTCCCGGTGGACCCGGCGGAAACGCCCCGCAACACCGCGCGGCGTCTGATCCGGCACGCCGAGCTGGAGACCGCCGACGCGGGCTCGGCGACGCTGCTGGGCCGTGCCGAGGAGCGTGCCCGGTACGCTCGTCAGCCACTGCAGGGAGGCGAGCTGGCCGAGGCACTCGTGAGCGTGCGCAAGGGTCTGTCCCGCAACGCGACACGTCGTACCCGCCTGGTGGCGATCCTGCTGCCGCCGTCGGTGATGTTGCGCTGGCGGTTGGCGATCGCCGACGCTTCAGCACGCTGGGTGACGATCTTCGGTCGCGGCCGGGACGTGTTCGTACGCTTCAGCCCCCGGCGCCTGCTGGCGAGCCGAGCGCGCTGACCCTGCCGCCGAGGGCGCGGGTCGCCGCATCGGAGGCCGAGCGGCGAACAGAGCCGGTCTGGCGAAACAACAGCCGCGGCCGGGGCCGCGGCGCGGTTCGACAGCTCGCCGGCCCGGAGCCGGAAAAGGCGATGGCGGCCGGATGGCCGCCATCTTTCGCCAGTTGGAAGTGCCTCAGATCAGCGATGGCCCTCGGGGCGCTGCTTCCAGCGATCCTCCAGGCGGTCGATGAATCCAGCCTTCCGGGTCTGCCTGGTGCGCCGGGTAGCGGTGCCGCCGACCGCGTGCAGGTCAGGCGCCTGACCTTTGCGACGGCTCTGCATCGCAAACGCCGCCGAACCGAGCATGACGACGAAGCCGGCCACGCCGAGCGGCGTATTGCTGCTCACCGTGCCGTATACGACCAAGGCCAAGCCGGCGATGATCACGAAGGCGGCGACCACCAGCCGGCGCCGAGCGTGGAATCGCGGATCGCTGGCCCGCACAGCCGAAGCGAATTTGGGGTCCTCGGCAAGCGACCGCTCGATCTGATCGAACAGCCGCTGCTCGTGCTCCGAGAGCGGCACGGCATTCCTCCCCGGGCGCATGTCCGGCCCCGAGGTTGGGGTCGGGTACTGCAAGTGTGACGTATAACTCCAGACAGCCGACAGGCTGCCTTACTCGCAAGTCTACGAGGGGCTCGTCAGGTCGGAAAGCGGGACGACGGTCGAGTGCGGGTGATTTTCGGTTCTGCGAAGATCACCGGCACCGAGAAGACTGGCCGGACGCACGACAGATCGGCCGAAACGGGCAGCGGCGGAGTCTGCGGCGGTCTCCGCCTCGCGCCATCCGCGTTCGGGCGCACCCAGTGTGAGCTGCCGCGATGCGGTCGCAGCAGTGGCCAAACCCTCGACCCGCACGCCGATCAAGCGGATCCGGTCACCGGCCCCTAACGCTTCGAACAGGGCCCACGAGATCTCGAAGATCTCACGTGCCACATCGGTCGTCGTGGGTGTCGTGCGTGATCGGCTGACCGTCTTGAAGTCGGCCAACCTAACCTTGATCGCGACCGTCCGGCCCACCTGACCGGCGGCGCGCAGCCGTGCACCCACCTTGTCGGCAAGCGCGAGCAGGCTGCGGCGGATGACCATCGGATCGGACACGTCGGTGTCGAAGGTCATCTCGGCGCCGATCGATTTCTCGGCGTGTTCGGCGATCACCCGCCGGGGATCGCGGCCCCAGGACAGCTCGTGCAAGTGCGCGGCCGCCACCTCGCCCACGCCGGCGCGCAGCATGCTCAGCGGCGCCCGGGCCAGGTCACCCACCGTCATCAGGCCGAGCCGGCGCAGGGTCTCGGCGGCCTTCTCTCCCACCCCCCACAGCGCCTCCACCGGCAGCGGGTGCAGGAAGGCGAGTACCTGGCCGACCGGAACGACGACCATGCCGTCCGGCTTGGCCCGGGTGGAGCCGAGCTTGGCCACGAATTTGCTCGGCGCCACCCCGACCGAGCACGTCAGCTCCTGCTCGGCAAGGACTCTTGCGCGGAGGTCGCGGGCGATGATCGCGGGCCGGCCGAACAACCGCCCGGCGCCGGCCACGTCGAGGAAGGCCTCGTCCAGCGACAACGGCTCCACCAGCGGCGTGATGGCCCGGAAGATGGTCATGACCGCGTGCGAGGCGGCCGAATACTCGGTGAAGTCCGGGGGCAGGAAGACCGCTTGCGGGCACAGGGCGCGGGCGCGCATGGCCGGCATCGCGCTGTGTACGCCGTACCGTCGCGCCTCGTAGCTTGCCGAGCTCACCACGCCGCGCGGGCCGACTCCGCCGACCACCACGGCTCTGCCCCTGAGCTCGGGCCGTCGGCGAACCTCGACCGCGGCGAAGAACGCGTCCATGTCGACATGCAGGATCGAGCAGCCCGCATCGTCCGCATCCGGCCCGAAGCGCGGATCGCGGCCGCCTCCGATCGCCTGGCTCCTACCCACGAACGCAGGTTAGCGGCACCCCCTGACACTTCCGTGCCGGCCGGGCGGGACGGGGACGCTCGCCGGCGGGCGAGGGTGGCCGATGCTGTGGAAGCGGGCAGGGCGGCTAGGCACGGGCGATGAGCAGCGGCACCGTCATCTCGGCCGCGGTCACCGAGCCGTGAAACGCGACCAACCCGGCCACGGCGGCCGGCTCCCACCCGGTGGCGAGCGCCACGGCCCGCTCCAGGCACACCACCACCACGTCACCGATCCGCCCGGCGTGCCCCACCGGCACCGGCCCGAACCAGCCGCCGTCGATCACCTCCTCACGGGTCATCACCCAGGCCGACGGCCCGAATGCCGATCGCCAGGCGGCGACCACATCGCCGACCGCCCCGTCCGCCGCGTACAGATAACGGACCCGTGGCTCACCCGCCACCGCGACCACCCCGGCGGACAACGCCGGGACGACGCCCATGTCGATCCGGCCCTCGACCGGCACGTTGATCTGCCCGTGATCGGCCGTTACCAGCAGCGCCGAACCGGCCGGCAGCCCGTCCACGAGTCGCGAGATCAGAACGCCGACATCCTCGGCCGCGGAGATCCAGGCCGGCGAGCCCACGCCGTCCGCATGACCGCACCGATCGAGATCCGGGTGATAGCCGTAGACCAGCGCCGGCCCCGGCTCGGCCGACAACGCGGTGAGCATCCGCTCCGACAGGGCCGAGAGGTCCGGCGAGCCGGCGAAGGCCGCGCCGCGATGCGCCGCGACGGTCAGGCCACTGCCCTCGAACTCGGGCAGGGTCACCGCGGTGACCGCCACCCCGTTCGCGGCGGCCAGTGAGAACACCGTCCGCACCGGCTGCCATTCCCGCGGGTCCGGATCCTCGTCCCATTGGATGTGATTGAGGATGCCACCGTCGGGCCTGCGCAAGGTGAACCCGAGGATCCCGTGCGTCCCCGGCGTCACCCCGGTACCGAGGGTGACCAGGCTGACCGGCGTCGTGGACGGAAAACCGGAGGTGAGGGTCAGGCACGGAAGATCACCCACGATGGGCGCGTGGGGCGTCAGGACCGGCATCTGGTACGACCCCAGCCCGTCGACCACGAGCACCGCGATCCGCTGGACGCCGTCGAGGTACGCCCGCAGCCCGAGCACGTCCGCCCCGCCCGGGACACCGAGCAGCGCGGACACGCTGGGCAGCAGGTCGGCGAGGCTGCTCTTGCCGTACGCGGGCCGGACGATCTGGAACGCGGACGGCGGGAGCTGGTCGTTCACGGGCGCCGCGCGAAGAGGTGCAACTGCGACGCGATGTCCCGGAACGGCGGCCGCTCCGACAGCGACAGCTCCAGATCGAGCAGGGCCTGCGGGTCCGATTCGACGACCACGGCGGGCAGCAGGTCGGCGAGCACCCGTACCCCGTGTATCTCCTCGATCTTCAGGCCGGCACCCGTCAGCAGCGCCCCGGCGGTCTCCGCGTCGTAACGCCGGCGCAGGGTGTCGCGCGGGCCGGCCCGGCCGTCCGGGTCGGTGACCAGCGCGGACGCCGCGTCCAGGTGGCCGTTCACGGCCCGGCCCAGGACGGCGGCCGCCCGTCCGGCGACCAGCAGGCTGACCGCCCCGCCGGGCCGCAGCGCGGCGACGATCGCGGCGACCACGCCGGCCGGGTCGTCGACCACCTCGAGGACCGCGTGGCAAAGGACGAGCTCGACGCTCGCCGGCGGGATCAGCCCGGCCAGCGCGTCGCCGTCGCCCTGGAGTGCACGCACCCGGTCGGCGACTCCGGCGTCCGCCGCCCGGCGGTTCAGGGCGGCCAGCGCGTCGGGGCTGGCGTCCACCACGGTCACCCGGTGCCCCGCCTCGGCGATCGGCACCGCGAAACCGCCGGTTCCGCCGCCGACGTCCAGGACGGTCAGCTCCCGCCCGGCGTGCCGCTGCAGCTCACGGTTCAACACCGCCCAGACCGCGGCGGTACGGGCGGTGACGAGCGTGCGCGGCGCCCGCGTCGGTGTGGTCTCCACCCGGGCAGCGTATCGGCCCGGCGGCGCGTAGGGAGCGCGAGCCATGGCCTGCCACCCGCCGTCCCCCCGGCGCCACTCATTCGCCGATCATGGAGTTGTGGTGGGTCACATAAAGCTCATTACGAACATATCCCCCACCACAACTCCAAGATCGCGAGGTGCCGGAGGGATCGGTTAGAAGGCGAAGAGCACGCCGGTGGTGCGGGTCAGGTCGCAGGTGTTCGAGAACGTCTTCGACCAGTTCAGTGTGCGGCCCTTCCAGACGCCCTCGATCCGGGCGGTGATCGGCGCGTACTCAAGGGTGCACAGGGTCGGCGCCGGCTTGAGCTTGTGCGGCTTGCCGCCCACCTTCTTCAGCACGGCGCAGGCCTTCGCGGCCTTCGGGTGTACGCCACCGACCGGATTGCAGGTGAGCACCACCGCGGCCGCGTACCCCGCGTCGGCCATGTAGCTCAACACCAGGTCGATCTTGGGTTTCGGCGAGGCCACCGGCCCGGTCGCCGCCGCCTCGGCGGTACTGCCGACGCCCAGCACCGCCATCACCGTCACCGCAGCCGTCATCGCACGAATCATGATCGTTCCCCCGTCAGTCATCCGTTCGCCGCATCCGGTATAAGGCACGAATGGTGCGAAGGTTGCGGAAGGCGGAAAAAAAAATGGCGGTTCAGCGGAAGTCACGTGACGCCGGGCTGATCGGCGGTGTCACCTTCTCGAGCCGGTCAGCGACCAGGTTGAGCACGCCGTCCGCCTTCTCCAGCCGCCCGCGCACGATCAGCGCCGGGCTGGTCCGGGCCACCCGGCGGTACTTCTGCCACAACCCCGGCGAGCAGGTCACGTTGAGCATCCCGGTCTCGTCCTCGAGGTTCATGAACGTCACGCCGCCCGCGGTCGCCGGCCGCTGCCGATGCGTGACGATGCCGCCCACCCGGATCCGGGTGCCGGCCTCGACCTCACCCAGCCGGTCGATCGGCAACGCGCCGGCCGTGTCGAACTGTGACCGGATGAATTGTGCCGGGTGCGCGTCCGGGGACAGGCCGGTCGCCCAGACGTCCGCGACCAGCTTGTCGACATCGGCCATGCCGGGCAGGGCGGGCGCGTCGGTGCCCACGACCGTACCCGGGAGCTTGTCGGGTTTGTCCTGCGCTGCCGCCCCCGCGGCCCACAGGGCTTCGCGCCGCGAGAGGCCGAATCCCGCGAAGGCATCGGCGGTGGCGAGGGCCTCCAGGTGGGCGGTCGAGCATCCGGTACGCCGGGCGAGATCGGTCATGTCCCGGTACGGGCCGTGCGCGCGGCGTTCCTCCTCGATCCTCTGGGCCAACTCGTCCCCGAGCGTGCGGACGGTGGACAGTCCCTGCCGCACGGCCGGCCCGCCCAGCCCCCACGCGTGCGGCGGCTCGTCAATCGTGCTGACCGGCTTGGTCTCCGGCGAGATCTCCAGGGTGGCCGCGGCGTCGCTGAGGTTGATGTCCGGGCGGCGCACCTCGACGCCGTGCCGGCGGGCGTCGTCCACCAGGGACTGCGGCGAGTAGAACCCCATCGGCTGCGCGTTGAGCAAAGCCGCGCAGAACGCCGCCGGGTGGTATCGCTTCAGCCAGGCGCTCACGTACACCAGATAGGCGAAGCTGATCGCGTGGCTCTCCGGGAAGCCGTAGCTGGCGAACGCGCACAGCTTCAGATAGAGATCATCGGCGAGCTCACCGGTGATGCCGTTGGCCGCCATCCCCTCGTACAGCCGGCCGCGCATCTCCTCCATCCGCTGGATCGAGCGCTTCGAGCCCATCGCCCGGCGCAGCTTGTCCGCCTCCAGCGGGGTGAAGCCGGCCGAGTCCATGGCGAGTTGCATGAGCTGTTCCTGGAAGAGCGGTACGCCGAGCGTCTTCTCCAGCGCCCGCCGCATGGTCGGATGCGGGATCTCCCACTTCTCCTTGCCGTTCTTGCGGCGGATGAACGGGTGTACCGAGCCACCCTGAATCGGCCCGGGCCGGATCAGCGCCACCTCGACCACCAGGTCGTAGAACTCGACCGGCTTGAGCCGCGGCAGGGTGGCCATCTGCGCCCGGCTCTCCACTTGGAACACACCGACCGAGTCGGCCCGCTGCAGCATCTTGTAGACCTCCGGGTCGGAGGGCCGCAGGTTGGTGAAGTCCAGGGTGGAGTCGATCATGTCGAACGCGTAGTGCAGCGCGGACAGCATGCCAAGGCCCAGCAGGTCGAACTTCACCAGGTTGACCGAGGCGCAGTCGTCCTTGTCCCACTGCAGTACGGTCCGCCCCGGCATCCGTCCCCACTCCACCGGGCACACCTCGGTGACCGGGCGGTCGCAGATCACCATGCCGCCGGAGTGGATGCCCAGGTGCCGCGGGAAGCTCTGCACCTGGTTCGCGAACGCCACGACCTGTTCCGGGATGTCGTCCACGTCCACCGTCGCGACGCTGCCCCAGCGGTCGATCTGCTTGCTCCACGCGTCCTGCTGGCCGGGTGAGAAACCAAAAGCCTTGGCCATGTCGCGTACGGCGGATCGGGGCCGGTACGAGATGACGTTGGCGACCTGCGCGGTGTGCTCCCGGCCGTACTTGTCGTAGACGTACTGGATGACCTCCTCCCGCCGGTCCGACTCGATGTCGATGTCGATGTCCGGCGGGCCGTCCCGTTCCGGGGCCAGGAACCGCTCGAAGACCAGGTCGTACTCGATCGCGTCGACGTTGGTGATCCACAGTGAGTAGCAGACCGCCGAGTTGGCCGCCGAACCCCGCCCCTGGCAGTAGATGCCCTTGTCCCGGCAGAACTTGACGATGTCGTAGATGACCAGGAAGTAGCCCGGGAAGTCGAGCTGCTCGATCATGTCCAGCTCGTAGTTGATCTTCTCGTAAGCCTCCGGGACCTCCTCCGGCAGGCCGTACCGGACGCGGGCTCCCTGCATGGTCAGTTCCCGCAGCCAGCTCATCTCGGTGTGCCCGGCCGGCTTCGGGTAAGCCGGCAGCTGGGGCGCCACCAGATGCAGGTCGAAGGCGAGTGCGGCGCCCAGCTCGGCGGCGTACGGCACCGCGCTGGGCCAGGCGGCGAACCGGCGGGCCATCTCCTCCCCGCTGCGCAGGTGTGCGGTACCGGCGGCGGGCAGCCAGCCGTCGATCTCGTCGAGGCTGCGCCGGGCCCGGACCGCGGCCAGCGCGGTGGCGAGCCTGCGGCGGCCCGGGGTGGCGTAGTGCACGTTGTTCGTGGCCGCCACCGGCAGCCGCCGGCTCTGCGCCAGACTGTGCAGGGCGTCGTTGCGGTCGTCGTCGTACGGGTTGCCGTGATCGGTCAGCTCCACCACCACGTTGTCCCGGCCGAACAGGTCAGCCAGGCGATCCAGCTCCCGCGCGGCCGCGCCCAGCCCGCCGGCCGCCAGGGCGTACGGGACGACGCCCTTGCGGCATCCGGTCAGCACCACCACGTCCCCGGCCAGCCTCTCGGCGATCCGCTCCAGATCCCCGTACGCCGGCTTGCCCTTCTCCGCGCCGGTCAGCTGGCCGTCGGCGATGGTCCGGCCCAGCTTCGCGTAGCCGTCCGGCCCGCGGGCCAGGACGAGCAGGTGCCGGCCCTCCGGGTCGGGCTCGCCGTTCTGCGGCTTGGACAGATTCAGGGATAGCTCGGCGCCGAAGACGGTGGGCAGGCCCAGTGCGCGGGCCGCCTCGGAGAAGCGGACCACACCGTAGAAGCCGTCGTGGTCGGTGACGGCCAGCCCGGTCAAGCCCAGCCGGGCCGCCTCCTCGGCCAGCTCCTCCGGGTGGCTGGCACCGTCCAGGAAGCTGAAGTTGGTGTGACAGTGCAGTTCCGCGTACGGCACAGCGGGTTTGGTCTTGATCAGAGCCGGCGCAGCGTAGGGCTGACGCTTACGGCTCCACACCGGCGAGTCCCCGCCGTCCGCGTCCACTGCGAGGGGGTCGATGACCGGGTGCACGCCCCGGCCGGTGAGCGTGCTCTCCAGCTCGGACCACGGCATCCGCGGATTGTGGAAACCCATCAGCGCTCCCGCTCAGTCATAGACGGCCTCCACCGACCAGTGGCCGCCCGCGAGCGAAAGAAGAAAAGCCCGGCCGTCGGCCACCCCGATCTGGAACCGCGCCCGGCGCCGCGCCTCGGCGGGTGCCCACCAGCGTTCGTCCACCGGCCACGGCCCGGCCCAGCCGACGATCGGTATCGGTGCGCCGTTCTCGATGAGCAGGGAGGTGGGTTCGCCGGTGGGCTCGAGGCGGGCGCTCACCCCGACCGGCGCGCCGGCCGCGTCCAGTACGACCGCGGCCAGCGGCTGGAGCAGGACCACCGCGGGAGCCGGCCGGGGCAGCCGTCCCGGCCACGGCGGTTCCTTCCCCTCGTTCGTCGCCCCGTTCTCCCTTCGCTGCCCTTCTTTCCGGGCCGGCACGGTCTTTGCCGCGTCACCGGCCGGTGTGCCGGTGCCGAACGGGATCACCACCGGGTCGGCAACGACCGCCAGGACCGAGGTGGTGACCGGGCCGGGATAGGGATCGGCCTGCTCGGCGGTGGGCCGGGACGGGACACGCTCGTCGCCCCAGGGGACCAGGCGCACCTGGTCGTCCGCCGAACGGCCGCCGCTCAGCACCGGCGTCACCACGGCGTCCGGGCCGAGCAGACCCTGGACCCGGCTGAGGGCGCGATGGGCGCGTTCGCGCTCGGCGCCGGTGTCGCCCCAGAGGCCGGGCTGTAGTCCGAGATGGACCAGGACACCGTCCGGGATCAGCCGTAGGCGGACCAGGCCGGCGGTGGGACGGTTCGGGCCACCACGGCGGGCGCCGGTCAACCAGCCGTCGAGCTGCCAGCGGACCCGCTCGGCGATGGCCGCCGCGGTGAGGGTGCCGTCGTGCCGCCAGACCCGGTGCAACTCCTGGCCGTCTGCGGTGACCGCCTCGATGCCGAGCCGGGTGCAGGCCAGGCCGTGTGCGGTGAGGCGCTCGTGCAGCCGCTCGGCGAGCACCCGCCCGGCGAACGCGGCCACGTCCACGCGTTCCAGCGGTTCGTCGTACGTGTCGGCGACGTCCAGATCCGGCGGTGGCTTCCGCACCGCAAGCGGCCGATGATCGAAGCCGGCGGCCAGCCGGTGCGCCAGCACCCCGGGGAACCCGAACCGGGTGAGCACATCGGACGACGGCAACGCCGCGAAGTCACCGAGCGTCTTGATTCCCAGCCGGCGCAGCAGATCGGTCAGCTCGGGCCGCTCGATCGCCTCGATCGGCACCTCCGCCAGAAACTCCCGGGTGCCACCCGGCGCGACGATCCGCCCGGACCGCGCGGCGAGGCCCGACGCGAACACCCCGTCGGCCACCCCCACCTGACACTCCACCGCACACGTCTGCGCCACCTGCTCGACGATCCGCTCCGCCGCGACCTCTTCGCCGCCGAAGTACCGGGCCGGCCCTCGCGCCGCCAGCGCACAGGCCCCCGGCCGGATCACCTCCACTCCGACCGCGACCTCCTCGACCGCCGCGACCACCGGCTCGAACGCCCGCGCGTCCCGCCCCGGGTCGTGCTCGACGACGACCAGCTGGGGGCAGCGACTCTGTGCCTCCCGCCGCCGGAGCCCACGCCTGACACCGTCCAGGCGAGCTGCCTCGGAGCAGGCCAGGACGCGGTTGGCGTGCAACACCGCAACGGGCCCGGCGGCCGGCACGCCGTCCACGATCTCGGCGGCGAGCACCGGCCAGTCCGGACACCAGATCGTCATGGTCCGTACGCCGGCGACGTTTGCTCCGGCGCTCGGCGCAGTGGTGCTCATGGCGGACTCACGGCAGTGCGGAGGGGGCGCCTCCGCCGGGACGGTGACCGGTGCGTCTGACCCACGTCCGGCGGATCGGGCAGTTCAGCGCTTTCGCCCCGTCCCTTCGTCGTGGCGGACGGGGATGCCGGCCGAACGTTCCGCTCGCCGGCCGGCACGACCACGAGCTTGGGCCTGGCGCCGGTGCTGGGCACGCCCGTGGAAGGGGCGAGCGGAACGGTGACTCCGGGCATCCACATGGTGATCTCCCGGGGCCGGGTGGCCGCACCGCGCCCGTGCGCCATCACCGTCACCCGCCGCCGGCGCAGTCGTCCGCGGCCCAGGCCAAGCCCTTCCCATCTGCCCTGCGTCACCTGAAGGATCACGTCGGCACCGTCCCAGCGCCCGAACGGCATCAGCACACTGCCGCGCTGACGGGCGCGGGCGACGAGGCGGCTCGCGATGGAGGCGGAGACCATTCCCGGTACGGCGGTGACCACCACGTCCACGCCGTCGATAAGGGCGGCCACCACCGTGGGCCAGTCCGGTCCCGGGTTGGGTACCAGGGCGAGCCGGTCCAGGGCGATGCCGTTCTCGGCGGCGGCCAGGGCACCGAGCGTCGGCACGCCGACCACCGCACACCAGGAGCCCGACCGGGACGCGGCGGCGAGCAGCGCGAGCAGCAGAGACGTGCCGCCGCTGCCGGGAGCGTCCCACCCGGTGGCGACCGCGACGGTGCTCCCCCGGCGCAGACCGCGACCAGGCAGCAGGCTGCTCAGTTCGGGCACCACCGGTAGCACCCGCTGCACACCGAACTGATCGACGTCATCGGCCGGCCGGACCAGCTCAGCAAGAGCGGCCGCACCGTTGATCATGCGCCCCGCCATCGCCACTCGCCTCGTCCTGTTCTGCTCCTGTGACGGCCCCCACTCCTCCAAAGCACGCGTGAGGAGAGGTCAGGCGGCCAGGCGAGTTCCCGGAAGCGGCGGCTGGTAGCTCAGCCCGAGCGCCGACTCCACCACCACCACGAACTGCTCGGCCGCGCGCAGCAGATCGTCGGCTTCGCGGGGGCTCACCACGCGCGGAATACCGGCCTCGGCAGCCGCGCGCTTGCCCGCGCCCAGGGCGAAATAGCTCGCCCACTCGCCGAACTCGGGAGCGACCAGCACCAGCAGCGACCACACGCTGGTCACGCGGCTGCGCCGAGTCGGCGCGGCGGGTTTGGCCCGGGCGGCGAGCACGGCGGCGGCGGCGCGTAGGGCGGCCATGTGCGCGGTCGCGTAGCGCTGGCCGTCCGGCCGGATCTGCGCCGCCTCGATCAGGCCCTGGCGAGCGAGGGTCAGGAGCTGAGCGGGTGTGCGGTGAGGCAACATGTGGGCGGGGATGGTGGGCGCCTCCACCCGGGCGGCGGCCGTGGGCGCATGGGCCAGGCCGGGCGCCGGCATCAGGTCCGGGGCTGTGCCACTTCCGGCGTCTGGTCCTCCAGACGGCGCGGAGAACCCGGGCCCGGGGGTGTTGCTCGCCATGGTCGTTCTCCTCGCGTTGCTACGCATCCGACGTGCACGTGCTGGTCGAACCGGCCGCAACGGAGGAAGACGGAGCGGCAGGAAGCCGGCCGGGTGCGAGAGCTTCCCCACACCGCACCCGGCCGGACAGCGCCGGCGGGTCCGCCGCCCGCCGCCCGGGGGTCGAGGGCGGCGGACGACGGTCCTGCCTTGTGGGCCCGGACCCGCGAAAATCCGGACCTCGCGTGCGTCGCTTCGCGGGCGCCGCACCCGGGAGCCGCGCCGCGAATCGCCGCACCCGGTGTTAGTACGATCGTTCGAACCAATCGAACACTCGTTCTAACTACGAAAGAGAGTAACACCCGGGTACGACAAGAACGCAACACCGCCGCCAACCCCGGCCTCGCCCCTTACCCGCCGCACCGATCTTGGTTTAGCGCGCCGACGATGCGCCCGCCCACCCGGACCTCGACTGCACCCGCCCACCCGGACCTCGACTACGCCCGCCCACCCGGGCCTAGACTGCGCCGCACGCCCGGACCTCGACTGCGCCGCGCGCCCCGACCTCGACTGCCCCGCACGCCCGCACCCCGACTGCACCCGCCCACCCCG
>Ga0081539_10002900_pt1 | contig 22704 bp, 15 predicted proteins | sample TabmetS4T2R2_FD_71023 | JGI IMG/M metagenome (GOLD analysis project Ga0081539, IMG submission 71023) | Tabebuia heterophylla rhizosphere microbial communities from the University of Puerto Rico - S4T2R2 | ecosystem: Host-associated > Plants > Roots > Rhizosphere ...
CCGGCCGCCGATCGTCGCGCGTTGCCCTTCGGGCCGAGCGTCGACGGCCTGCTCTTGCCGGATGCCAACACGACGGAAAGCAATACGAACGACACGCCGATTCTCACGGGCCTGACGGCCAATGAGGTGAGCGGCATCCACCCTGCCTACGGCAAGATGACCGTGGCGAGCTACAACAGCGAGCTCGCGACGAAGTACGGTTCGCTCGCCTCTGAGATCGCCGCGCTCTATCCGGTGAGGAGCGATCAGGATGTGCTCGCTGCATACGATGCGTATGCGCGCGATCGGGGACTCGCATCCATGTATCTGTGGGCGACGCATCGCCTGCGGACCACGCGCCATCCGATCTACACGTATCTGTGGACACACATCGAGCCCGGCCCGGACGCTGCTCGATACAAGGCCTTCCATTCATCCGAGATGCCGTACGTCTTCGACACGCTGGATACGTCGAAGCGCCCCTTCACTGCTGAGGACCGCGCGGTCGCCGCACGCATGAGTGACTATTGGGCCAACTTCGTCAAAACCGGCGATCCGAACGGCAAGGGTTTGCCGAAGTGGCCCGCGTTCACCGCCGCGGACAAATTGATGATGGCGCTCGGCGATCGTGCGCAGCCCCGGCCGTTGTTGTCTCCGCATCAGATAGCGGTTTTCGAGAAGTTCACCAGGAACGGAGGACAGCTCACTCTTTTCTGAGAGCTTCAGACATCTGACGCGGAAATGCCCGGCCAAGACGAATGAGCAGGGTTCTTCCTCTACGCCCTGCGATGAACATGGTCGGGCAATCCCGGGAACCTTAGACTTCACCCACGATGGCCCTGCCCAGCGGACCTTACATTCGCGAAATCCTGCGGCTCGAGTCCCTGCTGCGCGCCGTCCTGCATCGTTTTGCGCCCAAGCCGCAGGACCTCGAAGATCTGCTCCAGGAAACGTACGCGCGGTTGCTTGCGGTGCCCGAGGAGAACCGTGGGCAGATCACAGCCATTCAGGCGTTCGCCCTCACGACGGCGCGGAATGTCGCGGTCGACTGGGCGCGCCGCAAGCGGGTCGTCTCGATCGATCTCGTGGAGGACCTCGATACGTTGTCCCTCCCGCATGACCTGGGTCATGTCGAAGACCTGGTGCATGCTCACCAGGAGTTGCTGCGACTCGCTGAAGCCGTTGCCGCGCTCCCACGTCGCTGCGGTGAGGTGTACACACTGCGCAAAGTCTATGGCTGGTCTCAAAAAGAGATCGCTGCGCATTTCGGCATTTCGGTCTCGTCGGTCGAGAATCACCTGACGAAGGCTGTCCGTCGCTGCAACGAGCACCTTGCGGCATGCAGACAGGAACCGGGACGCAAGGGCGCACTGAGCTGGCTTACCCGCTGGCGTCAGTACGGCCCGTCGCGTTCCGGAGGCCAGGGATGACCTCACACAGCGAAATCGAGCGGCAGGCGGCGCGATGGCTCATTCGTCAGGATGAGACGGATCATACGCCCGACGAACGAGCGCGCTTCGAGGCCTGGCTCACGGCAGATTCGCGCCACCGGGCCGCGTACCTCGAGCTCGAACGTACGTGGCGCCGTTCCGACGCGCTGAAGGTTTGGCGCCCTCTTGGGCCAGCCGTGGATCCCTCGGTGCTGCGCTCGGTCGCGCGAGTGTCGAGAAGCGAGCGGTCATCGGCCCTGTCACGGCGCTGGCATCTCGCGATCGCCGTGGCCGGCGCAATGATGATGCTCGCCACTTTCGCCTGGTTCGCGCTGACAGCAGGCACGACAACTTACACCACGGACGTCGGCGGGTATGAGCGAGTACACCTCGAAGACGGGTCCACTCTCCAGCTGAACACCGATACCCAGGTCGCCGTCGACCTGACGCAGCACCGTCGGCGCATCAGGCTGATTCGTGGCGAGGCGTTTTTTGAAGTTGCGCGGGATGCTACACGTCCGTTTGACGTCGTCGCGGGAAGCGCCTCGGTCCGTGCAGTTGGCACCGCTTTCGGAGTGCGACGGCACAGCTCCGCAGAGCTCGAGGTGCTCGTCACGGAGGGTCGCGTAAGCGTCAACCCGGGCAACGCCGCGCGCACTCCAGTCGCCACGGCGGTGTCCGCAGGCGAGGGCGTCATTGCTCGCGGGAGCGGAATCGCGATCCAGCGAATCTCGCAGCCGGAAGTTGCGCGGCGTCTCGCATGGCGCGAAGGCGAGCTGGACTTCAAGGGCCAGACCTTGAGCCAGGTGATCGCGGAATTCAACCGCTACAACCGCACGCGCCTCCAGATCGTGGATACGAGACTCGCTACACTCGAGGTGGGCGGCAACTTTCGCGCCAACGATCTGGACGGTTTCGTCCGCGCACTCGAGGCAACTTTCCCGGTCCGGACCGAGGAGTTCCACGGCGTGATTCGCATCGAGCGACGCGAGTAGAGGCAAATGCGTCCGCGTTCGTCTTGCCTCCTCAGCAGCTGAATATTGCACGATAAGCGAGGCTGAGGGGGGTAAACGCAATGCTGACCGTGGTTCATCGTGGGCGCATCGCCCTCTGTTGCTGGCTCGCGTTCGTGGGTTGCATTACCTGCGCGATGCCTTCTACCCGTGCGGCTGCCGATCCGCGCAACTTCGAGATTGCTGCCGGATCCGCGGCGGACACGCTGCGCGAATTCGGTCGGCAGGCGAAGATGCAGACGCTCTTCAACTATCGACTCGTGCGCGAGCTGCGTACGCAGGCGGTCACCGGGTTGCTCGAACCTGATGAGGCGCTCACACGGATGCTGGCCGGGACGGGCCTGACATTCGAGCGCGTTACGAAGCGCACGGTCGCGATCCGGCCGCAAGCCGATGCAGGTCCTCAACCCGAGCGGACGTCCAGCCGCGATGAGCAGAGACCCGCGAGGATTCGCCTGGCGCAGAGCGAGCCGGCTACGGCAGAGACGGGCGAGTCCTCCGAGCTGGAATCCGTCGTCGTGACCGGCACGCGCATCACACGCAGCGGCACCTTCGAGACTCCGACGCCCGTTACGATGATTGGTGCCGAGCAACTGGAGGCCAAGGCAGCCACGACCGTCGTCGATCTGTTGCGCGACGTGCCGGCACTGCGACCGAACCGGATTGTCGGCGGCGGCCGAAGCATCGGCGTCAGCAACTTCAACATGCGCTCGCTTGGCCCCGTCCGCACCCTCGTGCTGCTGGATGGGCAGCGGCTCATGGACTCGAGTCCTCTCGGCGGCTTCGACCTCAACGTCATCCCGGCGCCGCTCCTCGAGCGGATCGACATCGTGACGGCCGGTGTCTCCTCGGTCTACGGCTCCGATGCCGTGACAGGTGTCGTCAACGTGGTGTTGAACAATCAGCTGCGCGGCGGAAAATTCGACGTTCAATACAACACCTCCACGCACAGCGATAAGGAGGGTGTGTCGACGAGCCTGGCCTACGGTGGGGGGTTCGCCGGAGATCGCGGCAGCTTCATCGTTGCCGGCTCCTATGTCGACAGTCCCGATATCCTTTATCAGGGCGCCCGCGACTGGGGACGTGCCGGCCACACCCTGATACCCAACGCCGCCTACACTCCGACGAATGGTCAATTCCGGCAGCTCATCGTGCCTGATGTTCGTCTGTCGCGAATGACGCTGGGGGGCGTCATCACCTCGGCGGGGCCGCTCCGGAATATCCAGTTCGGGGAGAACGGCGCTCAATCCACCTTCGTGCAGGGAACCAACGTCGGCACGGTGTGGATGCAGGGTGGCGCGGGTCTCATGCCGCAGCCGGACTTTGCCGTTCTGGTGCCCGCTTCCGAGCAGAAGAGTGTGTTCGGTCGGATTCTGTTCGAGCTCGCACCGGAGACCGAGGCGCACCTGGACGTGCTGGCGACCCAGTCGCAGAACGAATCGACCAACAATTTCAACTACAACAACGGGGATATCGTCATACGACGCGAGAACCCGTACCTGCCCGCCAATATTCGCGCCGCGATGACCGGCCAGACGATCAACATCGGTCGTCTCAATCCCGAAACAGGGATCAACTACAACACTTCGGAGAACGAGTATTACCGCTTCGGCACCGGGCTCAATGGTGCGATCTCTGGCAGCTGGCGCTGGGAAGTCGGCGCGAGCTACACCACTGCGATCGCCTCGAACACCGGGGAGCACAACCGGATCCAGGCAAACTGGACGCGGGCGCTGGATGTCGTCACGGGACCGAATGGGCAGCCGATCTGCCGCTCGACCCTGACGGATCCGACCAATGGCTGCCAGCCGGCGAACATCTTCGGACTGGGAACCGTGTCTCCCGAGGCCGTGGCTTACGTCACCGGCACATCCTGGCAGCGATCTCACTCCAATAGCACCAATGTCAGCGCCAACGTGTCCGGGTCGCTGGGTGCCACGTGGGCCGGACCCATCCGTGTCGCGACGGGCGTCGAGTATCGCGAGGACGACGTCGATTCGAAGTCCGACCCCATCTCCGATATCAACGGCTGGCGTCAGGGCACCTTCGGCTCCTATCGAGGTGCGATGGACGTCAGGGAGATCTACGGCGAGGCGAGCGTGCCGCTGGTGCTCGATCAGCCGTGGGCACAGCTCCTCGATCTGGATCTGGCCGCGCGCTACGTCGATTACAGCACCAGCGGCACAGCGGATGTCTGGAAGGTCGGGCTGAACTGGGCCGTCAACGATCGGCTGCGTTTCCGCGGCACCTATTCAAAGGACTTCCGCGCGCCAAAGATCGACGATCTGTTCTCCGCATCGTCGCTGCGCGCGGGCAATTTCGTCATCGACTTCCTGACCAACGCAGCCGCCAACGTGAACACGATCACCGGCGGCAATCCCAACCTCGAGCCTGAGATCGCGCATACGCTCACCGCCGGCGTTGTCATCTCGCCGCTCGAAGACCTGCGTTTCTCGGTCGACTATTTCGATATCGAGCTCGAGAACGCTCTGACGACCTTTACGGCGCAGGAGATCGTCGATCGTTGCGGGCAGGGCAACCAGACCCTGTGCGCCGGAATCATCCGCGATGGGTCGGGCGCGATCACGACCGTTCTGACCACTCAGTTCAACGCCCAGGTGCTGAAAACCAGCGGGCTCGACATTGAGCTGGGCTACCGGCTGCCGCTGTCGAAGCTCGTGACGAGCTGGTCCGGAGATCTGGATCTGCGTACCGTTGCGACGTACGTCGACAAGCTGATCACTTCCACCGGCGGGCCCGAGATCGACACCGCGGGACAGTTGATCGGCAACGTTCTTGGCACCTCGGGAACCCCGCACTGGCGCGCCTCGACGACGCTGAGCTACTCCAACGGTCCGCTGCATCTGCGCACCTTGCTCAACTACATCGGGCACGGAAAGTACGACAACAGCTATGGGCCTCTGGATATCAACCGCAATGACTATCCAGCCTACTACTATGTCGATCTGTCGGCCCAGTATGACGTGACCGAGCGCATGCAGGCCTACGCCAAGGTCGAAAACGTGCTCGACAAGGATCCGCCGCTGCTTGCAAACGCCACCATCACCGTTGCCCAGGCGGCCTCGTCACCCTTCTATGACGTGTTGGGAAGGATGTTCGGAGTTGGCGTCCGCTATCGCTGGTAGCACGACTCTTTTCCCGGGTAGCTGGAGCAACTGCAGATGAAGATCGGCTTCGTGGGCGTGGGCATCATGGGGCGTCCCATGGCGGGTCATCTGCAGACGGGAGGGCACGAGATCCTTCTGTTCCAGCACAGGTCGCCGCTTCCTCCAGAGCTGCTCGCTGGCGGCGCGCGCAAATGCACTTCGCTCAGCGAGCTCGCGGCCGGCTCGGACGTCATCATCCTGATGCTGCCGGACACACCGGACGTCGAGAAAGCTCTCTTCGGTCCACACGGCGTGGCCGAAGGCCTTCGTCAGCGCTCGACCGTCATCGACATGAGCTCGATCGACGCAATCGCCACGCGCACCTTTGCGAAGCGGATTCGGACGCAGGGCTGTGACTATGTCGATGCGCCCGTGTCCGGCGGGGAGGTCGGCGCCAAAGCCGCGAGTCTCACCATCATGTGCGGCGCGGACGCAGCGAGCTTCGACCGGCTCCTGCCTCTTTTTCAGCTCATGGGAAAGAACATCACTCACGTCGGCGACGTGGGTGCCGGCCAGGTTGCAAAGATCGCCAACCAGATCATCGTGGCCCTGAACATCGAGGCGGTGGGCGAAGCGCTGCTATTCGCCAGCAAAAGCGGCGTCGATCCAGCGAAGGTGCGCGCGGCGCTGATGGGCGGATTCGCGGCTTCGCGCGTGCTGGAGGTCCATGGCGAACGGATGATCAAGCGGACCTTCGACCCGGGCTTCCGCATCGCCCTCCATCAAAAGGATCTGAACCTGGCCCTCAACGGCGCCCGGAGTCTGGGCATGGCGCTGCCCAATACCGCAATTGCCCAGCAGCTGTTCTCGGCATGCGTGGCACGTGGCGGCGGTGGTTGGGACCACTCCGCCATGGTTCGGGCGCTGGAGGCGCTCGCCGCTGAAGAAGTGGGTTCGGCTGCGGACCGCGCAAGCCGCAGCGACATATAAAAGGAGACTGCGTTGGAAGCCGATACGAAGAGCGGCGGGCTATCGCGCCGGCGTGTGCTGCAGGGATTGTCGCTGACTGCGCTGACGCTCTCCAGCGGCGCGCTGGACAAAGTGTTCGCTCAGGCTGCGGCCGGACGGGACGATTTCGATCCACGTCGCTGGTGGGAGCACGACTACCGGATCGTGCAGACCAACCTGCGCGAGATCGACATCCTCGAGGATCCACGGGAGATCGCGCGCGCGGTGAAAGACTTCGGCGGCAATACGATCGTCTCCAATATCGGCGGGATCGTCGCCTTCTATCCGACCCAGCTCGAGTTCCATCACAAGAACCCGTACCTGAAGTCAGACTTCGTGGCGGAGATGATCGAGGCGGCGCGCAGCGAGGGGCTGGCGTATCTCGGACGTTTCGACACGTCGAAAGGGATGGGGCCGGCTTACCGCGCCCATCCCGAATGGTTCATGGTCAATCGCGACGGCAGCCCCCGAGAGTATGAGGGCACCTATCAGGCGTGTCCCGCCGGCGGCTGGCTCCAGGACTATGCGCTGCAGATCCTTCGCGAGGCTCTGACCCGTTACAAGCCCGACGGCGTCTTCTTCAATGGGGTCGGCTACGGTCAGAACGACTACGCCGGCATCGATCGCGGCATCTGCGTCTGTCAGAACTGCCGGCGAGAGTTCAAAGCCATGTATGGCCTCGAGCTACCGGCTCAGAACGGTTTCGCCGATCCGAACTGGCGAACCTACATGGAATTCACGGAGCGCGTCACCGAGGGCATTCACGTGAGGTTGCGCGCGCTGGCTGACGAACTGATCCCCGGTGTGCCGATCATGCGTTACGACGAGTACACGCATGCCGGGCGCGGCGAAACACAGAGACGCGTGCGGCGGCCCGCGCCAGAATGGCAGTACCAGTCCGGCGAGCAGACTCTGCGAGCCAAGGGACGTAACCCCGGTAAGCCCTGGTCCTCGACTTCAGCCGCTCACATCGACTATCCATGGCGCCAGGTCACCGAAACGGCGGCCTATCACATCAATCGCTTCGCGCAGACGCTCGGCCACGGCGGCAAGCTCGATCTGTATCTGATGGGACCGATCAAGGATCAGGACGATCAGACGTTCCTGCCGCCGCTGTCGGCCCTGTTCAAGTGGGAGGCGGCCAACACGCGTCACTACCACGGACTGAGTCCGATCGCGCGCGTGGCGCTCTACGATTCCGGGCCGACCGAAGAGTTCGGTGGCCTGACCCCCTACGCGCAGTATCGCGCCAACTCCTTCCGTGGCGCCTACAGTGCTCTGATCGACTCGCGCATTCCCTTCCAATGTCTATACAGCAGACATGCGGCGGATGGCGCGATCAGGTTGAAGGAGACGTTCGATGTCATCGTCGCGCCGCATGTGATGCTCATGGGTGCCAGCGAGGCGGCAGCCCTTGATCGATTTGTGGAGGAGGGCGGGTTGCTCATTGCTTCAGGCATGACGGCTGGCTTCAATGAGCGAGGCGATCCGCTGACCGAGACCGCCTTGAAGTCTCTGCCCACGGCCCGCTACGCCCAACCCGACAAAGCTGAGGGCTGGACGCTCGATCCTCAGAAGGGCGAATTCCGCTTCACCACGAACCGCGTGCCGGTGGACGCTCTGTATTTCGGCGGCGAACTGCGGCGCGGCGCGACCAACCTGGTCCCATTCGCTCCCAATCAACGCTACGGCCCGCCCGAGTTCAGCTACGCCATCCCGGATGACAAGCCGCGCACCGTTCCTGGTGTCGCAGTCGTGGCTCATGGCCGCGGACACACAGTTCACATCCCGTGGCTCTACGAATGGCAGTACTACCGCGACAACCTGCCGATGCATCAGCAGTTGCTGGCTGGGCTGATCCAGCGCTATGCGCCCGCGCAAGCCTGGACACTGACCGGAGACGGCCCGGTCGAACTGGCTGCCCAACGGACGGCAGTTGGCGCTACGCTGATACATGTCATCAACTACGCTGGACAGCGCAATGGTCGCTACAACGAGCCGCCGAAGCTCCACGGCCTCGAGTTGCAGGTCGCGGGGCGTGTTCGCGGTGACGTTCGCGCCTTGGTGGCCGGGCAGACACTGCCGTCGAAGGCTGGAGCAGGAGGGCGGACCTCAATCGCGTTGCCGCCGGTGGGTGCCTTCGAGGCGATCCTGATACCAGCCTGAGCCCGGGAGGGTCATGTTCCATCAACTCATCACGCCAGTCGCGAACAATCTGCTGCTGTCTTTCATCGTTGCGATCATCCCGATCGCAGTGGTGCTCATTCTTCTCGGCGGTCTGCGTCGGCCCGCCTGGCAGGCGTCATCCGCAGGTTTGATCGTCGGACTGATCCTCGCTGTCACTGTCTGGAAGCTACCGCCATTCCTGGCCGTTGACAGCGTTCTCGCGGGGATGACTTTCGCCGCCTGGCCGGTGATGTGGATCGTGGTCAACGCCTTGCTTCTCTACAACGTCGCCGTCGTGTCCGGACGATTCGAGGCCTTTCGCGGGTGGATGGTCGAGCACCTGCCCAACGATCGTCGCGTGGTGCTGGTGGTGATCGGTTTTTCATTTGGTTGCCTGCTCGAGGGCGTCGCCGGTTTCGGCACGCCGGTCGCGATCACGAGCGCCCTGCTGATCGCGCTGGGCTTCAATGCGCTCGAGGCCCTTGCGTTCACCCTGATCTTCAACACGGCGCCGGTCGCCTTCGGTGCGCTGGGCTCTCCGGTGACGACGCTCGGTGCGGTCACTCAGCTCGACGATGTCGCGCTCGGCGCCATGATTGGACGGCAACTGCCCTTCATCGCGGTGCTCCTGCCGTTCTATGTGATCGCGATCTACGGCGGGTTCAGGGCTTTGAAGGGCGTGTGGCCGATCCTTCTGGTCGCCGGAGGCTCATTCGCGCTGGTCCAGTTCATCTCTTCCAATTATCTCGGCTATGCGCTGACGGATGTTCTCTCCTCGTTGACTTCGCTCATCGCGACGCTGCTGTTCGTGCGTCTCTGGCGCGTCGCACCGGATCCTGAATTCGCTCTTGCGCGTGAGGCCGCGCGCAAGGTCGAGTCCGCTCATCCGGCCATGCCTGCCTGGCAAGGGTGGCTGCCCTGGATCGTGCTCTCGATCGTCGTGATCCTGTGGGTGCACCTGAACGTCAATCTCATCGGCCAGGTGAAGGTCGAATGGCCGGGCCTGCACAATGCAGTCTTCATCACCGCCTACGATCGCCCCTACGCCGCCGTCTGGACCTTCCAGCCGTTGGCGACTGGCACGGCGATCCTCGTCGCCACCCTCATCACGGCTTTCATGGTCCGCCTAAGCCTGTCGCAGCTGCTGACCGCGCTGGCCGGCACGCTGCGCCAGATCCGTTTTCCTCTGATCACGACCATGCTGATCGTGGGCCTCGCGTATCTGATGAACTATTCCGGTATCGCCTACACGCTGGGAATGGGTATCGCCTCGGTCGGCTTCATCTTCCCGCTGGTGTCGGCGTTCCTGGGTTGGTTGGCCGTGTTCCTGTCGGGCAGCGACACCTCGGGCAACGCGCTTTTCGGAAATCTTCAGGTCGTCGCCGCTCAGCAGCTCAATCTGAACCCGGTGCTGATGGCCGCGACCAACGCATCCGGAGGCGTGATGGGCAAGATGATCTCACCTCAGAACATCTCCACCGGCACCGCCACGACCGATCTCAAGGGGCGGGAGGGTGCAGTCCTGGCTCGCACTTTCAGGCACAGCATCATCCTGACGCTCATCCTCGGCGGGATCGTCATGCTGCAGCAGTATGTCTTTCCCGAGATGATTCCGTAATGGGGTGGAGGCTCGCACGCAGCTGCATCGCGTGCGGGGGTTTAGCTGCGACGTTTGCATTCGTGACGGCGTGCGCTACGAGCGCGCCGATGTCTGCGGAAAGCCGCTACCTGCATGGCTTCGAAGTAGCAGAACGGTCAGGCCGCACCTTCGCACCAGTGGCGGAAGTCGTGCAGGGGGTGACGATGGCCGACGCGTATGCCCTACAGCGGAAATTGGTGGAAAACCGACGACGTGCCGGAAATCTCGTCGTCGGGTTCAAGGGCGGGCTCATGTCTGCCAAATCGTTGGCCGATCGGCGTGTGACGGAGCCCCTCATCGCGCCCTTGTTCCGCTCGGGTGACCTCTCGAGTGGCGCTCGAGTGGACTTGTGTGGCTATCGGCGCGCGGCCTTCGAGGCGAAGCTCGGCTTCGTGTTCCGCACGTCCGTCAACCGGCAGCTCGATTCGGTCGATGCGTTGCAGTCCCTCGTATCGGCCGTCCAGCCAGTCATGGACTTGCCGGACATCGCGTACCGCGACGACAAGAGTTACGGCGCGATCGACATGGTGGCGGCCATGATTTCGTCGGCGCGCTTCGTGAGGGGAGTCCCATCATCGGTCGATGCGACGGACTTAAATGATCTGACTGTTTCGGTCTCCCGGGACAGCGTCGCACTGACCGTCGGCAAGGGGCGCGAGTCTCTCGATGATCAGTGGCGCAGCCTCCTGACGCTGGTAAACACGACAGTCCGCAACGGCTACGCCATCGATTCCGGCCAGGTCGTGATCACGGGCAAGATCGGCGACAAGGGCGATCTTCGACCCGGGCGCTATCACATCGACTACGGTCCGCTCGGCGACATCCGCTTTGATGTGGTTGCGTGCACGGCCACTCCGCTGACTTCGAGCTCATTCGCTACGAAACCGCCCACGACGTATGGAGAGCCAAAACTACCCATACGATTTTGGAGGATTGCAGGGCTGCGCTTCAGCAGCGTACTGTGACTGCGACAATCCACTCGATTCATGGCTATGGCCGAAACCCTCAAGGATGTCTTTGCACGACTCTTTCTCGAGTCCCGCGATGCTCTGCGCAGGTATGTGCGGCCCATGGTTCGCTCACGGGAAGCTGCCGACGAGATCGTGCAAGAAGCTTTCCTGCGCACCTACGAGCAGGGTGACACGGTCCACACGCCACGGGCCTTTTTATTCTCAACCGCCCGCAACCTTGCTACCGACCAACGCCGCCACGACCGTACCGCGCCAACCGATTCAGTGGGGGATTTCGACGATTCGCGAGTCGTAGAACCAGGGGCCAGCGAACCGATGGAGGACTGGCTCATCGCGGAAGAGGCATCGCGTATCTTGAAGAAGGCCGTCGCTCGACTGCCGCCCCAGTGCCATGCCGCGTTGACGCTGAAAGTGTTTCACGGCTACTCCTACAAGGAGATCGGAGAGAGATTGGGTCTGTCGCATCGAACGGTCGAGAAGCACGTCGCGGTCGGACTGCAGCGGACCCATGCGTATCTGCGCGCGCGATACCCGGAAGTCGGGCCAGCGTCGGCGTCGTCGGAGCCCAGAAAGCGCCAATCATGGGTGCATGGCACCCGGGTGACCGACGCTGGCACCGCAGACGAGGCCGATCTCAGGACAGACGACCATGGCTGAAGTCCATCGGTTGCCGGACATGGAGGAGGTCGAGCGCGAGGCGAGTGAATGGATCGCGCGACTCAATGCGGATGACGTCACGGACGAAGATCGCGCCAACTTCGAGGCCTGGCGCAAGGCGCATCCGCGGCGTGCCCGCGCGTACGACGAAATGCTGGGTACCTGGCGTCAGCTGACCGACGCAGGGCAACTGGTACGAGCTGTAAAGTTGGGACAGGATCTGGAAGCCTCTGCTCAGAACGCCATTCGGCAAGCGCTCCCTGCGCGCACCCCCGACGCTGGCACCGTAGACAATCCGACCACTCGGCGAGTTTTTCTGGCCGCTGCTGCACTCACCGCAGTCGCGATCGGAATCAGCTTCCTGTTCCTGGATCGGGAACCCAGAACGCTCTTCCAGACCGCAATTGGCGAGCACGCTACAATCGAGTTGCCGGATGGATCCTCACTCGAGCTCAACAGCAACAGCCTGGCACGCGTCGACTACACCGAACACGCTCGCATCATCCGGCTCGAGCGCGGCGAAGCCTACTTCGACGTCGAACACGACATGCAGCGCCCATTCTGGGTTGTCGCCCGCAATTCGTGGGTACGCGCCGTGGGAACTGCATTCAATGTTCATATTCGCTCCACCGGAGTGCGCGTCATCGTCAGCGAGGGAACCGTCAAAGTAGCAGCGAGCGCGCCATCCAGCGCCAGACTTCCAAGTGACCTGGAACTGACGCGAGCGTCCGTGTCGGTTCTCGAGGCCGGGCAACAGGTCGACGTACGGGGGACGGCGACCGAAATCCGTTCTCTGCCGCTCACCGAGCTCATGCGTACCGCTTCATGGCGCACGGGTACCGTCTACTTCGAAAATCAGCGCCTCGCCGACGTCATCACCGAGCTCGGTCGTTACACCACGCTCAACGTAGTCGTCGATGACGATGACTTGCGCGATCTCCAGGTTGGCGGAACGTTCCAGTCCAATCCGCAAGGGACGGAAGCCCTTCTCACGATGCTCGAGGACGGGTTCGGACTACAGATTCGCCGAGAAGGCGACACTGCCTACATCTCGGACGCGCGCACCCCCCACTAGACCCCCCGACGCGACTACGAATCGACTGGGTACTTTGTGCACCTTGCCCGTCGTACCCGCAAGGACGCAGCAAACCGGCCGACGGAATGGCCTCGCAATAGACGGCACTTGAGGGGGCATGCATGACACATTCAACCGCCGCAATGTTTTCGACCCTGCGCACATGGATTGCAGCGCGAACGCCCCGGCAAACCCGATCACGGCACCGTTCAGCTCGACTCATTGTCCCCCTCCTGCTGCTCCCCATCTCCGCATTCGCCATCGCGCAGTCGCTGCGCTTTGACATTCCTGCGCAGCCGCTGCCCGCCGCGCTCAAAGCATTCGCTGACCAGGCCAGGATACAACTGCTGTACAAAGCCAATACCGTCCAGGGCTCTACCGGCAATGCCGTCGTAGGTGACTTCGACACGCGCGAAGCCCTGCAAATTCTCTTGAGAGGCACTGGCCTCGAAGTCGTCTATAGCAACGACAGCGCAGCGACCATTCGATGGATACAGCAGGCCGCGAAGCCGACGGCAGCCGTACCACGAACCGGCTCCCTTCGTCTCGCGCAAGCCGAACCCTCTCCCGCCGAAGGAGAGCGGCAGGCTGAGGATCGCGGAGTTTCTTCCGCCGAAGAAACGGGCTCGGCCTCTCGCAGCGACTCGCTCGCCGAATTGGTGGTCACCGGCACGCGCATAGCGCGCCAGGAGGGCTACACCGCCCCGACTCCGGTCACTGTATTGAGCACCGACGAGCTCGTCCGCAAGACGCCGACCAACATCCCCGATGCGTTGAACCAGCTGCCGCAATTCCTGGGCTCGATCAGTCAGAATGCGCAGGCCGATACGGGCGCGTCACGGCCCCGTTCGGGCAACTTCCTCGACCTCCGCGCACTCGGTCCGCAGCGAGTTCTGATTTTGCAAGATGGCCGACGCGTGCCGCCGACCAGCAGCAATGGAGCTACGGATGCGAACCTGATCCCGCAGATGCTCGTCGAACGCGTCGAAATCGTGACCGGCGGCGCATCCGCCGCGTACGGCTCCGATGCGGTGTCCGGCGTCGTCAACTTCATCATCGACAAGAACTTCGAGGGCGTGAAGGGCATTGCCCAGTATGGGGCGTCGACATACGGCGATAACAACTCCTACCGTTTGGGCGCAGCCGGGGGCATATCGCTCCTCGACGGTCGGCTGCATCTCGTGGGAAGTGCCGAACGCTTTGAATCGGACGGAATCGAAAACCGCGCCTCGCGTTACACGTCCTCGGGCGAGAACACCGAAACAGGCCTCACGATCGGGGGCTTCGGGACCGCAGCACAGCCCTACGTCTACGTCAGGAATGCGCGTCTCAATACTCAGTCCTATGGTGGTCTGATCAGCAACGGCCCGCTGGCCGGCATGCAGTTCCTGCCGGGCGGACAGGTTGGTCCCTTTACTCCGGGTACTCCCATTCCCGGGCGCCCGGGATATGGGATCGGCGGCGACGGTGCGATCTCTCCCTCGAGAGGCAGAACGGGAGTTCCGTCGTTGCTCACCGAACAGGCGTTCGGCTACGCGGATTATGACGTGACGGAAAGTCTGGCGCTTTTTGCTCAGGTCTCGTACGCCGAAGGCAAGAACACAGACTTCAACACCTCGTCCCTCTCACCCTTCTCGGGCACTACGATCTTTCGCGAAAATGCGTTTCTACCGGACAATGTGCGTGCATTGGTGGGTGCGACGCCGAGCTTCAACATCCTGCGCCCGTTTGCCGAATGGGATGTCAACAGACAGGTCCAGGAGAGTCGCAATGTCGTTGCCACGGGAGGTTTGAAGGGCACTCTTGCAAATGGGGCTTATGACTGGACGGTGTACTACACGACTGGCGATAGTACGTTCAGAACCAATTCGTACCAGCTGCACCAACCCAGATACTTCGCTGCCGTCGATGCGGTACGTGACCCGGCAGGCAACATCGTGTGCAACATCACCCTGACCCATCCGGGTCGGATGGACAACTGTATTCCGCTCAACGTCCTGGGCGCTGGCGCAAGCAGCCAAAGGGCCCGCGATTTCGTTCACGGTAACTCGATCTGGCAGGCCGTCAACAACATGGAGATCACGGGCGGCGAACTTACCGGCCAACCCTTCGAGCTCTGGGCGGGGCCCGTCGCCGCTGCGATCGGCGCTGAGTACCGGCACCAGTCGATCGATCAGACGAGCAATAGCGACCCTGCCGTGCCGGTCGACTTTACGGGCATCCGCGGTGTCACCAATCGCAACCAGTTCATTGGTGTCAACGTGGGCACGGGCGCCGGATCCTATTCGGTCAAGGAAGCCTACGGCGAGCTCGCCGTCCCCCTCGCAAAGGACTCTGCGATCGGCGATCTGGAGTTGAACGGCGCAGTCCGCTACACGGACTACAGTACGAGCGGCCCCGTCGTCACCTGGAAACTCGGTACCAGTTATCGCCCCATCGAGGACATCCATCTTCGCGGCACGGTATCCCGCGACATCAGGGCTCCGTCGCTGTTCGATTTCTACGCTGGCCGGCAGCAGACGACGAGCCCGCTCACCGATTTGCATACCGGAGTATCGAGCGCGACCAACGTCATCTCTTCCGGCAACATCGAGCTCGAGCCCGAGGAGGCCGATACCTATACGATCGGCATCGCGCTGAGTCCGTCGTTTGCGGAAGGCCTCAATCTGTCGATCGACTACTACAACATTCGCATCGAGAATGCGATCGCGCAGCCGTTCACGTATATCCAGATGGCCGACCTCTGCGAGTTCAGCAATGGAACGAGCGCGCTCTGCGCGCAGATCATCCGCCCGTTCCCGTTCGAGAACCGCTCACCCCAGAATTTTCCAACCGAGGTTCGCCTGCAGAACCTGAATCTCGCGACGCTCCATACGAGCGGCGTGGACCTCGAGGGAAACTATCGCGGCATGCTCGGCAAGGGAGCTTTTGGCCTGCGTCTGCTCGCCAGCCGGCTGATGAGCTACGAGCGGCAGAATTCCCCCGAGTCGCCGAGCCTCGAATACGCGGGCACCGCGGATTTCATTCAGGGATTCTATCCGCTGCCGATGCCGAAGTGGCGCGGGAATCTCGAGACCTCCTACGGCATCGGCGATCTGACGGTGGGAATCCAAGAGCGCTACATCGGCAGCTTCGACAAGTCCAGGCAGTTCGTATACGTCGACAACAAGGTAAAGGAAACGTACTACACGGATTTCAATCTCACCTACGGCCTGAAATTTGCCGCAAGCACGATGCAGGTCTTCATGACGGTGAACAACGTCTTCGATCAGAAAGGGCGGCTGTTTCTCATCAGCCCGGTGTCCGGGCTCAACATACCCATATCGCGTAACGTGCACGACGTCGTCGGGCGTTACTTCACGGTGGGATTCAAAACCAGCCTGTAGCAAAGTCCCGGGGGTAGCCTGCGGCCCAGGCGAAACATGGGGGAGTGATGCCGGCTCCTTTCACACGTCGCACGACTCTGAAGGCGCTTTCCGCGGGCCTTGGCGGGCTTCTGTTCACGGCCGATGAAGGTGCAATGGCTGCACCTGTCAAGCAGGCGGTCGGTACCGCCGCCCTGGCCGGACAATCGATTCGTTTTGCGGATCTGACCCACGCGCTGACATCCGAATTCAATCTGGATGCGCTCAGACCCCGGATCGCCCTCGATGCGATCGTGGGCTCCGGGTATGCAGCAGGAATGCAGCTCAATCGGCTCCTGCTGATAGAACACACCGGCACTCACATCGATGTGCCACGTCATTTCGCTGCGGAGGGTGTGAGTCTCGGGGAATTGCCGCTCGAGGATCTGATCGTTCCACTCGCGGTCATCGACATCCGCGATCGGGTCTCTGCCGACCGCGATGCAAGTCTCACTCCGGAAGACGTTGAGCGTTGGGAGAAAACTCACGGGCGCCTGCCCGTCGGCTGCTGTGTTGCCATCCGCTGCGACTGGGATCCGATCAGCGAGTGGAACAAGCGCAGCTCGATGCCACCCGAAGTGGCGCGACGCAGCCCGGGATTTGGCGCGCAAGTCGCAGACATGCTGATCACGGAACGTGCCGTCAAAGGTATCGCAGTTGAGACACTGTCGATCGACACCGGGAGCAATGGCCCCGCCTATCCCGTTCACCAGCGCTGGCTGAGAAGCGGCCGCTGGGGCATTGAAGGGATAACCAATCTGAAATCCGTTCCCGCAGTCGGCGCCCTGCTCATCGTTGGCGCAGCCCCAGTGAAGGGAGCGACCGGTCTGCCGGTGCGGGCTATCGCGCTGTTCTGAGAGATACCTTGCGCGCGTGTTGGAGCGCCTCAGTCCGTGCAATCGAGGATTCGAGGTTTGCTTCACCGTTATCAGAACGGTTGTGCTCGCGCGTGATTTTCGACTTCTGCACGACACATCTCGCCGCACGAATTGGCCGCCGCTGACCCGCCAGTGGCGCTGAGAAGCTGACCGAGGCTCGAATGGCAGCGCTACCAAAAATAGTGGCAGCGCTGCCAAAAAATGCTAGATTGCGCCTGGGAGAGTAGAGGCGGAGGTTTGCGCGTGAACGGCAGCGCGTTGCCCGGCGCTCCGCGCTCGAGAACGAACCGGCATCGACCACATGAAGTCGCCCGACACATTGCTCGATACGACTGCGCGCAAGGTCCTGCGCCGCCTGGTGCCGTTCCTCGTGCTGTGCTACGCCACCTCGTACCTGAATCGAGTCAATATCGGTTTTGCCAAGCTCGACATGCTCGGCGACCTCTCGTTCAGCGAAACGGTATTCGGACTGGGCGCGGGCCTGTTCTTCGTGGGCTACTTCCTGTTCGAAGTGCCCAGCAACATGTTGCTACATCGCTTCGGTGCGAACCGCTGGATCGCGCGAATCATGATCTCCTGGGGCGTGTTGTCTGCAGGATTCGCGTTCGTCGACAGTGCGCAGTGGTTTTACGTGCTGCGTTTTCTGCTCGGAATCGCCGAAGCGGGATTCTATCCGGGCGTCATCTTCTATCTGAGTTACTGGGTACCGTCGGCATATCGTGGCCGGGCCATTGCCCTGATGATGTCCGCGATTCCTCTGTCCGCGATCGTCGGCAACCCGTTGTCAGGCTGGATCATGGATGGAATGCAGGACGTGGCGGGGCTCGAGGGTTGGAAGTGGATGTTCATCCTGGAAGCCGTTCCGGCAGTGCTGATGGGAGTCGCCGTGTTGTTCTACCTGGACAACTCGATCGCCGCTGCAAAATGGCTGAGCCAGAGCGAGAAGACGGCATTGGAAGCTGAAATGGCTCGCGAGCGCGCGACGCAGATGCGTGGTGTCGAAGACGGGCTTTCTGCTTTCAAGGACCCGCGGATCTGGCTGATGAGCCTGATCTATTTCTGCTTCGTGATGGGCCAGTACGGCCTGACGTTCTGGATGCCGACGCTCATAAAGGCTGTCGGCGTCACCGGCAATCTGAAGATCGGCGCGCTGAGCGCCGTTCCCTTCATCGTGACACTGATCGCCATGAATCTGCTCGGCAGGAGTGCTGACCGGCGCCGCGAGCGACGCTGGCATCTCATCGCGCCGGCGCTCGTGGGCGCGGTGGGATTCAGTCTGGTGCCGATCGTACCGGGTATCGGGCTGGCCATCGTTGCCCTCTCGCTGGCTGCCGGCGGTGCGATTTCCTGCGCGCCGCTGTTCTGGTCACTGCCTACCGCATTCGTGAGCGGCGTGGCCGCCGCAGTGGGAATCGCCGTCATCAACTCGGTAGGCAATCTCGCGGGTTTCGCGGCGCCATACATGATCGGCGTCATTACCGACGCCACGGGCAGTGCGGAATTTGGAATGTATGTGATCGGTGGCGGGCTGGTCGTTGGTGCCCTCGGCGTCTGGTTGACGTCTGCGCGAATGGTCAATCGCTAGCGATACAAAGGGTGGTGCGAGTGGGACGAGCACTAACGGTATTGGGCCTGGGGTCGATGGGACTGGGCATGGCGCAGTCCCTGATGCGTGGCGGCTTCGACGTGGTCGGTTGCGACGTCTCCGCTGCTGCCATGGCGCGCTTTCAGTCCTGCAACGGACGCGTCATCGAGCAGCCCGCGCGAGCCGTGTCCGGGTCGCAGGTAGTGGTCTGTGTCGTGGTCAACTCTGCGCAGATAGAAGATGTGTTGTTCGGCGCGGGTGGTGTGGCCGCGGCCATGGAGTCTGACTCCGTGTTCGTCGCGTGCGCAACCATGGCGCCGGATGTCGTGCGAAGTCTGGCGGCAAGGGTGGAAGAGAAAGGCCTCCACTATCTGGATGCACCGATCAGCGGGGGCTCCGTCCGAGCCGCGGAAGGCAAACTGACGATCATGGCGTCGGGCAGCGCCGCGGCGTTCGCGCGCGCGGGCTCCGCATTGAGCGCCATGGCAGAGAAGGTGTACCGGCTGGGCGACGCGGCCGGTGCGGGCGCTGCGATCAAGATGATCAATCAGCATCTCGCCGGCGTGCATATCGTCGCCGCGGCGGAAGCGATGGCTTTCGCCGCGAAACAGGGACTCGATCTCGCCAGGGTCTATGAGGTGATCACGGAATCCGCAGGCAATTCGTGGATGTTCCAGAACCGTGTGCCGCACATCTTGTCAGGCGACTACGCGCCACGCAGTTCGATCGAAATTTTCGTGAAGGATATGGGCATCGTTCAGGACATGGCGCGCGCCGCGCGCTATCCGGCGCCGCTCGCTGCCGCTGCCTTGCAGATGTATCTGGGCGCGGCGGGTGCAGGCATGGGCGGAGAAGACGATGCCGCGGTCGCCAGGGTCTATGCGCAACTGTCGGGCACTTTGCTGCCAGGGATGGAGTGAGGCATGCCCCAATTGGCCGCCAACCTGACCACGATGTTCAACGAGTGGCCGTTTCTGGAACGCTTCGGCGCTGCGGCCGAAGCTGGCTTCAAGGCAGTGGAGTTTCTCTTTCCCTACGACTACTCGACGCAGGAGATCGCCAGGCGACTCACCGACAACCGGCTAACGCTCGCGTTGTTCAACCTGCCGCCTGGTGATTGGGCCGCAGGCGATCGCGGGCTTGCCGCGTTGGCGGGACGGGAGGAGGAGTTCCGGTCAGGCATCGACCGCGCGCTCGACTACGTCGCTGCGACGGGTGCAAAACAAGTTCACATGATGGCGGGAATTGCTGACCGCTCCTCTGCGGAGGCCCGGACCAACTACCGGCGCAGGATCGCAAACGTGACGGAACGGTTCGGCCGCGAGGGCGTGACGGTGCTGCTCGAGCCCATCAACGATCGCGACATGCCAGGCTATTTCCTCAACGACTTCGGATTCGCAGCAGGGCTGATCGAGGAGCTCGCGCTGCCCAACCTGAGGCTTCAGTTCGATGTGTACCACCGCCAGATCATGCACGGCGATGTGACCGTCGCGCTGCGCAGTCTCATGCCGATCATCGGCCATGTTCAGGTGGCAAGCGTGCCCTCGCGGAACGAGCCCGCAAGTGGAGAACTGAACTACCCGTTTCTTTTCAATACGCTCGACGCTTTGGGATACGAGGGTTTCGTCGGCTGCGAGTACATGCCGCGCGCCGGAACACTCAATGGTCTGGGGTGGCTCTCTTCCATGACGGCGGTCAGGCAATGACGGCGCTGGCGAGGGCTGCTTTGGGCTGTATCGGTGACGACTACACCGGTTCGTCGGACCTTGCCAATGCGCTGACGCGTACCGGCCTGCGTACCGTCCAGACGATCGGTGTTCCCGACGACGACCTGGAGTTGCCGGACGTCGATGCGGTGGTCATCGCATTGAAGAGTCGCTCGGTGCCCGCAGACGCAGCGGTCGCGATGACTTTGCCGGCTCACGCCTGGCTGAAAGCGCGTGGCGTACGCCACGTGATGTTCAAGATCTGCTCCACCTTCGACTCGACTGACGGCGGCAACATCGGTCCGGTGATGGATGCCCTCATCTCGACAGAGGGGACGTCACTGGTGCTGGTGAACTCCGCTTTTCCCGAAGCGCGGCGCACGATCTACCGGGGAAATCTTTTTGTCGGCGACGTTCCGCTCGATGAAAGCCCTCTGAAAGATCATCCGCTGAATCCGATGCGCGACGCCAACCTGGTGCGCGTTCTTGGGCGCCAGAGCCGCGCTCGCATCGGTGTGATCGGGCTCGAGGATGTCGAGGCCGGTGCGGCCGCGATCCAGTCGCGGATCGATGCATTGACGGCAGCAGGACATGGGGCGGCGATCGTGGACTCTGTGTTTGATCGCCACCTTGTCGACATCGGTCGCGCAGCGCTCAGGATGCCTCTTTCTGTCGGCGCCTCGGGTCTTGGGATTGGGCTTGCCAGGGCGCTGATCGAACGAGGTCCGACGCTTGGCTCCGCGGTTGAGACGCAGGCCCCCGCGATCGCTGGGCCCATCGCCATCCTGTCGGGCAGTTGTTCCGAAGCGACCCTCGGTCAGGTTGCCGCAGCTGGCGCATGGGCCCAGGTACTCCGGCTCGACGCACAGAAGCTGCTCTCCGATGCAGGCGAGACACAGCGTGTTGTCGATTGGGCCAAATCCCGGCTGGGCGCTCCCATTCTGATTGCATCGAGCGCGCCGCCTGATTCCGTACGAGCGTTGCAGGCACGTCATGGCGTCGAGGCGGCGGGACGCGCGATCGAAGATGCCATGGCATCGATCGCCACGGAGCTCGTTGCGGCAGGCGTGCGCCGCTTGATCGTCGCAGGCGGGGAGACCTCGGGTGCGGTGATCAACCGGCTGGGTCTGCGCGCATTTTCCATAGGCGCGGAGATCGCTCCGGGTGTGCCTGTCTTGCGCACGATCAAATCGGGCGGGCCCGCAATGGTCCTGGCGTTGAAGTCCGGCAATTTCGGAGCAACGACCTTTTTCGCGGACGCGCTCACGGCGATGCAATGAGGTTCGCGGGTACTGAATCGAATTACAGACAAGCGAAAAAAAGGGGAAGCTGACATGAAAGTGTTTGCAAAAGTGGGAGGGCTTGCGCTGGCGGCAAGCACCGTGTGTTCGCCTGGCTTTGCGCAGGTTGCTGGCACCACCGAGGACTCCGGCGAACCGGTGGCGGAGGTCATGATCACGGGTAGCCGCATCGCCACCACGACTTACGAGACACCCACACCGGTCACCACGCTTTCCGCTGACCAGATCAAGGCGCGTGCAGCGGTGAACCTGATCGATCTGTTGCAGGACATTCCGACGGTCCGGCCGGGCAACAACACCACGACTTCCACCAACATCGGCGCGGCCGCCTTCGATATGCGCTCGTTGGGCTCGATCCGCACCCTGACCATGATCGACGGTCGGCGGGCGATGGATTCGAACGCCGCCGTCAGCCCGCTCTTCGACATCAATCTCGTGCCGGCCGGCTTGATCAAGAGCATCGATATCGTCACCGCCGGCGCTTCCTCAGTCTACGGTTCCGACGCGGTCACGGGCGTGGTCAACATCCTCATGGACAGCGAAATGACGGGCCTGAAGGTCGACGCCCAGGCCAGCAAAACGCAGCACGGCGGTCCCGACGACGCCTGGGCCCTGGACATGGCCTACGGTCGTGCATTCGCCGCAGGCAAGGGCCACGTGGTCATGGCCGCCTCATTCTATGATCGCCCCGATATCCTGTATCAAAAAGAGCGCGAGTGGGGCAGGGCGGGCCACGTGCTGCTCACCAACCCGGCTTACACTCCCACCAACGGCCAGTACCGCCA
>Ga0081539_10002901_pt1 | contig 22688 bp, 21 predicted proteins | sample TabmetS4T2R2_FD_71023 | JGI IMG/M metagenome (GOLD analysis project Ga0081539, IMG submission 71023) | Tabebuia heterophylla rhizosphere microbial communities from the University of Puerto Rico - S4T2R2 | ecosystem: Host-associated > Plants > Roots > Rhizosphere ...
CGATCTCGAGCCGCGCAAGAATATCGTCACCAAGGCGATCCGCGAGACTCACCCGGCGCTGTTCCAGCGCCTCCTCGCCGAGCAGGAGCGCGTCTGCGGCCTGATCGCGCGCCGCCGCGCGATCGAGACGCGTGAGCGCACTGCCGCGCTCGTGACGATCGCCGCCGAGGTGATCGCGCGCTATCGCGCCGAGAAGAACCGGCGCGGCCTGCTCGACTATGACGACCTGATCGACAAGACGCTGCGGCTGCTCGGCGACACCGACGCTGCCTGGGTGCACTACAAGCTCGATCTTGGGATCGACCACGTGCTGATCGACGAGGCGCAGGACACGAGCGCGACGCAATGGGAGATCATCGCGCGCCTGGTGGCGGAATTTGCCGTCGGCGCGGGCGCACGCGAAGTGTCGCGCTCGATCTTCGCAGTCGGCGACGAGAAACAGTCGATTTTCTCGTTCCAGGGCGCGGAGCCGCGCCAATTTGCCGAGCGGCGCGGAGAATTTCAGCGGCGCTACGAGGCAAGCGGGCTCGAGTTTCGCCGCCGTGAGTTCAAGCATTCGTTCCGCTCCGGCGCGAACATTCTGGGCGCGGTCGATACCGTGTTTGCGTCGCGCGAGGTGTACGTCAGCGTCACCACCGACGAGGCCGGCATCCCGCCGCACATCGCGGTGCGCGAGCAATCGCCCGGGCTGGTCGAGCTCTGGCCGATGATCGAGCCGGACGAGAAGGTGCAGATCGAAGGCTGGGACGCGCCGTTCGACGAGACTTCCGAGGCGAGCCCGCGCATGCGGCTGGCGCAGCGCATCGCCCGGATGGTCAGGCTATGGATCGACAAGCGCCTGCCGATCGCGGACGGCCGCGCCGCGCGGCCGGGCGACATTCTGGTGCTGGTGCGCCAGCGCGGCGCGCTGTTCGAGGCGATCATCAGCGAGCTGAAGAAAGCCGGTATCGAGGTTGCGGGCGCGGATCGCCTCGTGCTCACGCAGCACATTGCCGTGATGGACCTGATGGCGCTCGCCGATGCGCTGCTCTTGCCGGATGATGATCTGGCGCTCGCGAGCGTGCTGAAGAGCCCGCTGTTTGGGCTGACCGAGGAGCAGTTGTTCGCGCTCGCCTATCGGCGCAAAGGGTCATTGCGCGCCGCGTTGCGCGCACGCGCGAACGATCTCGAATTCCAGGATGCCAACGCGCGGCTCGAACGCTATGCCGCATGGGCGGCGCACTCGCCGTTCTCCTTCTATGCGCGCATTCTCGGCAGCGACGGCGGGCGCGGACGATTTTACGCGCGCCTTGGGCCGGAGGCCGCCGACGCGCTCGATGAATTCCTCGAGCATGCGCTGACCTATGAGCACGAGGAGGCGCCGACCTTGCAGGGCTTCGTCGCGTGGCTGCGCGCCGGCGACACGCAGGTGAAGCGCGACATGGATATCGCGCGCGACGAGGTGCGGGTGATGACGGTGCACGGTGCGAAAGGCCTGGAAGCGCCGATCGTCGTCCTCGCCGACACCACGACGCCGCCGAAAGGCCCGCGCGAGCCGCGCTTGTTGCCCTTCTCGCTCACGCAGGCCGCGCCGGCCGGGCTCGTATGGGCCGGCCGCAAGGTCGATGACCCCACGCCGGTCGCGAGCGCCCGCGCTGCCGCCGTGCGTGCCGCCGAGGACGAGTACCGCCGCCTGCTTTATGTGGCGATGACCCGCGCAGCGGACCGGCTCGTGGTCGCCGGCTCGCGCGGGGTGAACCGGATTCCCGACGGCTGCTGGTATCAACTGATCGAGAATGCGCTGAAAGCGGACGCGCGCGAGGAGCCGGCGGACGATGGCGGCGGCAGCGTGTGGCGCTGGCGCAAGGTGGCTGGCGAAGCGGCGGCGCCAGCGCCGGTCGTGGCAAGTGAAACGATAAGCCATGCGGTGCCGGACTGGTTGAAGCGAAGGGCACTCGCCGACGCGATCGCGGTACCCGCTGTCTCGCCGTCGCGTGCGCTTGCGCCGCGGTTCGCCGACATGCGCGCGCTCGCGCGTGGCCGCGTCATCCACCGCTTGTTGCAGGCCCTTCCGGCACTCGCGCCCGAGCGCCGTGCCGACGCGGCGCGACGTCATGTCGCGCGTGTGCGTGATCTGGGAGAGGGCGAGGGCGAGACGGTCGTCGCCGAAGTGCTGCGCGTCCTCGACGACCGACGCTTTGCGGCGCTGTTTTCGCCGGAGGCACGGGCCGAAGTCCCGCTCGCCGGAATTCTCCCCGATGGCCGGCGCGTGAGCGGCGTGGTCGACCGCCTCGCGGTGACGGACGGCACAGTGCTGATCGCCGATTACAAGTCGGATCGCGTGGTGCCGGATTCAATCACCCAGATCTCGTTAACCTATGTGAGCCAGCTCGCGCTCTACCGCGCCGTGTTGCGGCGGCTCTATCCGAATCACGCGATTCGCGCCGCGCTGGTCTGGACCGCCGGGCCGGCCCTGACGGAGCTTTCCGACTCGGTGCTTGATCACGCGCTGTCAAGCCTGCGGCATGCGTAGAAACACCAAGGCGTGATAGCGCCTTGACGCTTGCGAGGCGCGTGCATAGCTTCCGCGTCAGCTTCACTTCGAGGGCGCGCGCCGCCCACAACACGAAAACACGAGGTGCGCCATGGGCGTCTCCAAAGTCTCCGATACGGATTTCGACGCCGAGGTGCTCAAGAGCACCCAGCCGGTCGTCGTCGACTTCTGGGCCGAATGGTGCGGCCCGTGCAAGATGATCGCGCCCGCGCTGGAGGAGCTTGCCGGTTCGATGAACGGCAAGGTGAAGATCGTGAAGCTCAACGTCGACGAGAATCCGCAGACCGCCGCGAAGTACGGCATCATGTCGATCCCGACGCTGATGCTGTTCAAGAACGGCGAGCTCGCTTCGCGCCAGGTCGGCGCCGCGCCGAAGCAGAAGCTCGAGCAGTGGATCACGTCCGCGACGGCCTAATGACCTGACCAAATTTTCTTGCGTGGCGGCCGGCTCGAAAAGCCGGCCGTTTGCGTTATGGCGGATGGATATCGAGCTCCGCCATGCTGAAGCCGCCCCTTGCTCCGATGGAAGCGCTGTCGGTCGACACCATTCCGACCGGCCCGGAATGGCAATACGAGCCGAAATGGGACGGATTCCGCTGCATCGTGTTTCGTGACGGCAAGAGCGTCACACTGCAATCGAAGGCCCGCAAGCCGCTGACGCGCTACTTTCCCGAGATCGCTGCCGCGGTCGGCGCGCTCAAGCCGCAGCGCTTCGTGCTCGACGGCGAAATCGTCGTGCCGCGCGACGGCACGTTTTCGTTCGATGATCTGCTGCAGCGCATCCATCCGGCCCAGTCGCGAATCGAGAAGCTCGCGCTGGAGACGCCGGCGCTGCTCATCCTGTTCGACTTGTTGAGTGACGCGCATGGCGATTCGCTGCTGCAAGAGCCGCTGAGTGCGCGCCGCGCGCGGCTCGAAGCATTCGCGCGCAAATACCTGCGCGGCGCCGTTCGGCTATCGCCCGCGACGACGCGGCTTGCCGAGGCAAAGGGCTGGCTCAAACGAGTCGGCGCGACGCTTGACGGCATCATCGCGAAGCGGCGCGATCTGCCCTATGCGGCCGGCACGCGCGACGCGATGGTGAAGATCAAGAATTTTCGCAGCGCCGATTGCGTGGTCGGCGGCTTTCGCTATGGGGCCAGGAACAGGTTGGTCGGCTCGCTGCTGCTCGGGCTCTACGACGACGATGGATTGCTCAACCATGTCGGCTTCACCTCCTCGATCGCGCGCGCCGACAAGCCGGCGCTCACCGCGAAGCTCAAGCAGCTGAAAGCGCCACCCGGCTTTACCGGTAATGCGCCGGGCGGACCGAGCCGCTGGTCGACCGAACGCTCGGCTCAATGGGTGCCGCTCAAGCCGAAGCTCGTGGTCGAGGTCTGCTATGACCATTTCAGCGGCGAGCGCTTCCGCCACGGCACGCGGCTGATGCGCTGGCGGCCCGACAAGGCGCCGCGCCAGTGCCGTATGGATCAGGTGAAGCAGAAGCGCGCAGATTTGATGGGCTTGTTGAAGTAGGGAGCCGTAGGGCGGGCAAAGCGCGAAGCGCGTGCCCGCCGCCCAGCCATGGCGGGCACGCGGCGCCCTCGCATCGCGAGGGCGCGCCACAGCGCGTCAAAGACGCGCGTGAACGCGCTTATGGCCCACCCTACGACATCAACTCGGCTCCGTCCCGTTCGCAGCGAGCACCTCACCGGCAAGATAGAGCGAGCCGGTGATCAGGATGCGCGGCGGCGGATCGAAGCCAAGCCGGCCGATCGCCATGAGCGCGTCCTCGATGCTGGGCGCGGCGTCCGCCGGCATGCCGGCGGCTTGCGCGGCAGCCGCGATGTCCGAGCCGGGTGCGCCCTTCTCCTGATGGATCGGCACCGCGAAGACGCGCCGCACCAAGCCGGTGAAATTGCGCAGGAAGCCGTCGCGGTCCTTGTTCGCCAGCATGCCGACGACCAGCACCAGCGGGCGCGACACGCGCTCCTCGAGATCGCCGAGCGCGGCCGCGACGGCGCGACCGCCATCCGCGTTGTGGCCGCCATCGAGCCACAGCTCGGCGCCGAGTGGCGCGAGCTGAACCAGCTTGCCGGTGGTGAGGCGCTGCAGCCGTGCGGGCCATTCGGCGCGCATCAGACCTTGCTCGACCGCCTTGATCGGAATGCGGATACCGGCGGCGCGCAGCGCCGCGATGGCGGTGCCGGCATTGTCGAACTGATGACGGCCGAACAGTTTCGGCGGCGGCAGGTCGAACAGGCCGTGCTCGTCCTGATAGACGAGGCGGCCGTTCTCGACACTCGCATGCCACTGCTGACCCGCGACATGCAGCGGCGCGCGCACCTTCTCGGCTTGGCGCTCCAGCACTTCGCCGGCGGCGCTCGCCTGCGGGGCGATCACGGCCGGGACGTCGCGGCGGAAAATGCCGGCCTTTTCGAACGCGATCTTCTCGATCGTGTCCCCCAGGAACTCGACATGATCCATCGACACCGGCGTGACGATGCTGGCGAGCGGGCGCTCGATCACGTTCGTCGCGTCGAGCCGCCCGCCAAGCCCGACTTCCAGGAGCAGCATGTCGGCCGGGTGACGCGCGAACAACACGAAGGCCGCGGCGGTCTCGATCTCGAACAGCGTGATCGGCGCATCGCCATTCTGCCGCTCGCATTCGGCGAGCGCGTCGGCCAGCTCGGTGTCCGACACCAGCACGCCGCCACCCGGCCCGCCGAGACGGAAGCGCTCGTTCACCCGCACCAGATTGGGCGAGGTATAGACGTGAACGTTCTTGCCCGCGGCTTCCAGCATCGCGCGCAGGAACGCAATGGTCGATCCCTTGCCATTGGTGCCGGCGACGTGGATCGCCGGCGGCACGCGACGTTCAGGATGGCCGAGCCGCTCCAGCACGCGCCACATGCGATCGAGCGAGAGATCGATGCGCTTGGGATGCAGCGCGAGCAGCCGCGCCAGGATGGAATCGACCGGCGTCATTGCGAGAAAGCGTCAGGTCGCGGTTTCGGCGGGAGCGGGCAGCGCTTCCGGCTGCTGCACCGGCTCCACCTTCGGCGCCGGCGTGCGGCACAACACCCGGCACAACCGGGCGAGCGTCGGCCGCAGCTCGTGGCGATGCACCACCATGTCGACCATGCCATGGTCGCGCAGATATTCGGCGCGCTGGAAGCCCTCGGGAAGCTTCTCGCGAATGGTCTGCTCGATCACGCGCGGGCCCGCAAAGCCGATCAGCGCGCCCGGCTCTGCGACATGCACGTCGCCGAGCATCGCGTAAGAGGCCGTGACGCCGCCGGTGGTCGGGTTGGTCAGCACCACGATATAGGGCTTGCCGGCTTCGCGCAGCATCTCGACCGCCACGGTCGTGCGCGGCATCTGCATCAGCGAGAAGATGCCCTCCTGCATGCGCGCGCCGCCGGAGGCGACGAACATGATGAAGGGCGTGCTCTTCTGGGCGGCGGTCTCGAGCCCCTTGACGACGGCCTCGCCGGCCGCCATGCCGAGCGAGCCGCCCATGAAATCGAAGTCCTGCACGCCGATGACGGTGCCGAGCCCCTCGAGCTTGCCGAACCCGAGCTTGATCGCGTCGTTCATGCCGGTCTTGGCGCGCGCGTCCCTCAGTCGATCGCTGTAGCGGCGCTCATCGCGGAATTTGAGCGGGTCGGGCGCGACCTCCGGTACACCGATGTCGAACCAGGTCTCGCCGTCGAACATCGATTTGAGCCGCGCGGTCGCGCTCATGCGCATGTGGTAGTTCGACGACGGGATGACGAACTGGTTCGCCTCGACGTCCTTGTAGAACACGAGCTGCCCCGTTTCGGGGCACTTGATCCATGCATTCTCCGGCACCTCGCGCCGCAGGAGCGAGCGAATCTTCGGCCGGACGACGTTTGTGAGCCAGTTCATGGCGGCTGATTTAATGCCGAACGGCCGACAAATCCACTGCCGGGTTGGGCCTTATCCGCCCCTTTGGCGGGCGGCGACAACCGGCCCGGCGGTCGTTAACCGCGCGTTCGCCGCGTCCCAAGCCGCGCCAGCGCCCGAGTCGAGGGCATGCGCTTTCCCGGCTCCGCCTCATCCCCGGCAAGGTTCTCGATAATGGCGAGCAGCACCTTCCGCGTGGTCGCAATGTCACGCGCTGCGACACGCCGGGCCGCGATCGCGTTCACCTCCTCGGCCAGAGGAACAAGCGCGCGCTTCAGCGCGCGGCCCTTGGGCGTGAGGAAGACATAGACCTTCTTGCGATCGGAGCCCACGCGGCGCCGCGTGACGTAGCCGAGCCGCTGCATCGCCTTGAGCGCCGCAAACGTCGTCGGCTCCTGCACGCCGGCCTCCTCACTCAACTGGCGCTGCGTCAGACCGTCGCCCTCCCAGAGGATGCGCAGGAAGGTCCAGTGGCCGAATGAGACGTGATGCCCGGCAAGGCGCATCTGCAAGGCGCGCACCAGCGCGCGCGTGGCATCCTTGACCAGATGCGCGAGGCGATCGTCCGGCACCGCCTCGCGCCAATGGCGCAGAATGGTTTCGGTATCGTGGCGGCTCATCTGGCGACCTGATGCGCGAGCGCGATGTCGCGGCCTTCGCGCGAGGACTGCAGCAGCGCGAGACAGGCTTCCAGGGTCGCCATCGCCCAGGCGCCATCATGCAGCGGCGGTTGGCCGCGCACGACAGCCTCGTAAAGTTCGTCGATCACCTCGCGACGCGGGACTTGCGGTAGCGGCAGCCCGTCAAGCCGCGCCGTGCCGTTCTGGTAGATCATGACGCCGTTCGGAACGGGACGCAGATCGGCGCGTTCGCAGCTCACGATGAGGGTGCCGAAATGCTGATGCGCGAGGCTTTGCGCGCCGGTCGGCTGGTAGGCGCTGCCGCCGAAATTGCGCGCGCTCTTGAAGGCGCTCTCCTCGGCGGCGCTCGCGAAGGACTGCGGTTTGCGCGTATAGGGCGTCTTCGCCTGCCCCATTTCGCCGATCCAGCCCTGAAATTCATCTGAGTCGAAGTGGCCATAGCCGTCGTAGGTGAGAGAAGCAAAAGCGCCGTTCGCAAACGTGAGCAACGCCGTATAGGCGCCTTCGGTCGGCCGCGCCTTGTCCCATGCGCCGGTCACGGCGCGCACAGATGTCACCTCCCCTCCCCCAAGCAGGCGCGCGATATCGACCTGATGCGCCGCCTGGCTGAAAATCGCCCCACCGCCTTGCGCGGTGTCGAGCTCGTCCGGCCGGCGCGGGCGATAGATGAAGTCGGTGTAATTCAGCGCGTGGATCATCCGCACCGCGCCGAACGCACCACTGCCGATCAGCGCGCGCGTGTGCAGGATCGGCGCATCGAAGGAATGGCTATGGCCGACGATCAGATGAACGCCGGCGTGCCGCGCCGCCCCGATCATCGCGGCACACTCCTCGAGCGAGAGCGCCATCGGCTTCTCGCACAGCACATGCTTGCCGTGCCGCATCGCGCGGATCGCGTGTTCGGCGTGATGCTGATGCGGCGTCGCAATGTAGACGATCTCGACCGCCGCGTCGGCGCAGAGCGCCTCGACGGTCTCATAGCTCCTTGCGGAGAACTCCTGCGCGAACCGTGCCCGCGCCTCGGATCGCGGATCCACGGCCGCGACGAGCGCGACGCGGGGATCGGCGGCAAACGTCGGCAGCATGACCGTGAAGGCGCGGCCAAGACCCGCGACACCAATCCGCAGCTTGCGCGCGCCCTCGCCCACCATTGCCCCGTTCGTCGTTTCTCGTTAGAATAAACTTAGATATCTAAGATAACGCGCCGTCGCCAGTGCGCGCCAGAGGAAACGCCATGACCCCGGAAGAAAACGACCTCCTGTGCCGCGTCGAGCGCAATGCCCCGATGGGGCAGATCATGCGCCGGCACTGGATCGCAGCGTGTCTGTCCGAGGAGGTGGCCGAGCCGGACGGCACGCCGTTGCGGGTACGGCTGCTCGGCGAGGATCTGGTGGCCTTCCGCGACTCGAAGGGCCGCCTCGGCGTGCTCGACGAGTACTGCTCGCACCGCCGTGCCTCGCTCGTCTATGCGCGCAACGAGGATTGCGGCCTGCGCTGCCTCTATCATGGTTGGAAATTCGACGTGGACGGCAATGTCGTCGAGATGGCGTCCGAGCCGCCCGGCTCGGCCATTCCGGAACGCGTGAAGCACAAGGCCTATCCGGCCCGCGAGGCCGGTGGTTTCGTGTGGTGCTATATGGGCCCGGCCGACGAGATGCCGGAGTTCGAGCCGCCGGCGTTCGCGCCGACACCTGACGTGCGCGTCTCGGCGACGAAAGTGCGGGTGCGCTGCAACTGGGCGCAGATCCTTGAGGGGCAGATCGACTCGGCGCATTCCTCGAGCCTTCATTCCTCCGACATGGTGCCCGCGCAGGTCGACGGCGCGAAAGCGACGGACGCGAACTGGCTGCGACCCTCGACCGACAAGGCGCCGCGGTTTCAGATCGAGCGCACCAGCTATGGCTTCCGCTATGCGGCGATCCGCCGTCCGATCCAGAACGAGGCGACGCACGACTATATCCGCACCACCGTCTATATCGCGCCGTTCACCGCGCTGATCCCGCCGAACAATGTGCACAATGTCGCGACCCTGCTCAGCCCTGAGGACGATCACACCACGATGTTCTACTTCATCGCCTGGAACGGCGCCGACAAGCCGGGGGTCGATGCGCAGACCTGGCGCAAGTTCAACGTGCTCGAATGGGGCGTCGACGTCGATGCGCAGTTCAACGGCATTCGCACACGCCAAAATGACTACCTGCAGGACCGCGCCGCCATGAGGGCCGGGAATTTCACCGGCATCCGTGGCATTCCCAATCAGGACATTGCGATGTGGGAGGGCATGGGGCCGATCGGCGACCGCACCCAGGAGCGTCTCGGCGCGAGCGACGTTGCGGTGGCGGCGTTCCGGCGGCTGATGGTCGAGGCGGCGCGCACGATGCAGAACGGCGGACCCGCGATCGGCACGACGCAGCCGCGCGTGCCGCATGCGACGATCAGCTCCTTTGAGGGCGTTGTCCCTAAGACCGTGAACTGGCGTACGCTCGGCGGGGGGAGCGAGGCGCCACGCGAGCGCGTCGCCTGATGAAAAGAAGAACTGGGAGGAGTCGATGAGGAAGCTCTTGGCCGCAGTCGCGGCGCTTACCTTGTTTGGCGGCGCCGCGCAGGCTGAAGACACGGTCAAGCTCGCAGTCGGGCAGCGCGGCAACTGGGACACCTCGGTGTCCGAGATCGGCCAGCGCGCCGGCATCTTCAAGAAGCATGGGCTCACCCTCGATCTCGTCTACACGCAAGGCGCGGGCGAGACCCAGCAGGCGGTCATCTCGGGCAGCGTCGACATCGGTATCGCGGCCGGCGTCATGGGGGTGCTCGGGGCGTTCTCGAAGGGCGCGCCGGTGCGCGTGATCGCCGCCGAGACGACCGGCGCGGGCGATCTCTACTGGTATGTGCGCGCGGACTCGCCGATCCAGACGCTGAAGGACACTGACGGCAAAACGCTTGCCTATTCGACCAACGGCTCCTCGACGCATGGCGTCGTGACGGCGTTCATCAGGCAGTATGGCCTGAAGGCGAAGCCGACCGCCATGGGCGGCCCGGCCGCGAACCTCACCGCCGTGATGTCCGGGCAGGTCGATGTCGGCTGGGCGGCGCCGCCGTTCGGCCTCGATCAGCTCGACAAAGGCGAGATCCGCCGCATCGCGACCGGCAATGACGCCGCGGTGTTCAAAGGGCAGACCGTGCGGCTCAACATCGCGAATGCGAGCTACCTCGTCGCGCATAAGGATGTGGTCACGCGCTACATGAAGGCGTACCGCGAGACGGTCGATTTCATGTACCGCGATCCGGCGGCGCTGAAGATCTATGCCGACTGGCTCGGCATCACCGAGGCGAAGGCAAAGCGCACGCGTGACGAATTCTTCCCCACGCCGGCGATCGAGCCGGACCAGATCGTCGGGCTCGACACGATCGTGAAGGATGCGGTGGAGCTCAAGTTCACGGCGGCGCCACTGACGAAGGAGCAGCTCGCCGAGCTGATCCAGATTCCGCCGCGGTAGTGCGCGACTGCATCTTCATCGTCATTGCCCGCGAAAGCGGGCAACCCAGTAATCACAGGCCTCTGGCTATAGGTCGGCGGTTACTGGGTCATCCGCTTTCGCGGATGATGACGACCGCGAGGCAGAGCACTACTCCGCCGCAACCCTGCTGGCGCCGCGCACGCCGGCCGCGAGCTCGGCGACGAGGTCGGCGACGGCCGCAACAGTGCGCGGCGTCGCCTGGTTGTTCGCATCGAGGCTGTTCTTCAGGGCGTCCACCAGCGCGGTGCCGACCACGACGCCGTCGGCGGCCTCCGCGATCGTGCGCGACTGGGCGGCGGTCTTCACGCCGAATCCGACCGCCACGGGGAGCTTGGTGTGGCGCTTGATCCGCGCAACCGCCGCCTTGACCTTGTCGGTATCGGCGATCGCCGAGCCGGTGATGCCGGTGAGGGACACGTAGTAGACGAAGCCCGAGGTGTTCGCGAGCACCGCCGGCAGGCGTTTGTCGTCGGTGGTCGGCGTCGCCAGGCGAACGAAGTTCACGCCGGCCTTGAGCGCCGGCAGGCACAGCTCCTCGTCCTCCTCGGGCGGCAGATCGACGATGATCAGGCCGTCGACCCCGTCCGCCTTGGCGTCGGCGAGAAATTTCTCGACGCCGTAGATGTAGATCGGATTGTAGTAGCCCATCAGGATGATCGGCGTCGCGTCGTCGGTTTTGCGGAACTCGCGCACCATCTGCAACGTCTTGCGCAGCGTCTGCCCGGCACTGAGCGCGCGCAGGCCCGCGGCCTGAACCGAGGGTCCGTCCGCCATCGGATCGGTGAACGGCATGCCGAGCTCGATCAGGTCGGCGCCCGCGGCCGGCAGCGCCTTGATGATCGCAAGCGAGGTCGCTTCATCCGGATCGCCGGACATCAGGAACGTGACGAGCGCGGCGCGCCCTTCGGCTTTGAGCGCGGCGAAGCGTTTGTCGATGCGGGTGGTCATGGTTTCTTGGAGTAACTCACGCTGACTTCTTGGTCGATTGCTCGGACTTGCGCCGCTCTTCGCGCAGCGCCGCCATGCGGACATTCGCGGTGCCGAGCATCAGGCAGATGCTCATGCCGATGAAGTAGAGCCATTCTTTCTTTTCGATCGGCAAGCCTTCGGTGAGCAGCCGCACCTTGAAGAACCAGACCAGATAGACCGCCGAGACGATGATCAAGAGCCATCCGGTGCGCTTCTGGCGATCGTCGAGCAGCCCCTTCAAAACTTGCCTCCGAGATGCTTGGCGACGCTGTCGAGATCCTTGTCGCCACGGCCGGAGAGATTGACCACCATCAGGTGGTCCTTCGGCTTCTCCGGCGCGATGTCGGCGACGCGCGCCAGCGCATGCGCGGATTCGAGCGCCGGGATGATGCCTTCGAGGCGCGAGAGCAGCTTGAACGCCGCGAGCGCCTCGTCGTCGGTCGCCGAGAGGAATTGCACGCGGCCGACATCGTTGAGCCAGGCATGCTCCGGCCCGATCCCCGGATAGTCGAGCCCGGCCGAGATCGAATGCGCCTCCTGGATCTGCCCGTCGGCGTCCATCAAGAGATAAGTGCGATTGCCGTGCAGCACGCCCGGCCGCCCACCCGCGATCGAGGCCGCATGCAGCTTATCGAGCCCGTGGCCGGCCGCCTCGACGCCGTAGATCTCGATACCCGGATCGTCGAGGAACGGATGGAACAGCCCCATCGCGTTCGAGCCGCCGCCGATGCAGGCGATCAACGAATCCGGCAAGCGGCCTTCGGCCTCCTGCATCTGCACCCGCGTCTCGTTGCCAATCACGCTCTGGAAGTCGCGCACCATCGCCGGATAGGGATGCGGGCCCGCAACCGTCCCGATGCAGTAGAACGTGTTCGCCACATTGGTGACCCAGTCGCGCAGCGCCTCGTTCATCGCGTCCTTCAGCGTACGCGAGCCGGACATCACCGGGCGCACCTCGGCGCCGAGCGCCTTCATGCGCAACACGTTCGGCTGCTGGCGATCGATGTCGACCGCGCCCATGTGGACGCAGCATTCGAGTCCGAATTTCGCGCACAGCGTCGCGGTCGCAACGCCGTGCATGCCGGCGCCGGTCTCGGCGATCACGCGCGGCTTGCCCATGCGCTTCGCCAGCATGATCTGGCCGAGCACGTTGTTGACCTTGTGCGCGCCGGTGTGATTGAGGTCCTCGCGCTTCAGATAGATCTTTGCGCCGCCAAAATGCGCGGTGAGGCGCTCGGCGAAATAGAGCGGCGACGGGCGCCCGACATAGTCCTTCAGATGGCCGTCCATCTCGCGCCGGAAGGCAGGGTCCTTTTTCGCCTCCGCATAGGCGCGCTCGAGATCCAGAATGAGCGGCATCAAGGTCTCGGCGACGAAGCGCCCGCCATAGAGGCCGAAATGCCCGCGCTCGTCGGGCCCGGTACGAAACGAGTTTGGCTGCTGGATCGTCATACGCTCATCCTACCGGCAACGAGGCGCTCTGCGAAGTGCGCGCCGCGCGGATGAAGGCGCGGATCTTCTCGGGATCCTTGACGCCCGGCGCGCCTTCGACGCCGGACGAGACATCGACCGCTCCCGCGCGTGTGACGGCGATCGCGTCCGCCACATTGGCCGGATCGAGGCCGCCCGACAGCATGAAGGGGACGGAGAGGTGCAGGTCTTCCAACAGATGCCAGTCGAACGGCTTGCCGAGCCCGCCCGGCCGCGTCGCATCACGCGGCGCGCGCGCGTCGAACAGCAGCCGGTCTGCCACCTTGACGTAGGTCGGGACCGCGCCGAGATCGGCTTTCGTTTCGATCGGCAGCGCCTTGATCACCGGTAGTCCGAAACGCTGCGCGATCGCGCCGACGCGCGCCGCGCTCTCCTTGCCGTGCAGTTGCAACAGGTCCGGACGCAGCACGTCGACGATATTGGCAAGCATCGCGTCGTCGGCATCGACGGTGAGCGCAACCTTTTCGGCACGGCCGTTCACGCGCGCACCCAATTCGCGCGCGGCATGAAAAGAGACGTTGCGCGGGCTTGGTGCGAAGAACACGAATCCGACCATATCGGCGCCGGCTTCGAGCGCGACATCGAGCGTTTCAGACGTGGACAGGCCGCAGATCTTGACAAGCACCGACATCGTTACCCTGACAGAACGGTTTGGCTGGCCGTTCTATCCGGGTCCGGGGCGTTTGTCTCGTCCTGCGGCGTCTGCCCGGGTTAGCCGCCGGACACGCGGGAAATGCCCCGCCGCAGCTGGGTGCGGGCGAACTTGCGCGCCTCCATGGGCTTCCCGAACAGGAAACCCTGCGCCAGGTCGAAGCCCATCTCACGCACGGTCAGAAAGTCCTCGCGCGCCTCGACGCCCTGCGCGACCGCGCCCACGCCGAAACGCCGCGCGAGATCGAGGATCGTGCCGCAGGCGGCCCGTTTGAGCCGGTTCTTGGCGCATCCGCCGATGAAGCTGCGGTCCACCTTGAGCTCGACGAACGGAAACCCGTCGAGATGCGGCAGCGACGACAGCTCGTTGCCGATATTGTCGATCGAGATGCAGATGTTGTGCTGGCGCAGCCGACGCGCGGTCTCGCGCGCGCGCTTGAGATCGCCGATCAGCTCGGCGCCCTCGATCTCGACGATGAGCCGCAGGAAGGCGGGGTGATCGGGCAAGCGCGCGCGCAGCCGGTCGACGAACGCCGGGTCGCCGAGAACAACGGCCGGGAGATTGATCGCGATCTCGATCGGGGAATGCTCGGTCGAAAAGTAGCTCCAGTGCGCCATCGCGGTCGACACCACGAAGTCCGCGAGCGCCGTCAGATATGCATCGCCCGGCTGCGGCAGGAAATAGGCCGGCGGCACGATGCCCCAGGTCGGATGGCGCAGACGGATCAATGCTTCGGCGCCGCAGATCAGGAGCGAATGGGGATCGACCTTGGGCTGATACCAGAGCTCGAGCCAGTTGTTGCCGAGCGCTTCCGCGATATCCACCGGCAGGCTCGGGCGCGGCCCGGTCGGCAGCAGGCCCGCGAGACGTTCGACCAGGTCCTTGGTGCGAAACGGCGTCGTGAGAGCCGGCAGCATGCTAAGCCCGAGACGGTTGCCGCGCTCCTGCGCGGCCGGCAGCGCCGGCGCGTGTCGCGATCCGATCAGCAGGACCCGCCCGCGAAATTCGGCTGCCGCCAGCGTGCTCAGCACGTCGCAGGCGCTCGCCTGCTGGCCCGACACCACGATGACGGTAAGATCGGGAACGGCATCCTCGAGCGCGGCATCGACCTGCGCTGCATTTGCGCAGCCATCCGGGATGAAGCCGAGCTCTTCGAATGCGTCCGCCAGAAACGTCCGGACGTGAACCTTGGAATCGATGATGCAGACGCGCGGCGCGACGCGCCGGCGGCCGAACTCTATCCGGCGGCGTCGACCGGGTGGGAGACGCTCATCCATCGATACACAGTTACGCACGCGCTACGCCGATCCTGACTTCATTGACGTACTGTCATGAAATCGGGGGGCGAGGTTTCGCCCCACGTTATTCATGTGAGTCAACTTGGCGTGATGAGAGCCAGTCTTTGGTAAAAGTTGGAATAAACTAAGGCTTAATTTTCCAGATCTTGGACGTCAGCGGGTCAATTGCCCCGTCGACGTCGCACCTCGATGCGGCTCACGTTGATCCGAGACGCTTGATGATGCGCTCCAGCGCGACATCATGCGCTGGGAGCTCGATCGTCGCGACGTCGTACACAATATCGTCGTCAATGCGCCAATAGACATGAATCAGCCGATTGCGCATGCCGACGATCGACTCCCACGGAATGCTCGGCTCCGAGGCGAGCATATCGGTCGAAACTCCCTTCAGGGCTTAGCCGATGCCGATCAGGCAGTAGTAAACGACGAATTTGACCTCTGGGGTGTCGGCGAAGGTATCGCGATCAAGCCCCCGGGACACGAAACTCTCCGGTATGTGCGAAAGATCGAGCGTCCCTGAGACGCTCGATCGTCGAACGACTCATAGAGGCTGTACCGCGGCAAGCACCTCTTGTTCTTCGCGGCCCTTCAGCTCGCTCTTGAGCACGATCCCGACCGGCCGCTTGAGCCTTTTCGAAAGTTCGATTTCCGCGCCTGTAAGGCTTGTCAGCGAGAGGCCTGGCAGTTTCTCGGCCAACAAATCGACGGCCTCATCACCGAAGACATGAGCGGCCGTGCCCCGCGGCAGCAGGCCCGCGAAGCGGAGCGGAAATTCTGCCTCGATCGCACGCAGCTGCGCGCGCAGAGCAGTACGGTCGATCTGATGAATGTTCACAGCGCAATCCTTTCGCACTTCATAGCACAAAGCACGACCGAAACCACAGCTGGGCAGGCTATTGGAGCCCTCGCCACACCAGCATCGCGGCCGCGAGATCCTCGATCGCCGTGCCGACTGATTTGAACAGCGTGATCTGCATGTTGCCGGTGCGGCCCTTTTTCTCGCCGCGGCACAGCTCGAACAGATCGGCCTGGATGCCGGTCTTTTTCAGCGCGCCCGACTTGAGTGGCTGCGTGATGTCGCCCGCCTCCTTGGTGGCGCCGGCGCGCGTGTCGACATACACGCGCGACTTCTTCACCGCATCATCGTCGGCTTCGCGCATCTTCGGCGTGAAGCCGCCGACGAGATCGAGATGCGCGCCCTTCTTCAGCCACTTGCCGCACACCAGCGGCGTCGATGACAGCGTCGCGCACGACACGATATCGGCCTCGCGCACCGCGGCTTCGAGATCATCCGCAACTTCGACCTCGAGGCCTCCGACCGCGAGCGCGAAGGCCGCCTGCACGGCGTGGCCGCGCGTCCGGTTCCAGAGCGTGACGCGCTTGAGCGGCCGCACCGCCGCATGTGCGCGCACCAGATAGGGCGCCAAGGCGCCCGCCCCGACCATGACGAGATGCTCCGCATCCTCCCGCGCGAGATATGAGGCGGCGAGCGCGGAGGCACAGGCGGTGCGCCAGCGCGTGAGTGACGTTCCATCCATCAGGGCGAGCGGCTCGCCGGTCGCGCCCGACATCAGCACATAGCTGCCGAGCACGGCCGACTTGGCGAGCTTGCCGTTGTCGGGAAACACCGTGACGATCTTGCAGCCGAGAAATGGCTCGCCGGCCTGCTCAACCGCGGTCCATGCCGGCATCAGCAGCAGCATCGCGTTGCCGATCGCATGATGATGCCGGATCGGCACCTTGATCTCGGCGCGGAATGCCTCGCGCAGCGCCTCGACCAGGGTCGGGTAAGTGAGAACGCGATCGATCTCTTCCGCCGTGATGGTGCGCATTAGGCTCTTTGCTTCCGCATGATCTCGTCCGACCTGCTTACGCCCGCCGAAGCATCGATCAACACAATGAGACCAAGCCAGGGCTTCGCGCAGGCGGGAAACCAGTCCCTCTCCCGGATCGCGGTCCGGGACACGCTTTTCGGGATCATGCGGCTGATGGATGCCGGTACGCGATCGCGGCGATCGAGGACGGCGCCTGCGCGGGCGCCGCACGCGGTGTCTCGAGCTGCCGGCGCAGCACCGCGGTCTCGGCCTGCGCGGCCTTCAACTCGGCCGCAAGGCGGCGCGCGCGGCGCCGCCACCTGTGCTGCGCCGACCAGGCCGCGACGCCGCCGATGATGACGCCGAGGATCAGCGCGCTCAGCAGCGCGAGAAACAGCGGCATCGGATAGGCGAGCATCGGCGGCTGTGCGCCGAACGGATCGAAGCCGATCAGCACCGGGGCGCGATTCGATACCGCGAACACCGCGATCGCCAGTGCGAGCGGGATGAGGATGAGCACCGTGACGATCTTGCGGATCATGGGCCGGCCTCTGTCATTCCGGCGAGCACTGACTTGCGTCCAGGAGCCGGAATCCGTAACCACGAGTCGCGCCATTGTAGCCGCGATCGGGCCAAACCAGAAAACGCGCTGCTTGAAAGACGGCGCTTCGGGCTGCCGGCTACTGCGCCTTGTTCAGCCGCTCGCGCATTTCCTTGCCGGTCTTGAAGAACGGCACGGACTTCTTGTCCACCGAAACGTGCGCCCCGGTGCGCGGATTGCGCCCGGTGCGGGCGGGACGATGCTTGACCGAGAACGCGCCGAACCCGCGCAGCTCGACGCGGTCGCCGCGCGCGAGCGCCGCGGTGATCTCGCCCAGCACGGCGTTGACGATGTTCTCGATGTCGCGTTGATAAAGATGCGGATTTTGAGCGGCGATGCGTTGGACGAGTTCGGATTTGATCATCGCCCCCGACCCCTTCCCGTTTTCTGCTGTCACGGCCGTACCTTTCAGCTACCGAGTGAAGGGTGCCAAAGGGCCAACAGACCGTCAAGATTGAGCTTTTCGACCGCCCGCAGCGAGCCCCATGCCTCGACGCGTTGTGCCAGCGTGCTTGCACCCACGGCTTCCAGCGCAACCGCAGCCGTAAGGTGCAGAATCGTCAGATCGCTGAACCGCGGCTTCAGCTCCCAGTCCTTGACCGGCGTGTCCTCCTTGATGCCTTTCTCCTTGGCGAGCCATGCGACCGCGGTCCGCTCGTTGCCGAGCTCGTCGATGAGCTTCAGCCCGACGCCCTGGCGTCCGGTGAACACGCGGCCGTCCGTGACGGCCTCGAGCGTCGCGTCATCCATCTTGCGCCGCTCCTTCACCATGCCGCGAAACCACGCATAGCTGTCCTTCACCAGCGCCTCGATCGCGGCGCGGGCCTCCGGGCTGGTCGGCTCGAAGCCGTTCGGCGCCGCCTTGAGCGGGGAGGACTTGATCTCCTCGACCTTGACGCCGATCGTCTTCAGCGCATCGCTGAAATTCGGATACTGGAACAGGACGCCGATCGAGCCGACCAGCGAGGTCTCCTGCGCCACGATATGATCCGCGCTCATCGCCGCGATATAGCCGCCGGAGGCCGCCAGCCCGTCGACGACCACGACGATCGGCTTTGCGGCCGCGAGACCTTTCAGCGCATTATGCAGCTGCTCGGAGCCGGCGGTGGTGCCGCCGGGCGAGTCGATATGCACGACCACCGCCTTGGCGCTGCGCGCCTTGGCGAGCTTCTCGAGCGACTCGACGCGATCCTGATCGTTGCGGATGAGGCCGTTGATCTTGACGCGCGCGATATAGTCGCCGCCCGCCGTCATGGTGGCGCCGCGCCGCGTGAGGCTCGCGGCGACGCCGACGATCGCCACGATGGCGATCAGCACGGCGAGCACGCGCCAGAAGGTGAGCTTGCGCCGCATGCGGCGGCGATCGACGATCAGGTCGGCATCGAGCGACATGGAAGTGGCTCCGGAACGATTCACCGCGACAGTGCGGCTTAAGCCTTGTCACGGTCAATGGCGCGCAGCAAGGCGCCACAATTGTGGCGAATGAAACGCAAAGGCATTTGATTCAAAAAAGAAACCGCCGGGCGTGGGATCCGCCCGGCGGTGCCGTAATAGGCAGCAAAAGCCGCCCTATTCCTTCTTCTCGCGCTGTTTCAGCGCGGTGCCGAGAATATCGCCGAGCGTCGCGCCAGAATCGGACGAGCCGTACTGGGCGATCGCCTCCTTCTCCTCGGCGACCTCGAGCGCCTTGATTGAGACGCCGACCTTGCGCGCCTTCTTGTCGAACTGCGTCACGCGCGCATCGACCTTCTGGCCGACCGCAAAGCGCTCCGGCCGCTGCTCCGACCGATCACGCGCGAGCTCGTTGCGCTTGATGAAGGCGGTGAACTCGGTCCCGACGATCTTCACGTCGATGCCCGAATCCTTCACCTCGGTCACCTCGCAGGTGACGACCGCGCCGCGCTTCAAGTCACCCGGCTCGGCGAACGGATCGGCCTCGAGCTGCTTCACGCCCAGCGAAATGCGCTCCTTCTCGACGTCGACGTCGAGCACGACCGCCCTCACCTTGTCGCTCTTCTTGTATTCGTCGATCACCTGCTCGCCCGGGCGCTTCCAGTCGAGATCCGAGAGGTGGACCATGCCGTCCACATCGCCGTCGAGGCCGAGGAACAGGCCGAACTCGGTCTTGTTCTTGACCTCGCCTTCCACCGTGGTGCCGGGCGGATACTTCTCGACGAACACTTCCCACGGGTTGCGCATGGTCTGCTTGAGACCGAGCGAGATGCGCCGCTTCACGGGATCGACCTCGAGCACCTGCACTTCGACCTCCTGCGAGGTCGAGACGATCTTGCCGGGGTGCACGTTCTTCTTGGTCCACGACATTTCCGACACGTGGATCAGGCCTTCGATGCCCGGCTCCAGTTCAACGAAGGCGCCGTAGTCGGTGATGTTGGTGACGCGGCCCTTGAGCTTGGCGCCGACCGGGAACTTGGCCTCGATGCCCTGCCACGGATCATCGAGCAACTGCTTCATGCCGAGCGAGATGCGGTGCGTCTCGTGATTGATCTTGATGATCTTCACCTTCACCTGCTGACCGATGTTGAGCACTTCGGTCGGGTGATTGACGCGGCGCCACGCGATGTCGGTGACGTGCAAGAGGCCGTCGATGCCGCCGAGGTCGACGAAGGCGCCGTAGTCGGTGATGTTCTTCACCACGCCGTCGATGACCTGACCCTCCTCGAGGTTCTGCACCAGCTCCTGGCGCTGCTCGGCGCGGGTCTCTTCCAGAACCGTGCGGCGCGACACCACGATGTTGCCGCGGCGGCGATCCATCTTGAGGATCTGGAACGGCTGCGGGACGTTCATCAGCGGCGTGACGTCGCGGATCGGGCGGATGTCGACTTGGCTGCGCGGCAGGAATGCGACCGCGCCGTCGAGATCGACCGTGAAGCCGCCCTTGACCTGGTTGAAGATGATTCCGGTGACCTTCTCGTTACCGTTGAAGGCCTTCTCCAGCTTGCCCCAGCTCTCCTCGCGGCGCGCCTTGTCGCGCGAGAGGACGGCCTCGCCGAGCGCGTTCTCAACGCGCTCCAGATAGACCTCGACCTCGTCGCCGACCTTGATCTCGTTGCCGCGACCGGGCCCCTGAAATTCGCGCAGCGCCACGCGACCTTCGGTCTTCGCGCCGACATCGATGACGGCGAGATCCTTCTCGATCGCGACGACCTTACCCTTGACGACCGAACCTTCCTGCAAGCCGCCCTGATGGAACGACTCTTCGAGCATTGCGGCAAAATCTTCGCGCGTGGGCGCGGCAGCGGCAGCTGTAGCCATGAAATCTCCTAAAGTGCACCGGCTGTTAGAACTCGGGCACTCCAACGTTCGAGGCCGCAAGCTCCAAACAAGCCTGCGGCAACCACCAATATGGCGGGCCGGTACGATCTCGAACGATCGAAGCGATGGTGAAGTCCGACTGACGGCGATCTGAGACGGGCCGAGCGGGCTGCTTCCTCCAAAAACGAAGGCGCGGTCCTCCGCGCCTCCGGCCCGCCCGGGCGGCCTCGACATTGGTCGACGGTAGCCTGGACGGCTGTGGATATAGCGATTTCACCGGGGTGAGGCAAGCGCGCGGCCGCTGTTGCGTGGGGGACGCCGCAGGCCGGACGACCACACGATTCGGCGCCAATACCAGGCAGAACACTATATCTTGCGGTAGCGCTCGACCAACGCGATCGCCGCGACGGTGGCGGCCTCGACGTCGAGATGCGTGGTATCGAGCTCATGGGCATCCGGCGCCGCTTTCAGCGGCGCGACCGCACGCGAGCGATCACGCTCGTCGCGCCGCAGGATGTCGGCGAGGATCGCGGCTTCATCGACGTTCTGACCCGCGGCCTTCAGCTCGAGCGCGCGGCGGCGCGCCCGTTCTTCCGCCGCCGCAACGACGAAGATCTTCACATCGGCATCAGGACAAATCACGGTGCCAATGTCGCGGCCATCGAGCACGGCGCCCGGTGGTTTCGCGGCAAAATCGCGCTGAAACGCGAGCAAGGCCGCGCGCACATCCGCGATTGCCGAGACCACCGAGGCAGCCTCACCGACCGCGTGCGACTTCAAGGCCTGCTCGTCGAACCGCGCCGGATCAAGCGCGCGCGCAGCCGCCACCGCATGCGCCCGGTCATCGAGCGGCTGCCCGGCATCGAGCAGCGCCTTGGCGACGGCGCGATAGATCAGCCCGGTGTCGAGGTGGCGCAGGCCGTAATGCGCGGCAAGCCGCTTGCCGAGCGTGCCCTTGCCGGACGCCGCAGGGCCGTCGATGGCGATGATCATGGGAGTGCAATAATCATGAGAGTGCAATGATCATGCAAGCTCGCCGCCGATCCCGCGCATCATCTCGACGAAACCCGGAAAGCTGGTTGCGATGAACGCCGTGTCGTCGACATGCACCGGCTGGTCGCTCGCGAGCCCCATGACCAGCGCCGACATCGCGATGCGATGATCCATGTGTGTCCGCACCAGGCCGCCGCCAGGCACGCGACCCTTCCCCTCGACGATCAGATCATCGCCCTCGATCTCGACCACAACGCCATTGAGGCGCAGCATCTCGGCGGTCGCGGCGAGGCGGTCGGATTCCTTCACGCGCAGCTCCTTCAAGCCGCGCATGCGCGTCGTCCCTTCGGCGAATGACGCCGCGACGCCGAGCACGAGATACTCGTCGATCATGAAGGGCGCGCGTTCGGCCGGCACATCGACGCCGTTGAGCGTTGAGGCGCGCACGCGCAGATCCGCCACGTCCTCGCCCCCTTCGAGTCGCGGATCGAGCTCCTCGATCGCGGCGCCCATCTCGCGCAAGGTCGCGAACAACCCGGTGCGCGTCACATTGGTCATGACGCCCTCGAGGATGATTTCGCTACCCGGCACGATCAGCGCCGCGACGAGCGGGAACGCCGCCGACGACGGGTCGGCCGGAACGATGACCGGCGCGGGCGCGAGCTCTGGCTGGCCCTTCAGAGTAACTCGGCGGCCGTGCGCGCCGTGAGGCTCGACCCGCACCTCCGCGCCGAAATGGCGCAGCATGCGTTCGGTGTGGTCACGCGTCGCTTCGGCCTCGACCACCACGGTTTCGCCCGGGGCGGCGAGCCCGGCCAGCAGCACCGCGGACTTGAGCTGCGCCGAGGCAGCCGGCGGCTCATAGATGATCGGAAGCGGGTCGCGCGCGCCGGCAAGCGTGAGCGGCAGTCGGCCACCATCGGCGACTCGAACGGTGCGGGCGCCCATGCGCTCGAGTGGGTCGAGCACCCGCCGCTGCGGCCGCGAGCGCAGCGAGGC
>Ga0081539_10002902_pt1 | contig 22677 bp, 17 predicted proteins | sample TabmetS4T2R2_FD_71023 | JGI IMG/M metagenome (GOLD analysis project Ga0081539, IMG submission 71023) | Tabebuia heterophylla rhizosphere microbial communities from the University of Puerto Rico - S4T2R2 | ecosystem: Host-associated > Plants > Roots > Rhizosphere ...
GCGCCGCGACGTGCTCCTACTTTTCTTGACGCATCAACTTGGAGCCAAAATGCCGTTGAGTCTGCGACACGTAGCCCATCGCCGCGTAGAGCTCGCCGTCTTCACCTTCCCCTGGGTCGCCTTTCACAGCGCTGAGTACGCCCAGTAGCAACTTCTTCGCATCCTCAAGAGATCTCTGTCGCTCGGCAATGGCTTGCTGCAATCGGGCCTGCAGATCGATTACAACCGCGCGCGCTTGCATGAACGGCTTGACGGCAGATTTAAACTCCTCACATGTCAGGCCGTAGAAGACTTTCTGAGGCCGCAATGCTTCCCAGGCTGCTATGACCTCTATTAGACGTGTTGCAGTGTCTTTCGGCGGACGAGCCATACGACATCCTTCCAATTGGGTTCGAGGACATGGTTCGCGCGCGTGGTTGCAGGGCACAGCGCGCCGCCGTGAGAGGCTGCCGCATGCAGGCCGGCGGTGTCACTGTCCATATCTACTGCGAACGTTTAATTATTGAGGGGGTACTGCGTTCGGTGCCCTGACGTTAGACTGTAACCCCCTGACGATTCGGACCAGTCCGGAGTAGAGTTTTCCTCCAGGGAGAACTCGAATGAAGAAGTCCCGGTTCAGCGAAGAGAAGATCATCGCGATCCTCAGGGAAGCCGAAGCTGGCGTGAAGGCCACGGAGCTCTGCCGAAAGTACGGCGTGAGCTCCGCCACGATCTACAACTGGAAAGCGCGCTATGGCGGGATGGATGCCTCCCAGCTCAGAAGGCTGAAGGAGCTCGAAGGCGAGAATGCACGGCTGAAGAAGATGTATGCCGAGCTGTCTCTGACACATCACGCTCTGCAGGATGCGGTTCAAAAAAAGCTGTAACGCCGGGTAAGAAGAGCGAGCTGGTTCAGGTCATGGTCGACGATCACGGAATCTCAGTGCGTCAGGCGTGCCGTGCGGCACAGCTGACCCGCTCGGCGTTCTACTACGAGCGCCGGCCGCGCAACGATGCGCCGATGATCGAGGCGATCCAGCTTTATGCTCAGGAGAACCCGAGGCACGGGTTCGACAAGCTCTACCCGGTGTTGCGTACGCGTGGGCCCGGCTTCGGCAAGTGCCGGCTGTATCCAATCTACCGAGCATTACGGCTCAATCTGAAGCGCCGAGGCAAGCGGCGCCTGCCGGCTCGAGTGAAGGAGCCGTTGGTCATTCCCGATCGTCCGAATGAAACCTGGTCTGTCGATTTCATGTCGGATGCGCTCTGGTGCGGTCGTCGGTTCCGAACGTTCAACGTGCTCGATGACTTCAACCGCGAGGTACTGCGCATCGAGGTCGACATCAACTTGCCGGCTGCACGCATCGTGCGTGGTCTGGACGAGCTCGTGCAGATCCGCGGCAAACCCAAGCGACTGCGCCTGGACAACGGGCCGGAGTTGATGAGCGAGGCTCTGGAGCGCTGGGCCAGGCAGCACCGTATCGAGCTAGCCTTCATCCAGCCTGGCAGACCCATGCAGAACGGCATCATCGAGCGCTTCAATCGCACGTACCGCGAAGAGGTGCTCGACTGCTACGTGTTTGAAACTCTTGGCGAGGTGCGCCGGATGACGGCTGACTGGATTGCGCGCTACAACGAGCAGCGGCCCCACGAAGCTCTCGGCAACCTCAGCCCGAGGCAATACCTGATCGCAACGTCCACTCAACCCTCTACTTCTGATCGGTCCGAATAGACGAGGGGGTTACAAGACTGCTGATTCGAGCGGCAGCGCGGTGCCATGTTCTGCAGCCTCGATGCGCCTACGGGTTCGATGAGCGCTTGCGGCCGAGGAGCGAACACTCTGCTACGAGCCGATGTCGCTCTCTTGGGCGCGCTCATCGAGAGTGGCGGCAGCGATTGCGAAAGAGCTTACAGTTAGCGCGCGGGCCTCCACCAATCTGCCGAATCGCACGACGGTGCGAATATAGAGGGAAGACGGTATCCCAAGTGCTTGTCAAACCATTTGACATCACTCTACGACCTCATTAATGTAAGCAACAGGCCGCCGGCATCCGGCGGACTCGCTCTTTAACACTCACAGCCGACAATACGTCCTCAAGCGGCGCGGGCTTCGCTCGCGCTGAATCGGTGAAATGCCACCGCTGATGGCCTGCGTGGTTTTTCCATGCGGGCCGCGTGCCAACCAAGGCACGTAGAGCATTCGCAGGCACCTTCGCGGCACGTGATATAGCGAGCCGAGCAGCACTGTGAATGTTGATATCACTTGTACGCACTAGATTCGGGCCGCTGGCTATCTCGGGCCTATCTCCGAGGACGTGCCCTACGCGCACGGGGCGCTCTGTCCCCTAAGCGGAGAATGGCTGTGAGAAACAAAGATGCGAAGGAGGCACTGCGGCTGATAACTAAGGTGCTGAATAACCCGAGACTGAAGCCTGACGACGGTGATCGACTGCGTAAGTTAAAGCGGGAGTTGATGGGGATTGCGCGATCCGGAAAAACTGAACGGCCAAAGCTGTTTCGAACGATTCGGGTCATTAGCGAGATTCTTCAGAGACTTTTGTAACAGCGCAGACCAGTAGTGGAGCGGCTTGAATTCCAATGGAATGTGATTACGCACGAGCGTTTCGGATAGTTCGCGCGGCATTCGGACTGAAGCAGTCCGAACTGGCCGCGCGGATGTCTATCTCCGTGAGCCAACTCTCCTTGATCGAAGCTGGCAAGCGGAACGCAACGTCGAAAGTAATCGAAGCGCTCGCAAAAGCGACCAGAGTGCCTGTAGAGCTTGTGGAACTGTTGGCTGCGAGTCGCGAGGACGTAGGGAGCAAATCCAATCGCGAGATCGCCGAGGCAGCGCAAGTCTTGCTGAAGTTGCTCGTGCCGAATCAGCGCGCCGCGGCGGCGCGCATGCGGAAGACGGGATGAAGGTCATGCAGTCTGTGCGGGATCTCGCTTGGACGCTAGGTGTTCCCATCGACCGCCTGCGCAAGATCGCCGATACCCCTAGCGCGAACTATCACGAGTTCTCACGATGGAAGGATTCGAGCAAGGCGCAGGCTCGTATGATCCGAAACCCAAAGGACGAACTAAAGCGTATCCAGCGCCTCATCAAGAGGCGCGTGTTTGGTGACGATGCTTTCGGCCCCGAGGTGCAAGGTGGTGTTTCGGGGTGTTCTACGAAGAGCAATGCAGAGAAGCATCTCGGCGCACGTATGGTGGCGACGGTGGACGTAAAGAGGTTCTTTGACAATGTCGATCACAGGGCGGTATTTCGAACCCTCCGAGAGTTCGGCTACGGTACAGACGTTGCGCGGCTCCTGACCAAATTGACAACGCGTAACGGATTGCTGCCGCAGGGTGCTCCGACTAGTATCGTTGTTGCTAACTTGGTTCTAACTCGTGCGGTCGATGTACCAACGCGCATGCAAGCAGAGAGGGCGAGCACAAATTTCACGCGTTTTGTCGACGACGTCGCGCTGTCTGGCGACAATCCCACGCCACTGATTGGAGACGTCGCGCGTCGTCTATCGTCACGAGGGCTGTCGATTCATCGGGGTGATAAACTCAGAATTCTGCCGCGCTCCATGCCGCAGAAGATCACCGGGTTAAACATCAATAGTGGCAGGCCTACCGTTCCGCGTCAGTACCGTGACGGTGTCCGTGCGGCGATTCACGGACTTGCGACCATCTCGGACGCCATGCAGCGCACCGATGCAATCCACAGAATTTCCGGTCGCATCGCATACATTCGCCAGTTCCAACCAAGGGCAGCTCAGCGGCTCGCGGACCAGTTAGCTCGCGCGCTACGTTAAGCTGTGACTTGCGACCGGCTTGCTTTGGATCGGAAGCGGGCAGTGGTCACATCGGAGGCATCGGCTTCCGTGAGGCGACAAGAATGACCTTGTAGATTCAGTGACCTGGACGAAGCGATTCATCCGAGAGTCGCTGCAGTTTCGACTTGGACGTCATCCCAACGCGATTGACCGCCGTACTTTCCTCACCACCGCCGGTATTTCAGAAAAAGCGTCGTCGTCGCGCAGCCGGACCTCATCATTTCTGAGGGAGCGCCGGTATTTTCAGAACAGCAGCGGGTCGGGAAAAAATACAGCCGGTCTCTCGCGATCTACCACTGGTTTCGGGTTCTGCTGGCACGCCGCTTGTCCGCGTTCAGGAGCCTCGCGCCGCGTCAGCGATATTCGCGATTGAGTCTTCAAAATTCGCTGGGACAAGTTCTGTCAAGAAGAGGCAACCTAGCTCTCATGAACCCGACAGATATCGAGGGTCTTGTCGAAGTGGTTCGAGTGACTCGAGCAGAGGTTGAGCGCCCGCACGGCGTCTTCCGACCTCTGCCCCACGCGTAGCCACACACTGACTGTCGAATTGACGACGCCAGCGAGCTCTAGCCGCTGGATCGGGATGAATTTGCCTTGTTAAAGCGCTCAGGTAGTTGAGCATCATCACACGATAAGGAGGTTGTTTATGGGTACCAGGAAAGACACGTCTGCGCGTGTCGAGGAAGTTTTGGGCGCGTGGGAGAAAATGCGTCCGGAGAAGAGCTTCTTTGGAATGAAGCTCGACGATTTCAAGAAGCGGATCCAGGGCTTCATGGATGCCAAGAAGGAGGTGGCGGACCTTGAAGTTCAGCTGGCGCACGCCGTCTCCAAGCGGGAAGCAGCAAGCCCGCTGGCGATGAAGGCAGTCAGGGGCGTGGTCAGCGCCGTGAAAGGAGACCCTGACGAGGGAGAAGACGGCGAGCTCTACTCCGCCATGGGCTACGTGCCGCAAAACCAGCGCAGCACTGGCTTGAAGCGGCCTCGAAAAGCGGAAGCCGCGAACGGGAGCGCTGAATGAGCCGCCGTACGTACCACGTGACGCCGAAAGGTGACGCGTGGCGCGTGTTGCGCGCTGGTGCTGCCCGGGCCGACAGCGTTCACTCGAGCAAGTCGAAAGCCATTGCTCGCGCCAAGGAACTGGCGAAGAAGAGAGCGCTCGGCCAAGTGAAAGTCCACGGACAGGACGGCGGCATTCAAACCGAGCATACCTTCGGGAAAGATCCCCGCAGGTTTGCAGGTTGATTGTCGTGGTGACTTGCTGAGGCAAGCGCTTGCTGGCGATGCGCACGCCAGCAAGCGCTTCGCCGGGATAAGCCCGGATGGACACGATGGCGTCCCGTGCCTGCGGCATCGTGAATCGCGGTGTCGCCGTGTGGAAAGGCAAGGTGATCTGGGGGACGCTGTATCGGCGCCTGATCGCGGTCAATGCGAAGAGCCGCAAGAAAGTGTGGGAGGTGCAGACCACGGATCGGAGCCTGGTGCTGTGCATGACCGGTGCGCCACGCATTGCCGATGGCCGCATCTTTATTGGCGAGGCGGGGTCGGAGTTTCATCAGCGCGGTTATCTCGCGGCGTATTCGGCTGACAATGGCAAGGAGCTGTGGCGCTGGTGGTCTGTGCCCGGCGATCCGTCGAAGCCCTTCGAGCAGCCCGAGCTCGAGTGCGCGGCGAAGACGTGGAACGCCGAGTGGTGGAAGACGGGCGGCGGCGGTACTCCGTGGGATGCCGTCACGTATGACCCGTCACGGATCTCGTCTACATCGGCACCGACAACGGTGCGCCGTGGCGCGGAGATTCGCTTGCCGGGTGGCGGCGACAGCCTGTTCACCTCGTCAATCGTTGCCCTCGAAGCGAAGACGGGCAAGTAAAAGTGGTATTACCAGGAAACGCCGAACGACAGCTTCGACTACGACAGCACTAAGCAGATCGTCACGGCGGATCTCATTATTGATGGTGAGAAGAAACACGTCGTTGACCTGCTGGCTGATTGTCGGCCCACCTGAATCCTAGGAAGATGGCTCCCACGGGCAGCGAGGGAGCCATGAAGAAGACCCGGTTTTCAGAAGAATAGACGGTGAAGATTCTGCGCGAGGCCGACGCCGCTCCGGTGGCGGAGGTCGCCAAGAAGCATGGGATCAGCGATGTGACGATTTACGCCTGGCGGAAGCGCTTTGGCCAGCTCGAAGCGGTTGATGTGAAGCGACTGCGGCAACTCGAGCAGAGAACGCGAAGCTCAAGAAGCTGGTAGCCGAGCGTGACCTCGAGATCGAGGTGATGAAGGAGGTCGCCACAAAAAAATGGTAGGCGCGCCCGTGCTCATACCGTCCGACCCAAAAAGCGTAGTACTGCAGACTATCTCAGCGCGCTCCTGCCTGCTCGATGCCTTCGGGGTTGAGCTCCGGGCGAGTAGTCCGCTGACGAACAGGCTCGCAGCGGGAGCTGCGAAACTCGCCGCCAGTTGAGTCGTGACGTGAAGCCAAGCGAATGGCCGATAAGCGCGAACTCCTCTTGTACCGATCGATTTGACTCCATAGCGCGACTTAGGAACGTCACCGTGCCTAAGGATGGCTCCAGGGCAAACGGGAGTCACGGGCTAGCGAGAAGCGGGGCGAACAGGTCCGGATGAATGACCGTCGTTGCCTTCCCCGTCGAGCAGCCATGGGAGCGTCCGCGTGGAGCTTCACTGGAGTGTCGCGACAGCCAGTCATAGCTGTGTAAGTTGAAAGCATCATGACCATGGTGCGGATTCTGGCTAATGAATGCATTAACGGAGAGGCTCCGTTTCAACGTCTTACTTTTCATGAACCGATATACATTCTAGTCGATTTGTCCGCAGCGACGATCCCGCAGAAAAACTGCTCTCGGGATAAGCTCGACGTAGCACGCTGCGGCCCGCTTTTCCCAAATCAAACTACTGGAGACGCGCGATGCCGAAGAGCATTACCCTCCGCTTCACGTTGGCTGCCATCCTATGTGCGATTGCGAGCGCGTCCTATGCTGGACCTACTACCTCGTGGAGTGTTGATGTGCCGGAGGGTGATCTAGCGGCTGCGCTCCGCACGCTAGCTCGGGATACTGGAGCACAGTTCGTATACGCTATGAATCAAGTCCAGGGCGTTCGAACGAGAGGCGCTCATGGCAAATACACCGCTGCGGAGGCTGTCTCCAAGCTCTTGGAAGGCACGGGGCTCCGCGTGATGTCGGATGAAAGCGGTGCCATGCTTATCCTGTCGGGTTCCGCGGATCTCGATGTCCAGCCGGCAGTCCCTCTAACGAGAGGTGAGAACACGGAGAGCAGGTTTCGCATAGCGCAGGGAGCATCCCCAAATAGTAGAGATCGCTACCCGCTCAATGCTGCCACAGGCACTCGCGCGGAGCAGACAGACGTCAAACAGGTAGTGAAAATTCCCGAGATCACTGTCAGCGCTCAAAAGCGCGACGAGCGCGCATTTGATGTTCCGATTAGCATTGTTGCGATGAGCGCCGATGAGTTGGAGAAGCGGAAGGCCACCAGCATAGATGAATTGTCGTCATCTATTCCGGGTCTCTTTATCGACAGCAACGGCGGCGGCTTTGCGCGTGCCATTTCATTGCGTGGCGTCAGTAACAATTTCGGCAATTCCTCCTTAATCGGTTTGTACCTGGACGAAGCGTCGGTCGCGTCCTTTCCTGCGCCCCTACAGCCAGACCTGCGTACGTACGATCTGGCACGAGTTGAAGTCTTGCGTGGTCCGCAAGGGACCTTGTATGGAGAAGGATCGGTTGGGGGCACTATTAGATTCATTACAAGGGCACCAGAGTTAGACAAGGTCGCCGCCCACGCCGATGTTTCTGCCCTCTTTACACAAGACGGGACCCCCGGGCAACACTTTGAGGGAATACTCAATGCTCCCGTGGTTGATGGAAAGCTTGGGCTGCGGATCGCTGGCGCGTATGAACATGACGGCGGCTGGATCGATGGGAGTACCACTGAGGATTTCAACGACCAGAACCTTAAGGATGTGCGTCTAAAAGCGCTATGGCTGCCCGGTCCTGGGTTTGCAGTGAGCGCGACAAGCGTGATCCATCGAAATAACGCAGGCTCTAACAACGGCGAAGATCGAAATGGGGACTACAGCCAGGCATTCAACCTCACGACGACGCCGACGGTGGAAGACGATTACAATCTGCACAACCTAACGCTCACGTATGACTTCTCTAGAATTCAAGTTCTGAGTGCCACCAGCTATATCGACCAAGATAGAGTGGCGAGGAACACCGGCAGACGATTTCAGGCGACGCCTCCCGATGTCTTGCCGGCATTTCATGTCTACACGCCTCAGGCGAACACGCACAACAGCGTTTTCACTGAAGAACTTCGTGTGATGTCGACCGATACATCGCTCCTACAATGGACCGTCGGTGCTTTCTATCGTGACGCACGATTTTCATCCGACACTTTGTCCGTACACTTCGGACTGCCAGGCCCGCCCGGCACGCCTCTGCCACCGCCAATTGGTCCGTTCGAAGGCGAAAACTCCTCGAAGTCTTGGGCGGCATTTGCCGATATCGGGATCGATATCACACGCAAGCTCACGTTTGGCGTGGGCCTTCGATATTTTGAAGATGACCAAGAATTCACGAGCTCGTTTGCTGGCTTTGCTACTCCGATCCAGACCGGAACGTTCGACGCGTTAAATCCGCGTGCCTACATGCGATATAGAGTGACGCCCAACGTCAACACATATGCGAGCGCGGCGAAAGGCTTTCGTAGTGGGGGGTTCAATTCAGCAACGCTACCAACGTACGATCCAGAAAACGTATGGACTTATGAACTCGGCGCGAAAATGTATCTTCTCGATGGGCAGCTAAGCGCGGAGGCAGCATTGTTCTACACCGACTACACCGACTATCAAATCGTCGGCGTGAGGCTGGATCATCCAGAGTTTGGCAACATCACCAGCAACGCCGGCAGCGTTGCGATTAAGGGCGTGGAATGGACGTTCACATGGAAACCGGCTGATGAGTGGATTCTAAGTTTCAATGGAAACTACATTGATTCCGAGTTCTATGAAATAGCCGTAGCATCTAGTTACGCGATCGGCGATTCGCTGGATTTCTCGTCGAAGTATGGTGGTACCGCGTCCGCACAGCGTGATTTCACATGGTGGGGCAGGTCGGGTTTCGTCCGAGTGGACTATGACCGGCGGGGTCGCGCAACATTCCGAAATCGCAGTATTGGGCCTTGGTATTTCAGCGAGTCCGATATCGTAAGGCTATTGAATGCAAATTTCGGGCTGCAGTTCACGGATACATTCTCGGTCGGCGTATTTGCTCGCAACCTGCTTAACGATCGTGGGTTTGTCAGCCCGGCGAGTATCGAAGGTGTCGCGCCCAGAGCCCGGCCGCGCACTATCGGTATCGAGTTTGGCGTGTCCTTTTGATGGAGTGGGACGGATCTCGGCCGCATCCCATGGAAAGACGGTTTCACGAAGATGAAGATTTGCGAGTCTGAATTGCATGCGTCACTTGCGCGCGCGCTAGAAAAATACGACGTACCGGGTGCCAGCGCTGCAGTTTTTCAGGGCGGCGAGGTCACCAAGGCTGCCGCCGGTGTTACAAATATAACTACGGGCGTTGAGCTGACGCCCGAGACGGTGATGCACATCGGGTCCATCACCAAGGTTTTTACTGCTACTTTGGTAATGCAGCTTGTCGATCGTGATCAGGTTGATCTGGATGAGCGCGTTGCACATTACCTGCCTGAGTTGAAACTCGGTGACAAGGATGCTCTCAAGCACATCACCGTCAAGATGCTGCTAAATCACACATCCGGCATCGACGGAGATTTTATGCCGGATCATGGCCACGATGAGGAGACAATCGAGAAGGCGATCCAGCGATATGCCGCGCTAGGACAACTGTTTCATCCCGGTACAGAGTTTTCTTACTGCAATGCTGCCACGGTGATTGCAGGGTATCTGGTGCAACGCCTTACCGGAACGAGTTGGTACCGTCTGGTAAGAGAAAGGATATTGGAACCGCTGAGCATGCAGCACGCCGCGGTGCTACCAGAAGAAGCGATCCTTCATCGGGCAAGTGTCGGACATTATGTCGATCCGCACTCGCGAAAGGCCGTCCGCACGTCCTCCGCCTATTTGCCGTTGAGCGTTGCACCCGCGGGCTCTACGTTGATGATGGGAGCGCACGAGCTGCTAATGTTCGCGGAGGCGCACATGGCACTAGGTTTAGGAGGGAACGGTGCCCGCATTCTGTCGGCGCGTAGCGCAGGAGTAATGCAGCGGCTGTCCGTAGACAACACGGGAAAAGGCTATACATATGTTGATGGCATGGGACTTGGCTGGATGATGTCGCATGACGGTCTGCTCCAGCACAGCGGCGGCGCGCCAGGTGCTTGCTCCGTCTTGTATGCACATCCCTCACGCAGGTGGGCAGCTGCGATCCTAACAAACTCGGAGAACGGCTATCGATTGATAGTCGATTTGATGCTGCCATGGCTTAAGGAACTTGGAGCAGAGACGCCTTACGGCGCATCAAGTGTTGAGGGACCGCAAAGAGACCTTGAGGTGGTGCGCGAGAACTATGTTGGGGTCTATGAGGATATCGTCATTCGGTATCGCGTCTCACTATCGCAGGAAGGTTTGCAACTGTCTCGGCAGCTGAAGTGTAAGATTTATGAAAACGTGTCGATGGATGCGATGAAGCCCGTGCCGCTGCGCGCGGTGGGACGAAATCAATTTGTCTTGGATGCAGATTGGAAAGACAGCGACCTGCCTCCGGCATTTCGCACTTACACGTTTAGAAATCCGGATTCGGATGGACGGATGCGACATCTTGGTTTCGGCCTGCGCCTGTACCCAAGAATTGCATAGCTATTCACAACGGTGGCGCGGATAAGCCACCACGCTTCGCAATAGCCAGGCTGAATGAATCAAACGATCAATCGAAACTATCTCCTGACTATCCTGTCGATCGTACTTGCATTTAGCTCCGTTGATCGCGCGGCTCTGGGCCTGTTTCTACAGGATATCAAGATCGACCTAGGTCTTAGCGACACACAACTCGGGTTGCTGACGGGAATTGCCTTCGCGCTGTTTTACTCTGTGATGGGAATTCCGATCGCGCGCTGGGCGGATCGTGGCAATCGAGTGTTTATTATCTCGATTACGACTGCTGTCTGGAGCGCCGCCGTAGTTCTATGCGGAGCGGCGGGGAATTTTATCCAGCTCCTACTCATTCGAGTCTGTGTTGCGGTAGGCGAGGCGGGATGTATTCCGCCAGCGCACTCATTAATAGCGGATTGTTTTAGTCGCGCAGAGCGTGCCCGGGCGAGCGCGCGCTATTTGCTGGGCGGCCCGCTGAGTGTGCTCATTGGCTACTTTATTGCCGGCTGGCTGAACAAGTTCTGGGGTTGGCGATGGACGTTCTTCTTGCTCGGGCTGCCGGGTCTAGGGGTTGCTGCTTTGGCTTGGTACACGCTCAAGGAGCCGCGCCGCGAGCGGCAACTCTACGCGACTATTTCCGACGGAGAGCGAGATGCCAGCAGGGATGCAGCGGGGCCGGGACGTCCCAGCGCATGGGAAGTGTGCAGAACACTCTGCAGCAATTCGACATTTCGTCACCTGCTACTTTGCTTTTCCGTTATGTCGTTCTTCGCGTACGGAATAGGGCAATGGCAGGCGGCGTTCTTTGTTAGAAGCTACGGACTAGATACAGGCACCCTCGGTACATGGTTCACCGTAATCTACGGCTTGTGCGGTCTCCTCGGTACGTATTGGGGGGGCGAATTGGCTTCACGCTTTGCCGCCAATGATGAGCGCTTTCAACTCAGAGTCATGGCTGTTGTATATGTTGGATTTGGCGTTGTTTCGGCCCTCATCTATGTATCAACTAGCCAGTATGTAGCTTTTGGCCTAATGGGTTTGGTCACTTTGGTGGGCATGGGAACCTACGGTCCACTGTTCGCTACTATCCAGACTTTGGTGCCAGGGCGAATGCGGGCGATGTCGATTGCGGTGCTATATCTATTTGCCAATCTCATCGGCATGGGATTGGGGCCACTGGCCGCTGGTATTCTCAGCGATGCATTTCAACCTGTTTTCGGTAGCGAATCGTTGCGCTATTCGTTATTGGCATTCTGCCCCGGATATCTTTGGGGCGGAGTGCATCTGTGGCTGGCGAGCAGAACGGTCACACGCGACCTTGAGGCGGCTCGACTGGGTGGAGGCGATCTCCGGCATGGCGCGGAGGCTGCCGCTTAGCGCCTTCAACCTCGAGCGTTCGAAGGCTGAGCGTGTCACTTGCAGACTGGCAGTAACATTGCTCGGGGGAGGCCGTGATCTCGGCGACTCTGCGTGATATGGCGTGCACTTTGTTTACCGAGGGGAGACAGCGGGATGCTAAGGGATATGCGGAATGGAGTTCTGTATCGAGAAGCTGAAGATCTGATTCGAGCGCTGCGGCAGCCCGGTTCAGGGTTCATTTCCGATGCGTCCGACGTGTCGACGAACGGAACTGAGGCGGCATATGCCGGCACCCTCGTTGACACGCTGAGCGGGACCCCACCCACTCGAATCTGCCTGACGCACTTGCTAACCGGTGATACGCGAGTTCTGACGTTCGGACCCAACATTGATCGTGCGCCAAGCTTCTCGCCGGACGGCAAATGTCTAGCGTTCCTGTCAGACCGTCACAGGGTCGGTGACTATCAGCTCTATCTTTTGGATCCGGTGACTGGTGTGGCCCGGCGGACGCCGCGTGTGGACGGTTGGGTGGAGTACCTGCATTGGTCACCGGACGGCAATGAAATCCTACTCGGAGTGGCCGACCATGGCGCCGATCTTTCCGGTGGGCAAGGCGCAGTCACTAGTGAACGAAATGAGGAAATGCCAACGTGGATCCCCAGAATAGAAGCTGGCGAGGAAGACAGCCATCGCTGGCGAAGCGTCTGGGTCTACGAGGCAGCGACGCAGAGCATCCGTCGAGCAAGTCGGGCAGATCAGAACGTTTGGGAAGCGGTCTGGTGCGGAAATGGCGCCATTGCGGCAGTGATTTCGACCAGTCCGGGAGAGGGGGCGTGGTACACGTCGCGTCTACATATAGTGGACGCACACTCCGGCGAAAGCCGTGAGATTTATCGTCCGAAAGATCAGATCGGTTGGCCGTCCAGCTCTCCAAGCGGAAGACAAGTAGCGATCGTCGAAGCAGTGTCCAGTGATCGATGGGTGGTAGCAGGGGACTTGCGAGTCTTCAACACGCAGTCAGGCGAGAACGAGCGAGTAGACACACAGGGCACGGACATCACCCATACAGAGTGGCGGTCTGATCGCCATTTGCTCATCGCTGGCCACCGGGGATTCGAAACAGTAGTTGGTCTGTGGGACGCCGAGTCCGGTACGTTTGCTGAGACATGGCGCAGTGCGGAGATAACTACCGGCGGTTTCTATGTGAAAGTATCCGGGCTGAACGATGCCGGTGATTGTGTTTTGGTGGGTGAAGGGTTCCGAAGGCCCCCGGAAATTGCAGTAATAAGGCAGGGCGGATATCAAACCGTGCGGTCCTTCGCCACGGATCATACCGATCATGTCGCTGCCGTCGACGCCGTCGAACAGGTGACATGGAATGCACCGGATGGACTGGAGATTCAAGCGTGGCTGCTGCTACCTAAAGGCAAAGGCCGATATCCGCTGATCATGAATGTGCACGGCGGCCCGGTGTGGCATTGGCGTCCTGCATGGTTGGGGCGTGGCGGAGCAACGCTGATGCTCATCAAGCATGGGTACGCTGTGCTCTTTCCTAATCCGCGAGGTAGTTCAGGACGGGGCCAGGACTTTGCCCGCCGCGTCGTGGGAGACATGGGAGGGGCGGATACACACGATTTACTCTCCGGATTAGACTATCTCGCGCGACAAGGTGTTGCTGATCCAGATCGGCTTGGAGTGATGGGTGGAAGCTACGGAGGGTTCATGACATCTTGGTTAATTACGCAGGACACACGATTTGCCGCAGCGGTATCGGTTGCACCGGTAACAAACCAGGTCACTGAACATCTCATTTCCAATATCCCACATTTCGTGAGTCTATTTCTTGGGGACACTTACACGAACGCCGGTGGGAAATATTTCGAGCGCAGTCCTGTCATGCATACCCAGAAAGTTCGGACACCGACACTGAATATCTGTGGAGCGTTGGATCGCTGCACACCTCCAGAGGAAGCTATGCAATTTCACAACGCGCTAATACACGCGGGAGTGAGCTCGGTACTACTCATCTATCCAGAAGAGGGTCACGGAGTGCGCAAGTGGCCTGCCGCGATCGACTATGCAGCTCGCGTCGTGGCGTGGTTTGAAGAGAACATGCCAGCCCAGAACAAGGACTAGGGCGTATTCATGCTCATGTATGGCGAAATGCGGACGAACATGCTCATTGATGGAGCCGATGAGTGAATGCGTCCGTTCACGGTCTGCTAGCAAAGGAAGCGCCAGAGCTGGAGCGTATAGTCAGGCGCAGCATGATCCATACGCCACCGCAGTTCTCTGTGTCCCAGATTCGGTATGACACAGTTAACGTTGCCATGCGCGATGGCGTTCGTTTAGCGACGGATCTTTATCTTCCACCACTCCCACGGGGTCCGGTCGTCGCGGTTCGCACTCCGTACGGACGAGGAATCGATTCTTACGCCGGTATTTTTCTTTCGTTTGCGCGCCGCGGATACATTCTCGTTTCGCAGGATTGCCGCGGGACCGGTGAGAGCGAACCCGACACGTGGGATTACTACATGTATGAGCAGGAGGACGGCTTTGACCTCGTGGAGTGGATCACTCAGCAAAGTTGGTTTGACGGATTTCTGGGGGCTTGCGGTGGCTCCTATGTGGGACAAACGCAGTGGCACATGGCAATGCACCCTAGCATGTCAACAATCGTGCCGGATGTGAGTGGCTTAGGGATTGCCGTCAACACAGTGCACCTCCATATGTTCGCGACCGCGTATGCACGATCCGTCGGAAAGGGTTCGGATAAGGTCGCGACCCCGTTCTTTGAGCTAGAAGCACAGATGCTGACGCAGACACTGGCTACGGGCTATTTCAACGATCCGCTACCGACACCGATCCCCGATCCGTTGGTGAAGCGCTTTCCGAGCCTACATGGTCTGGCTTTGCCGCAAGCAAGGTCGTGGCTGTGGGAACACTACTGTTCGCTTACGTGCGCTGAACGAGCGGAGTTCGTTAGGCATGCGATGGGCGTAGAAAACGTCGGGCTTCTCGAGGTCGAATCACTTTCCGCAATTTTTGGGTGCCATGTTTCACATGATGCACACACCTTGCCTCACCCTAACATGGCCGAGCTATGCAAGACGTTGCATGCCCCAGTCCTGCTGCGTACGGGTTGGTACGACTGGGGGTTGAACGATACGCTGGCCACTTGGGACTTGTTGATGCAGGCCACACCGGAACAGATGCGTTGCCGTTGTCGCCTTTTCATCGCGCCGAGCGCCCACAACACGCTTGGTTATCACGAGAGTATCGCGACACATCCAGAGCTACACCACGCGTATAGCGCGTCGACAACACTCGAGATGCTGTTGCGTTGGTACAAAGCGATTAGGGAAGACAGACTCGAGTCATGGCCGGTGGTGATTTACTACCTGATGGGCGCGAACGAGTGGCGGGCGTCTAGCACCTGGCCCCCACCGGACGCTCTGCCGAAGCTGTTGTATCTCAACGCCAACGGCACATTGACCACGGAGTCACCACCCCCATCTAGACCTGATCGATACACATACGACCCTAATGACCCTACGCCTACAGTGGGCGGCAGCATCGTGTCGTACGTTTACCCACCAGGGAGCGTTGATGTAGCCGCTGTGCAACAGCGTTCCGACGTACTCACCTATACGACAAAGCCGCTGGCACAGGATCTTGACGTCATTGGACCGCTGAAGCTCGTCTTGTATGCGAGTTCAAGCGCTATTGACACGGACTTCGCTGCACGAGTGAGCGATGTATTCCCAGACGGTAGAGCGATTCAATTACAGAGCGGAATATTGCGAGCACGTTACCGGAATCGAACATCTGAGCCTGAGCCGCTAGAGCCGAATCGAGTCTATCGCTTCGAAATTGACATCTGGGCCACCGCCAATCGCTTCAAGGAGGGCCACAGATTGCGTGTTGACATCTCATCTGCGGATTTCCCCAGATTTGATCGCAACAACAATCGCGGGGGCGTCAATGGAGAGCCAATCCGCGCACGACAGACGGTGTACCACGATCCAGAGAATCCGTCGCACCTATTAGTTTCGGTCGTCGGCAATCAATTGGCTGGAGAGCTCGCCAGGTAGTGGTGCCAAAATGAAGTCGCTTCGAACAACATCTGAGGGATCAATGACGGACGTCAATACTCAAATGCGCTCCCTGCTCCGCTCCACAGTTGTTTGGGACAATCATGCGTGCCTTCCGATGCGCGCAGATGCCAGCTTTATGCCGCAACTGGAGAGATGCCGAAAGGCTGGCGTAAATGTTCTATCGCTAAACGTAGGCTTCGCAGATATGTCTTGGTCGGAGCACATCAGAATCCTGTCGTTCATGCGAAAGTGGCTAGCGCAACATCCGGACAGCTTCTCGCTCTTGTCTTCGGTCGAAGACATCCATCGTTGCAAGGCGGAAGGAAAGCTCGGGATAGTGTTCGACGTCGAGGGAATGTGTCCCGTTCAGAATGAGATCAGCTTTGTACAAACCTTCTATGAGCTGGGCGTGCGATGGATGCTGGTCGCGTATAATCTAAACAATGCGGCGGGTGGCGGGTGCCTCGATGTGGATACCGGTCTGACGAATGTAGGTCAGACAATCATCGATGAGATGGAACGTGTTGGAATGGTTCTCTGTCTAAGCCACACTGGCGCGCGAACAGCGATGGAAGCGATTGAGTATTCAAGAAACCCAGCAATCTTTTCTCACTCAAATCCGTTCGGAGATACACAACATCCTCGCAACGTGTCGGACGCTCTAATGCAAGCCTGTGCTCGCAAGGGCGGCGTCGTTGGCCTAAGCGGAATGGGCCCGTTTCTGGGCGATAATAACAATCTCCTTAACGCCCTCGTACGCCAATTGCGCTATGTCATCGATCTGATTGGACCTGAGCACGTCGGTCTTGGCCTAGACTATGTGTTTGATCGAGTTGATCTTGCTGAGCATGTCCGCCTCAATCCAACGCTGTATCCACCGGGAATCTCAGGAGCTATCGCAATGATTGAGCCTGAAGCCATCGCAAACATCGCAGAGAGTCTTGGCAGAGATAACTTTAGCGATACCCAGATTAGCGGAATTCTCGGTGAGAATTGGCTACGTGTCGCGAAGCACGTATGGAGATAGTGGCGTTCTAGCGAAGCGACTGCTGCGCGTGCCCATGTACGTTCACGAGTGCCTAAACGAGAATGTACGCATTCGCGTGCCATGCACGTCGTCGGAGGTGAGCAGTCGTGCGGATTACGCAGGTTAAGACAACTCCACTGCTGATACCCTACAGCAGACCGTATCGTTGGTCGAAGGGTGTAGTTCACAGTGCAGCAGTCGTACTTGTACAAGTGCACACTGACTCAGGAGTGGTGGGATTCGGAGAGTCCATCGCTTCCCCCTCACCTTCCGCTATCGAATCGTTCCTGCAACTGGCGGGCCGCGTGTGCATTGGCCGCAGCCCGTTTGAGAATGTTCGATTGATAGCGGATGCACGACACACCCTGTTCATGGCAGCGGGCGGCGGTAGCGCGCCGCGCTTTTCGGGTCAGGTGCTTGCAGGGCTCGAGATGGCGCTCTGGGACGTGATGGGTAAGGCGGCAGGGCGGCCAGTGCATGAATTGTTAGGTGGAGCGGTCCGAGAGGAGATTCGCTACTTTGGTTTCGCTCAGGGCGAGACCGCAGTCGAGGTGGCGGATGACGCAAGTCGCTTGGTGAGCGAAGGCTTTGACGTCATCTATTTCAAGGCCGGGCGTGGTGAGGCGCTCGATCTTGCCACAGCGGCGAAGGTCCGGGCGGCGATCGGCCCGGATAAACGCCTCAGGGTGGATCCGAATGAATCCTGGGCAGCGGTCGAGGCGAGCCGGATGATCAAGGAACTTGTGGCTTTGGACGTGGAAGTCGTGGAGCAACCGACAGTCTGCGAGAGTATCGTGGCACTGGCACAAGTCCGAGCACGCAGTCCTATCGCGATAGCCGCTGATCAAGCTGTGTTCACACCTTTCGATGCTTATGAAGTTTGCCGACAACAGGCCGCAGACCTAATCGTTATTGGATTGCATGAGGCAGGGGGCTTGGCACAGTTCTGCAAAGCAGCGCACATTGCGGAGGCAGCTGGCATAAATGTTTGTATACATGGCTTGTTTGAAACAGGTATTACGACCTGTGCATCGAATCAGGCAGCAGCCACAGTCCAGAATTTGGACGATGCCAATCAACACATGACTCGGTTCCTTGAATGGGATCTCGTTGCGACTCCGGAGTTGCAGCCGCGAAACGGCCGGTTACCCGTTCTCAAGGGGCCGGGCCTTGGCTTCGAGATCGACTGGAACGCCGTTGAGAAATCCAAGCAGGCATTCGACGCAGCAACGGGCGCGCATGATCGGCACACGTAGCGCGCTTATGAAGCTGGGATTGGATTGGTGCGAGTCTGATCACGGTCCGTCCTTCCAACGCGTCCGCCGTTATCGGTCCGCGCGAGCTTATCTATCGTTTGGTCCGTGCTGAGGAAGTTCACGGGTCCTCAATCGGAGATGCGGCCCCCCACCTTTTCTGAAGGCCGACGCACCTGTCTTGGAAGCTGTTCGATGAGGGCCGAGCCCGGGGGTCGGCACTGCCGAGCTGCCGAGGGTTGCGCAGACGTTACCATTGTCTGGACCAGTATCACACTCCCAGCAATCGTAAGCGGTCAGGAACCCACATTCTTGCGCCTGGCGGTCTGATGTGAGGTATCGGCGAGCGCAGCCTTCACGTTCCACGGCAGCAGCGCCTCGAAGTCCTCGACGGTTTTCGCATAGGGCAGCTGCGCGAACAGTAGCGAGAGATAGGCATGCGGCTCGACGCCGTTGGCCTTGGCCGTCTCGACGATCGTGAACAGATTGGCGCTGGCGACAGCGCCCTTCACCGTGTCGCTGAACAGCCCAGCAATCCACGCTTCGACCCCAACACTTGCGAGTGTACCGATACAGCGAAACTTCCCAGGCCGCATGCGAGTGCGTGATTCGAGTTCGGGACCTAGAGCTCGGGTTTATGAGCCAAATCCCTGGAGTTCTCGTCGGCTCGCTAGTGCCTGAATGTCACCAGCTTTCTTAGCTCCCCGCTATACAAGTAGCTGCCCCGAAGCGCTGCTTGAGTCGTAGCCAGCGGCAGGTCTAAACGGTATTCGCACAGCAGACGCTTGGTTGACACGGCCCACTAACGCGTAGACGAGCTTGACGCTGTCGAGCGCCTGAAGGCAGGGTGCGCATCCCGCAAGCTGCAGACGGCGGAGTTCGTGCTCTTGGGTTATCTACTGAGGTCCAGAGCGCAGCATTTACCGAATCTGCGACTTGAAAAGCCCAGCGCAGTGGTCGCTGAGTACGAATGAAGTGCTCGTATATCGCAGAGGTTAGTCGATGGAACGACTCAGCGCCGGTCCGGACCGTGACGTATCCAGTGACCCGAAATCCGTCGCAGACAAGGCAAAGGATGACGCCGCACACCGATTTGACGACAACGACTGGATTGCGGCCGCTGGTTGTGGATGTATACCAATAGAGCAATCAGCCAACGCTGGCCCTCCCATCTTTGCCTCACTCCGGAGCCTGCCGGTCTTCACGAATCGGCGAGGCGATGCGGATCCTTCGCGTTTGGGGGAAGCAGGACTTACCCGTCTGGACTTGAGTAATGATGCGCAGACCATGCGAATGAGGAATCGGAGTGTGCGCCCACAAGTATCCGATGCACCACCTCGCCGTCCGCATCTGGATGCCGACGGTCCTGGCGCTCCCGAAATGAAATACAGCTTCGCAGCTTCTTGGGCAGACGAACGGGGTACACGACGCTAGGTTTTCCCCAGCCGTGAAGTTCCGCGAAGAGCAACGGGTCGGCGCGGCCATGTGAGCCATTGCTCGCCGTCGACGACAAGGACGTATCCGCATGTACATTCGCGTACGACGTAACTCTGGTTGAGTGCGCGGTAATCAAGTGCAATTTGCGACTGCTCCGTTCCAGTGAAGGAATTGCGATGGATAAGGAAACAATGGGTGAGCAACTATCATCTCCAGGCACGAAGGGAAAACATAGCTTTCGATATGATCACGATAAGACAGGACGTCAGAACGCAAAGGAATGCCTCGTTCATTCGCTATTTGAAGAACAAGTAGAGCGCACACCAGAAGCCATCGCGGTCGAGTGCGAAGGCGCATCGTTTACATACGATGAGCTCAATCGCACGGCCAATCGCTTGGCGTGGCGACTTCTGGCTAGCGGGGTTGGAGCGGGGGCGCTGGTTGGAATTTACGCGGAGCGCAGTTGGGAAATGGTAGTTTCCCTATTGGCGGTGCTGAAAGCGGGAGGTTGCTACGTCCCGCTAGACCCAAGCTATCCGACTGAGAGACTGCAATACATGCTCGACAGCAGCTCTCCGCACTTGTTGCTAACACAGACGAATCTCCATCAACTCTTGCCGCGACCTCACGTTTGCGTCATAGATCTGAATACGGTTCTGAGATCTATAGCACCTTATTCGGACATGAACTTGGACTTGCGGCTTCTGAATCCATCCGCAACCAACTTAGCCTACGTTATTTATACGTCCGGATCGACCGGGCGACCAAAAGGGGCGATGAATGAGCACCGCGCCGTAGTCAATCGCCTGCTTTGGATGCAGGACAGTTATGCTTTGGACGTTCATGACCGGGTGCTGCAAAAGACGCCATTCAGCTTTGATGTCTCCGTGTGGGAATTCTTCTGGACATTAATGTCCGGTGCCTGTTTGGTGATTGCGCGTCCAGATGGTCATCGCGATCCCGCGTATCTAGAGGGCGTGATTGACGACTCTCAGGTGACAAGAATTCATTTTGTGCCTTCGATGCTGCAGGTCTTCCTTAGCGAGCGACATTCGAACTCCTGCAAATCACTGCGACATGTCGTGTGTAGCGGCGAGGCCCTGCCCGCAGCATTGGCAGCAAGCTGCTTGGAACAGCTGCCAATGGTGCAGCTGTCAAATCTCTATGGGCCGACGGAGGCAGCAGTAGACGTGAGCGTCTGGGAGTGTCTGCGAGAAGCGCGCGATATGCGGGTTCCAATAGGGCGACCGATTTCTAACGTTCAGTTGTATGTATTGGATCGCTCATGCGAGCCGGTGCCCGTCGGCCTAGATGGAGAGATATACATAGGTGGGATCGCAGTCGGTCGCGGCTACCTGAACCAGCCGGAGTTAACAGCTGAGCGTTTTGTTGCCAGCCGATTTGGGGAGGCCGGCACACGGCTGTATCGTACGGGCGACATAGGTCGCTGGCGCTCAGACGGGGCCATCGAGTATCTCGGACGAAATGACAATCAAGTGAAGATACGAGGACATCGGATCGAGCTCGGAGAGATTGAGCACGCACTCGTGCATCATGAGCAGGTTAAGCAAGCGGTTGTCATGATGCGGCAGGATCACGTGGGTGAGCCGCGACTAGTTGCGTACGTAGTTCCCCGCGATTGTGCGCGACCGAGTGCCGAGACACTTTTGACGCACGTCAAAACAATATTGCCTGCGGCGATGATACCGAGCGCATTCGTGCTTCTTAAGGAGTATCCGCTGTCACCGAACGGAAAACTCGATCGTCAGGCGTTGCCCTTTCCCGATGCGAGTGCGTACGCAAGCCGCGCGTATGACCGACCGGAAGGCGTATTCGAGGAGACGCTGGCCGCGATCTGGCAGCGCGTGCTACGAGTTGAAAGAGTCGGCCGGAATGACAACTTCTTCGAGCTAGGCGGTCATTCACTCTTAGTAGTTGAGATGATGGCCTCGCTGCGTGCCGCAGGACTTGCGCTCGACTTGCGCTCGATCTTTGAGTCTCGCACCTTGGCAGAGATGTCGGGCAAATTGGGGGGCCTGACAGACAGAATCCCGACGCCGGCGAATCGAATTCCTTTCGCCGCCGCAGCCATCACCCCAGCGCAGCTCCCGCTACTCGATCTAAACCTCGACGAAATCCAGCGAATTGTCGACGCGGTTCCCGGCGGTTCACTGAACGTCCAAGACATCTATCCGCTAGCCCCTTTGCAAGAGGGCCTCTTGTTTCATCACTTATTAAGTGAGAGGAGCCGCGACGCGTATGTTCTTCCTATTCTTCTCACCGTACCGTCTCGCGCAGAGTTGGCGAACCTTGTCGGGGCTCTGCAGCGCGTTGTCGACCGACATGATGTGCTGAGAACTGCAGTAGTTTGGGAACATCTGCCCAGACCGGTCCAAGTAGTGTATCGGTCTGTATGTCTGCCCGTTGAGACGCTCGCGCTAGACGACAGTCGCGATGCACTTGAGCAATTGAAGGAACACATGCAGGGGCCATCGCGACGCCTAGACGTGCGCAAGGCACCGTTGGCAAGACTGCAGATTGCGATTGACGCACGCAACGCACGCTATTATGCCGTACTTTGCCTGCATCACTTGGTTCACGACCACGAGTCGATGCATGAAATGCTATCAGAGGTCATGGCTCACGCTGACGGCAACGCTCACAATCTGCCGGAACCGGGGGCGTATCGCGACTACGTTGCGCATACGCTGGCGCGCGCATCTACGACCGACAGTGAGACTTTCTTCCGAGAGAAGCTCGGCGACATCAACGAAATGACGGCGTCGTTCGGGCTGCGCGACGTGCAAGGGG
>Ga0081539_10002903_pt1 | contig 22670 bp, 22 predicted proteins | sample TabmetS4T2R2_FD_71023 | JGI IMG/M metagenome (GOLD analysis project Ga0081539, IMG submission 71023) | Tabebuia heterophylla rhizosphere microbial communities from the University of Puerto Rico - S4T2R2 | ecosystem: Host-associated > Plants > Roots > Rhizosphere ...
TCCCGCGCGCGCCGGCACGCACTGCCGCGAGCGCGTCGCGTTGCGCCTTCGCGCAGACCTCGTAGGCCCGCGCGAGATCGTCCGGAAGCTCGCCCGTCGCGAACGTGCGGGTACAGTCCGACGCGTACCCGTCGACGAAACAGCCCGCGTCGACGACGACCGTCGTGTTCGCGTCGACGACGCGCTCGCCCGCCCGCCCGTGCGGCAGCGCACCCGTCGGACCGGAGCCGACGATCAACGGAAATGCGAGCGCGTCCGCGCCGTGCTCGTGGAAGAGCTGCTCCATCCGCCACGCGACGTCGCGCTCGCTGCGGCCGACGAACCGCTCCTCGCGCAGCGCCGCGTACACCGCGTCCGTGATCCCGCACGCCTCACGGATCGCCGCGAGCTCGTCCTCGGACTTGACCGCGCGCAACCTCTCGACGACGCCGGTAGTGGGGACGAGCTCGAGGCCCGCGGCGGTGAGTGCCTGCCAGTTGGCGTACGTCATCGTCGCCGCCTCGAACGCGATCCGCCCCTCCGCGTGCTGCGCGACGCCTTGCACGAGCGACCGCGGCGTCTCGACCAGCTCGACGCCCTCCACTCCCGCGGCGGCTTCGCGGTAGCGGAAGTCGGTGAACAGCCGCACGCGCTCGGGCTCGATCAACAGCGCGGCATTCGAGCTCCGAAAGCCGGCCAGGTAGAAGACGTTCGCCGGGTTCGTGACGAGGAACGGCGCGTCGAGCGACTCGCGGAGCCGCTCTACGCGCGTGTTCAGCGTTGCGACACCAGCCATTCGATCGCCTCCCTGTAGCCCTCGGGGCCCTTGCCGATGACGCGGTGCGCCACGACGTCCTCGATCACGGAGACGCGCCGCCACGGCTCCCGCGCGTCGATGTCGGAGAGATGCACCTCGACGACCGGTGCGTCGAAGAGCTCGAGCGCGTCGTGGATCGCGTAGCTGTAGTGCGACCACGCCCCGGGGTTCGCGACCACGCCGTCCGCCCAGTCGTACGCCTCGTGGCACCAGCCGATGTACTCCCCCTCGCTGTTCGTGTGCTTGCACTGCGCACTCGCGCCGAGCGCGCGGGCCCAGTCGTAGATGCGCGACTCGAGCTCGCCGAGCGAGAGCCCGCCGTAGATCGCGGGGTCGCGGCGGCCGAGCGCGGCGAGGTTCACGCCGTTGAGGACGAGGATGCGCACCCGCGGAATCTACTCGGCGATCAGCTCGTCCAGCGCGCGGCGAACGTCACGTTCGGGGAGATCGGTCTCGTATGCGCCTTCGTCGCCGAGCAGGATCACGCGGAGGTGTCCCTTCTTGTCGCGGAGCAACGCCTGCCAGGCCACCTCGGGGTCGACCCGTACGCGCTCCGGCGCCAGCACCTCGTCGACGGGGGTCGTGTCCCGGCCCGACAGCTTGAGCGCGGCACGCAGGCCCAGCGCGACCGCGCGTCCGTGCGCCAGCTCGTACCCGGCGGCGGCCTCCAGCGCGTGGGCGAAGGTGTGTCCGAGGTTGAGCGTGCGGCGGATGCCGTGGTCGTGCGGATCCTGGACGCAAACGCCGGCCTTGTACGCCGCGCAGCGGCGGACGAGCTCGCCGTCGGGAAGCTCCCACAGCGGCTCGGCCGCGAGCAGACCGGTCTTGACGACTTCGGCCATGCCGTTCAGGCGCTCGTCCGGAGGGAGCGTCTCCAGCAGCGCGGGATCGATGATCGTCCGCTCCGGCCAGTGGAAGGCCCCGACGAGGTTCTTCCCTTCGGGCAGGTCGATTGCGGTCTTGCCGCCGATGGCCGCGTCCACTTGGCCAACCAGTGTGGTGGGCATGGGTACCCATGGGCAACCGCGTGTGTAGGTGGCCGCCACGAAGCCGGCGGCGTCGGTCAGCGCGCCGCCGCCGAGTGCCGCGATCGCGCCGGTTCTGGGAATTCTCAGCGCACGCCAGAGCTTCTCCACTTCCGGCACGGTCTTGGCACGCTCGCCCGTCGGGAGCTCGTGGACCTCCGCGAGCCGTTTCCCGAGCGCAAGCTGCGCGTCGACCCCGTAGATCCCGGCCACGCGCGGTTCGGTGACCAGCGCGACCGGGCCGTCCCCGGGAACGAGCTCGTCGAGGAGCTGCATCGAGCCCGCCTCGACGCGCACGCCCGCCGCGGCGAGGACGACGTCGTCCACGCCGCGGGCGCGCACTTCGGCGACCCGCTCGTAGAGCGGCGCGCGCAGCTCGTAGCGCCTGCGGAACTCCGCCTCGTCTTGGGCGAGCGGACGGCGGCTGCCGGCGACTCGCGACCACGCCGTCTCGACGTCGACGTCGAGGTGGACGACGAGCACGTCGTGGTCCTGCAGGAAGTCGCGTGTCTCGACCGCCCCACCGCCGACGGCGATCACCGCCGGCGTCCGCCGGTCGCATTCGTCCGCGACGAACCTCGCCTCGAGCTCGCGGAAGGCGGCCTCCCCACGCTCGGCGAAGATCTCCGCGATCGCGCCTTCGCGTTGCTCGATTGCGCGGTCGATGTCACGAAACTCGCGGCCGAGCCTTCGCGCCACCTCGGCGCCGATCGTCGTCTTCCCCGCCCCCATGAACCCGACGAGAACGAGGTGTCGCCCTAGGGCGTGCGGCGCCACGGAATCCGCTCGAGGTACGCACGCCAGGCGCCGACGAAGTCGCCGAGCGCGTCCCCGCCGAACTTCTCGCGGGCTGCGCGGGCGAGCTCGAAGGCAACGGTCGCTTCGGCAACGACCGCGAGCGCCTCGACCGCGGCGACGTCGGAGCGCTCGACGAGCGCCTCGCCGGGCTCGCCGGACTCGAGGTCGAGCGAGCCGAGCGGTCGCATCAGCGTCGGCAGAGGCTTCATCGCCGCGCGCACGACGATCTCCTCGCCGTTCGAGACCCCTGCCTCGATCCCACCGGCGCGGTTGGTGGCGCGCCGGTACCCCTCGCCGATCTCGTCGTGGGCCGCGCTGCCGCTTCGTTCGGCGAGCGCGAATCCGTCGCCGATCTCGACACCCTTGACGGCCTGAATGCCCATCACCGCTGCGGCGAGCCGCGCATCGAGGCGCGAGGCGCGCGAGGAGTACGAACCGAGGCCCGGCGGAACGCCGCGGGCGCGGATCTCCACGACGCCGCCGACCGTATCGCGCGCCGCCCGCGCCTCGTCGATCCGCGCGCGGAGCGCATCCTCGTCGACGACGGCTCCCTCGACCTCGATCTCGATCGCGCGCAGCAGCTCCTTGGCGACCGCGCCCGCGGCGACGATCACGGCCGTGTGCCGGGCGGACGCGCGCTCGAGCGCGTCGCGCACATCGGCGAGCCCGTACTTGAGGGCACCGGCGAGATCCGCATGGCCCGGCCGCGGCAGCGTGACCGGCTTTCCGCCCTTTCCGCTCGGCTCGCCCTCCGGGGGCCAGGGAGACATCCCCCAACGCCAGTTCTCGTGGTCGCGGTTGCGGACGACGAGCGCCAGCGGCGTGCCCAGAGTGCGCCCATGACGGAGGCCGGCCAGCACCTCGACGGTGTCCTGTTCGATTCGCTGCCGGGGCGAGCGCCCGTAGCCCTGCTGGCGGCGGAGAAGGTCGGCGTCGATCGCGGCGCGGTCGAGGACGAGGCCCGCCGGCAGCCCCTCGACGATCGCCACGAGCGCCGGCCCGTGCGACTCCCCGGCAGTGACGACTCTCAGCGACACGCAGCAACGATAAGCGGTGCGCGCCCCGTTCCCGTCCGACGCCCGCGCGGTCGGCGCCGCGCCGGACGGCCCTGAGGCCGATCCGGGTCGACTAGAAGTCGACCTGCGCGCGGACGGCGCGGCGCATCACGTCCGTCGGCGGTGCGACCCCTGTCAGGAACTCGAACGTCAGGGCCCCCTGCGCGACGAGCACGTCGAGGCCGTCGATGACCCGCGCGCCGGCCAGATCCGCGGCACGCGCCGTCGCGCTGGCCGGATACGGGAGGTCGACGAGCGTCTGCCCGCGGCCGAGTTCGACGATCACGTCGTCGCGGGCGGCCGTCGCGTTCACGACGAGATCCGCCCCCTCCACGTCCGGCGGCCAAGCGCCGCGTCGAGCGAACAGTCGAGGCTCGACACCGCGTTTGCGGAGGGCGTGGGCGAACGCAGTCGCGGCCCCGCCGTCTCCGAGCACGACCGGTCGCTCGATCGCGAGGTCGTCGAGGATCGCGGCGTCCGACGTCCAGCCCTCGATCCGATCGCCGAGGAACCGAAGGATGTTCACCGACGGTGCGTCCGTCTCGACGAACTCCAGGGCCGCCGCCGCGAGCTTGTGGGGCGCAGTGACGTTGGCACCGGCGAAGCCACAGGCGGCGAGACCGCGCACCGCCTCGGCCAACCGCTCGGGGGGGACGTCGAGGGCGACGTACGCCCAGTCGAGCCCGCGCGCGGCGAACGCGGCGTTCTGCATCCGCGGGGAGAGCGAGTGCGCAACCGGGTGGCCGAGGAGCGCGACGAGCCGTGTCCGCGCGGTGATCATTCGTCACGAAGCCGTTGCCCATGGAGGCAACCTTCCTCGATAGGATCGCAGCCGGGTGGTGGGCCGGGGTGCCCCATCGGCGCCGCCTCAGTAACCGTGAGCGTTCGCGTAATTCTGGAACGCCGTGTAGCTCGCCGTGAAGAAGTGGTGCACCTTGTCCGGCTTCCGCACGAAGTAGAGGTAGTCCACCTTCGCCGGATGAGCCGCCGCCTGCAGCGAGGCCAGGCCCGGATTGCCGATCGGCGTCGGCGGCAGGCCCGCGTGCAGCCGCGTGTTGTAGGGCGTCGGGTTCTGCAGCTGCGACTCGCGCAGCGACTCCGTGCCGGGAACGTTCAGCGCATAGCGGATCGTCGCGTCGATGCCGAGCGGGATGCCCGCGTGCAGCCGGTTGTAGATCACGGCCGCGACCAAACGGCGCTCGTCCGGCGCGAGCGTCTCGCGCTCGACCATCGACGCGATGATCAGGACGTCGTACGGCGTCAGGTTCTTGCTCCGCGCGTACTTCAGATCGAGCTGGCCCCAGTTGTGCTTGAACGCCGCCAGCTGCTTGGCCGCGAGCTGCTTGGACGTCGTCGACGGGAGGAAGTCGTACGTCGCCGGAAACAGGAAGCCCTCGAGCGGATACCGCTTCGACCCGAAATCCTCGACCCGCCGCGGCTGCTTGGTCGCGGCGAGGTAGGCGCGCGCGCTGAGCCGCGGCTTCACCCCGCGCTTCCGTTTGGCGATCGCATCCACGGCGGTGATCCGAGCAGCCATGTCCCGCCGCGTGAAGCCCTCGGGGAAGACGATCTTCAGCGGCTTCGGCGGCGGCGGCAGAACGGCCGCGGTCGTCTGGCCGGATCCGGATCCCGTGTCGAGGAGCGCGAGCGCCGCCCACGCGATCGCGCCGACGACGACCAGCACCGCCCCGATCGCCAGCGCGCGGCGCACGATCAGCTGCTCGCGCGTCGGCCCGCGACGGCGCCGACTCAGCGGTGGGCGTTCGACCATTCCAGGTAGCTCGACAGCAGGTGCGCGGCCGCGCGCGCGTCCTCGGCGCTGGACGCAGGACTCTGCGCCGCGAGCGTCGTCGTGAATCGCTCGTCCCACGTCTCCACGGGAACGTCGAGCCGGCCGCGCAGCGTCGCGACGAACGCTTCGGTGGCCCGCGCCTGCTCGCCATGCTCGCCGCGAAGCGTCAGCGGCATCCCGACGACGACGCGCTCGGGCTCCTCGTCCCGGATCAGCGCCACGAGCTCGTCGAGGCCGCGCCCGGCGGCGCGCTCGACGACGCCCAGCGGCCGGGCGAGCGTTCCCGTCGGATCGGAGACGGCCACCCCGGTCCGCGCGGAACCGAAGTCGAGGGCGACGACCTTCACGTCTCAGGTCAGCGCCTCGACGAGGGCGCGCTCGGCTACGGCCAGCGCCTCCGACAGCCGCTCGGGATCCTTCCCGCCCGCGCGCGCCATCGTCGCGCGACCGCCGCCGCCGCCGCCGATCAGCGCGGCCGCCGCGCGGACGACCTTCACGGCGTCGAGACCGCGCTCCTCGAGCGAGCGATCGAGGTTGACGACGAGATGCGCGCGCCCGTCGTCGCGCGCGCCGAGCACGACCGCCGCCGGGGAGCTCGCCTGCAGCAGCCGGTCGGAGAGCGCCAGGAGGTCGTCAGCGTTCGCGGCGCGCGCCTCGACGACGATCACCTCCACGTCGCCGGCCCGGTTGCGGCGCTCCTCGACGACCTCGGGGCCGGACGCTGCCTTCGGCTTCCGCGTCTCCTTCTTCAGCTGCGCGATTTCCGCGCGCAGCTCCTCGGCCTCGTGCACGCGCTCGTGGAGGTAGGCGTACGCCTCGCCGGACGTGAGGGCCTCGACCCGCCGCACACCCGAGCCGACCGAGCCCTCGGAGAGGATCGTGAACGCGCCGATCTCGGCCGTCGAGCGGACGTGCGTGCCGCCGCAGAGCTCGCGCGACCAGCCGTCGCCGACCTCGACGACGCGCACGACGTCGCCGTACTTCTCGCCGAACAGCATCATCGCGCCGAGGTTGCGCGCCTCCTCGATCGGCGTCTCGAACGTGCGCACCGGCAGGTTCGCGAACACTTGCTCGTTGACGCGCCGCTCGATCGACGCGCGCTGCTCGGGCGTCAAGGCCTCGCCGTGCGTGAAGTCGAACCGGAGCTTGTCCGGCCGCACGGCGGACCCTGCCTGCCGCACGTGGTCGCCGAGCACCTCCTGCAGCGCCTTGTGCAGGAGATGGGTCGCGGTGTGGTTCGCCATCGTCGGGAACCGCACCGACCACGGGACGACCGCACGCACGCGGTCACCGCCGGCGAACCCGTCGCCGCGGAAGACGAGCTCCTGGTCGCCTTCGAGCCGGATCGCACGCTCGAGGTCTGCGCGCGCCCCGGTCTCGACCTGTTCGATGTATCCCACGTCGGAGATCTGGCCACCGCCGTCCGGGTAGAACGGCGACTGCTCGAGCTTGGCCTGGAACGTCCCGTCGCCGAGGTCCTCGTAGCCGACGATCGCGGTCAGGACCTCCGTGCGCTCGTAGCCGACGAACTCGCTCTTCGGCGCGTCGGCGAGCCGCGCGGCGACGTCGAAGGTCCCGGTCTGGCGGGATCGCTCGCGCTGTTCCGTCATCAGCCGTGTGAACGTCTCCTCGTCGATCGTCAGCCCGCGCTCGAGCGCGAGCTCTCGCGTGAGCTCGCGCGGGAAGCCGTACGTGTCGTGGAGCTTGAACGCGTCCTCGCCGGAGATGTCCCCGCGCGCGGCGACCTCCTCGAACAGCTTCATTCCGCGCGTCAGCGTCTCGCCGAAGCGCTCCTCCTCGCCCCGCACGACGTCCGCGACGTGCTGCCGCTGCTCGACCAGCTCCGGGTACCACGGATGCATCTGCTCGACGACGACCTCCGTCAGCGGCCACACCTCGTCGAGGCCGATGCGACGTCCGAACTGCACCGCGCGGCGGATCACGCGCCGCAGCACGTACTCGCGGCCCTCGTTGGCGGGTCGGACGCCGTCCGCCGTCAGGAACGTCATCGCCCGCGCGTGGTCGGCGAGCACGCGGTGCGCCTTGATCGCGAGCTCGGAGTCGCCGTACGCGACGCCGGTGCGCTCCTCGACGTGACGCATGATCGCCTGCATGTTGTCGATCGAGAAGATCGAGTCCACGCCCTGGAGGAGCATCGCCGCGCGCTCGAGCCCCAGCCCGGTGTCCACGTTCTGCTTCGGGAGCGGAGTGATCGTGCCGTCGCTGCCGAGGTCGAATTCCATGAAGACGAGGTTCCAGAACTCGAGGAACCGCTCGCAGTCGCAGCCCGGCTGGCAATCCGGCCGCCCACAGCCGAGCGCCTCGCCGCGATCGAGGTAGATCTCGGTGTTGGGGCCGCACGGTCCCGTCTCCGCGGCCTGCCAGAAGTTCTCCGACCGCGGCAGGGCGACGATCCGCTCGCGCGGGACGCCGACCCGCAGCCAGCCCCGCACCGCTTCCTCGTCCTCGCCCAGGCCGAGCTCGGGATCGCCCGCGAAGACGGTCGCCCACAGCTTCTCCTCGGGGAACCGCAGGTGCTCGAGCGTGAACTCCCACGCGAAGTCGATCGCGCCGTCCTTGAAATAGTCGCCGAGCGAGAAGTTGCCGAGCATCTCGAAGAACGACGCGTGGCGCTCGGTGCGGCCGACGTCGTCGAGGTCGTTGTGCTTGCCCCCCGCCCGCATCACCTTCTGCACCGTCGTCAGGCGCGGCGCGGGCGGCTCGCGAAGACCCACGAAGAAGCTGCGCAGCGGCTGCATGCCGGCGACCGTGAACAGCGTCGACGTGTCGTCCGGCGGCGGCACGACCGACCCCGACGGATGCCGGAGATGCTCCTTCGACTCGAAGTAGGAGAGGAAGCCCTCGCGAAGCTCGGCTGCCGTCCGCATTCCGGGATTGTACGGGCGCGGTTTCGCGGTCAGCCCAAATCGGTCAGCGCTGCGCGGAGCGCGCCTGCTGCTCCTCCTCGGCCGCGATCTCGTCGCGGATCTTCTCCAGCGAGCGCCGGATCAGCCGCGAGACGTGCATCTGCGAGATGCCGACGTGCTGCGCGATCTGCGATTGCGTGAGCCCCTCGAAGAAGCGCAGGTGCAAGATCCTGCGCTCGCGCTCGTCGAGGACCTTGAACCCCGGTGCGAGCACCGCGCGGTCCTCCGAGACCTCGTACTGGTGCTCCTCCGACCCGATCGACTCCAGCGGATCGAGCTCCTCGCCGTCGTCCTGCGAGCCGCCCGTGGAGAGCGAGAGCGACGAGTACGCGCGACCGGACTCCAGGGCCTCCAGCACCTCTTCTTCCTCGCTGCCGGCGGCCTTCGCCAGCTCGGGGATCGTCGGCGAGCGCCCGAGCTGCACCGTGAGCTGCTCGATCAGCCGCGACAGCTGCACGTTCAGCTCCTGGAGGCCGCGCGGAACGCGCACCGACCAGCCCTTGTCGCGGAAGTGGCGCTTGATCTCGCCGATGATGTTCGGCGTCGCGTACGTCGTCAGCTCGACGCCGCGCTCGAGGTCGAAGCGGTCGATCGCCTTGATCAGGCCGATCGCGCCGATCTGGACGAGATCCTCCAGCTGCTCGCCGCGGTACGAGTAGCGCCGCGCGAGCGATCGCACGAGCGACATGTACTGGTTGATCAGCTGCTCGCGTGCGGCGAGGTCGCCGTCCTCGTGGTAGCGGCGGAGGAGCTCGCGGTCGCCGCGCTCAGGCATCGATGCCTCCCGGCACGCGCTTCGTCAGCTCGACCCACTGCGCGCCGTCGCGCTCGCTGAGCTGGACGTCGTCGACGACGGTGTCGAGCACGCGGCGAAGACCCAGCCCGTCGCCGGTGTCGCTCAGCTCCTGCGCCACGCGGCCCGCGAACGGGCCGATCGTCGTCACGAGCGCGTCGTCGTCGAGACGCAGCGAGAGCGTCACGTCCATGTCCAGCTCACGCCGCTCGAGGAGCTCGTCGAGCGCCGTCTCGATGTCGTCGAGGACGTCGTACGTGAGCTCGAGCCGCGTCGCGAGACCGCCGAGGACGAGGTGCGCGACGGGACGAAAGTCGCGGTCGCGCGGAAGCTGCAGCGTTACGACGTCGGCCACTCCGTCCCCCCTGCCGCGCGGAGCTCCTCGTCGAGCTCCGCCTCACGCTCGGACGCGGCGGCGTTCGCCGCGGCCTTCGCGCTCGCCCAGCTCCGGTTCGCCTTGAAGTCGGCGACGCCGTGAGAGACCGCCGCGCCGAGGCCGGACAGCTTCCGCACCGGCGCGGTCACCGCGGCGCTGACGGTGCGTACGGCGACGTCCGCGCTCTGCACTGCGTCGACGGCGCTGTCTGTCATCCGGTCCACCTTCTCCATCTGGGCGTTGACGTGGTCGACCGTCGTCCCGACCTTCGAGACGACAGGGAGGACGTCTCGTTCCGCCCCTCTAATGAACGAAGAGAGGCGCCCGAACGTTTCGCCCAGTTTCCAGCAGACCCACACGATCCCGACGGCAACGAGCACGAGGAAGAAGCTGAGCGCGAGGTATGCGGCGTCGCCGGCGCTGAAACCGAGCATCGGGCGATCTTACGCCGCTGTCGTGATCGCGCCGCATCCGACCACGACGTCGCCGTCGTAGAGGACGGCGGCCTGGCCTGCAGCGGCGCCGTAGACGGGCTCCTGGAGGCGGAGCGTGAAGCCGTCCGCGGTCGGCTCGACGACCGCGGGCACCGCCGGCGAGCGGTAGCGCAACTTCGCGTCGGCGCGCTCGGTCGGGACATAGAGACGCCCGCGGGCGTGCACCGTCGTCGTCGCGAGCGCTGCGCGCGGGCCGACGACGAGCGTGTTGCCCTCGCTGCGCAGCGCGTACAGGGGCGCAGGCGCCGCGACGCCGATCCCACGCCGCTGGCCGGCGGTGAACCGCCACGCCCCGTCATGCCGGCCGAGTTCCTGTCCCCTCTCGTCGACGATCGGGCCGGCCGTCCGGGCGAGCCCCTGCCGCTCGAGGAAGTCGCGGTAGTCGCCGCCGGCGAGGAAGCAGGCCTCCTGGCTCTCTGCGCGACGGGCGGCGGCGAGCCCGGCCGCCTCCGCCTGCGCCCGCGTCTCGGCCTTCGTCCGCTCCCCGAGCGGGAACCAGAGCCGGTCGAGGAAGCGCGGATCCAGGCGCGCGAGCATGTACGACTGGTCCTTCTGCGCATCGGCGCCGCGCGCAAGGAGCGTGCGCCCGCGGTGGCGCACGATGCGCGCGTAGTGGCCGGTTGCGAGGCGTGCGGCGCCCGCGCGCTCGGCGAAGGCGAGGAGCTCGGCGAACCGGAACGACCCGTTACAGGCGATGCACGGGTTCGGCGTTTCGCCGCGCGCGTACCCACGGACGAAAGGCGTGACCACCGCGCGCCGGAACTCCTCGCGCAGGTCGAGTGTCAGGTGCGGGAGGCCGAGCCGGTGACACGTCTCCCGCGCGGCGACCACGGCGCTCGGCGAGCAACAGACGCGCTCGCCGTCCGGCCCTTGCGGATCGACCCAGAGCCGGAGCGTCACGCCGATCGCCTTCGGGCCCGCCTCGAGCAGCGCAACCGCGCTGTCGACGCCGCCGCTCATCGCGACAGCCACGCGCTGCGGATCGGGGTCGGCGTGGAAGACCTGCGCGAGCGCATTCGCCAGCGCGTCCGCGGCGAGCGTCTCGCCGCCGACCGCAGCCGCTTCGAGCACCGTGAGACCGACGAGTGTCCGCTCGAGCCCCGGCGCGTCCGCGTCGACGATGCGATCGCCCTCGACCTGCAGCCGCACGAGCGCGAACTCGTCGCCGCGTGCGCTGTCGCCGATCACCTCGACCATGCGGCCAGGGTAGCGCTAAGGTGTTTCTGCGACCTTGCGCGGGTCGGGCTCCACAATGGTGAACCAACGCCACCATGAAGGGAGCCCGGGTCGGGCTAGGCCTGGTTCCGACGCCCGCAGGGCACCCACCTGCTTCGAGCAGGTTCCCAAGGGGTCCGATCCGCGCAGGGTCGACGCTCGCGGGGTGCGTGCTTACGCGCGCACCCGCGCAGCGGCCGGCAGAGCCGCCCGCTGGCGCTTCGACGCAAGTGCTGCGCACTTGCGTCCACGAAGACCGTCGTTTGCCGCCTTCGGCGGCAAAGACAAACCCTACGGTCCGGATTCCTATCCGAGCCGCCGTGGGCGCCGCTGCGAGAAATCGGCACGCAATCGGCGCAGGATCGCGCGCGATCGTCCGGTAGTGTCGGCGGCGAGGGACAGGGGATGACTCCCCCGCCCTGGGTGGGGGCGTGCGCGCGTCGCGCCTCGAGGCTCGTAGTCCCTCAGCTCGGCGCGACGGCGAATCGCCAGCGGATCGGCTGGACGCCGTGCAGGTCGATCTCGTCGGCGAGCGCCTTCGTCAGCTGGAACTCGCGGCCGGGCGCATACGGGCCGCGGTCGATCACCTGGGTGAGCACGCGCTGGTTCCCGTACTCGATGAAGATCTTCACGTTGCACGGCAGCGTCGGGTGCGCCACGCCGACCGTGCGCGTGCGCAACATCACGCCGCACGCCGTCCGACGAGGCTTGCGCGGCAGCGATGCGGCGGCGCCGAGCGCGCGGTACCAGCCGCCGCCGGGCGCCGGCGCCGCCTCCGGTAGCGCATTCGTTCCGCCGCGCGAGTCCGAGTGGTTGCGGGTCACCGCGAGCGCGATCACGGCGCCGACGAGCGCCAAGCCGGCGAGGGCGATCAGCCGCTGCGCGAGCTGCGGTCTCACACCGCGGGAATGACGTCGGCGAACGAGTCGCGGACGAGCGCGTCGAAGTCGGCCGGGAGCGTCCCCTCGGCGTTCGCGAACTCGCGCAGGTACATCAACAGGTAGTTCCGCTCCTCGTCGCGCAAGGGGTCGTCGCCGGAGGCCTTACGGGACGCATGCTCGAGCTCCCACAGATTCCACTCGCGCGGCGTCGCGCTGCGCTCCGCGAGCGGGACGACGGTCGGCGCGGGCTCGGGCTCGACGCTCGCCGCCGGCGGAGGCGCCGGCGGAGGTGGTGCCGGCACGGCGATCAGGGGCGGCGGCGGCTCGGGCTCCGGCTCCGGCTGGGGCTCCGGCTCGTGCTCCGGCTCCATACGCTCCTCGTCGAGCACGCGGACGTGCGCGGGCGGCTCCTCCACGCGGTCGAACGCCTCGGCGGCAGGCCGCTCGGTCGCCTCGCGCCGCGATGCGACGATCTCGATCGCGGAAACGACCAGGAAGGACACCCCCATCGCGGCAATGATCGTCCAGGTCGACCAGCCGGCGACGACGGAGACGACGGCGACCGCGACGAGCGCGGCCGCGAGGAGGGCGACGCGGAGTCCCAGACCGCTGGGCACCGGCGCCTAGCTTCGCGGTTCGTCCGGCTCGCTGCGTCCGCTTGCTGCGGGCGGCTCCTCCGAGGGGGCCTCGGGCTCCTCCTCTTCGTCGGTCTCCGCCCCGCCCGCGAGCGCCGCGACGGGGGGCACCGTCGGCCGCTCGCGCGGCTCGGCCGACTGTTCCGCGGCGCGGACGATCGCGGTCGCGACCTCGCCGATCGCGTCCTCTCCGAGCCCGGCCGCACGGAGGAGCTGCTCGGCGCCATGCTGCGCCCGGGCCATGATCGCGGCGCCCTGCGCCCGGGCCCACTCCAGCGTCTGCTCGACCTCGGCACGCGCCGCGTTCGTGAGCTCGGTCGCCTGGTGCCGCGCCTGCTCGAGGAGCCGGGCCGCGCGCGCCTCGGCTTCGCGGACCTCGGTGTTCGACTCCGCGTTCGCCTTGGTGACGATCTCGCGTTGTTCCTTCTTCGCCGCATTCAGGATGTCCGTTCGCTGCCGCTCGCTGTCGGCGCGGTAGCGCTCGATGTCCGCTTCACGAGCCTGCAGCTCGCGCTGCTTCTTCCGCACTTCCTCTTCCGTCCGCGCGAGCTGCGCGGCGGAGGCAGCCTGCGCGTCGCGCTCGACGGTGTCCGCAAACTCGGCCGCTGCGCGGATCAGGTGCAGGGCGTCCATACGCACCGCGTGACCCGTCGGCTCCACCTGCGTCGAACGGCCCGCCGCTTGCAGCACCCGCAGCTGCGCCTGCAGCTGGGCGGCGTGGCGACGGTAAGCCTCGAACGCCTCGTGCACGCCGTCCGGATCGAGCCCCTCGCCGCGGCGCGGCAGATCCTCGAAGCGAGGAAGCGGCGTCAGCGACTGTTGGCGGGCTTCTTCGTTGGCCATGACGTTCTGCGGCGGGAGCAGGACAAGTATGCCCTTGGGCAGCGGCCGGCGCTAGCCGGCGCTCGAGGGCTCTTCGACTTCCACACTGATTCCGAGCTCGTCGAGCTGTTCCTGCGCGAGCTCGATCGGCGCCTCCGTCATGTAGTCGTAGCCGACCTGGTTCTTGGGGAACGCCTGCGTGTCGCGGATGCGCTCCTCTCCGACCAGCGCCATCAGCAGCCGGTCGATCCCGGAAGCGATGCCTCCGTGCGGCGGGGCCCCCATTTCCAGCGCCCTGAGCAGGAACCCGAACTTCTCACGCTGCTCCTCCTCGCCGATCCCGAGGTACTCGAACACGCGCTGCTGCAGCTCCGGCTCGTGAATCCGGAAGGAGCCGCCCGCGAGCTCGATGCCGTTCGCAACGAGGTCGTACGCGACGGCCCTCGCTGCGCCGGGATCCGTCTTGAAGAGCTCGACGCTCTCGTCCGTCGGCCGGGTGAAGGGATGATGGGCGGCGTGCCAGCGGCCGGTCTCCTCTTCGTATTCGGCAGCCGGCATGTCCACCACCCAGAGGAAGTCCCACCGACTTTCGTCGACGAGCCCGAGCTCGCGGCCGAGCTGGAGGCGGAGCAGGCCGAGCACCTTCGCGGCCACCTGCGGCGTGTCGGCGACGAACAACAAGGTGTGGCCCGGCTCGCGCCAGCGCGCGAGGAGATCGTCGTCGAGGAACTTCGCGATCGGCGAGCCGACCTCGCCATCCGCGCGAAACACGATGTACGCGAGCCCCTTTGCGCCCCACGACTTCGCCTGCGTCTCGAGCGTCTGCACCTCGGTCCGTGACAGCTCCCGTGGCACGCTGATGTAGCGGACGCACGGAGCGTTGGCGAACACGCCGAATTCGGAGCCGCGCGTGTCATCCGTCGCCTCCTGGATCTCCATCGCGAAGCGCCGGTCGGGGCGGTCGATGCCGTAGCGGAGCATCGCGTCGTCGTAGGGGACGCGCTCGAACGGCGCCGACAGCTCGACGCCGATGCACTCGCGCCAGATCCGCTGCACGATCCGCTCCATCAACGCGAACAGGAACTCGCGGTCGGGGAACGCCATCTCGACGTCGAGCTGCGTCAGCTCCTGCAGGCGGTCGGCGCGGGGATCTTCGTCACGGAAGCAGCGCGCGATCTGGTAGTACCGCTCGAAGCCGGAGATCACGAGCAGCTGCTTCGCGATCTGCGGCGACTGCGGGAGCGCGTAGAACTTGCCGCGCTGCAGGCGCGCCGGCACGAGGAAGTCGCGCGCGCCCTCCGGCGTCGGCTTCCACAGGATCGGCGTCTCGATGTCGACGAATCCCTCACGCTCCATCTCCTCGCGGATGATCCGGACGAGCTGCGCGCGGATACGGATGTTGCGCTGCATCGTCTCCCGGCGAAGGTCGAGCCAGCGGTACTGCTGGCGGAGCGCCTCGTCGACGTTCTCCTCGTCGAGCTGGAACGGCAGCGGCGTCGACGTCGAGAGCACGCGGAGCTCGTCCACCTGCAGCTCGACCTCGCCGGTCGGCATCTTCGGGTTGACGGTCTCCTGCGTTCGCCGGACGATCCTGCCGGTCGCCTGGAGGACGAACTCGTTCCGCACACCGTGCGCAACCGCGGCGGCGGCCGGCGAATGCTCCGGGTTGACGACGAGCTGCGTCACGCCGGTCTCGTCACGCAGGTCGACGAACACCAGCCCGCCGTGATCGCGCCGGCGTGCCGCCCAGCCCGCGAGCGTGAACGCGCGTCCCTCGTGCTCGGGCCGCGGCTCGCCGCAGCGGAGATCGCGCCAGCTCATGCCGCGAGCGTAGCGTCAGAGCTCGTCGAGGCTCGTCGGTTCGTCCTCGCCGCCGGGCCGGAGGATGCGCGCACCGTCGCCGTCGACGATCACCGTCGTGCGCGCGCCGAGCCGTCCGGCCTGCGTCAGCTGTCCCTTCTTCGAGCGGCCGGCGTAGTCGGTGTCGCACGTGAAGCCGCGCGTACGGAGCGCGGCGATCGTCTCGAGCACGCGTGCGCGGTCGGCTTCGCCGTCCACGACGAAGAAGTAGTCGACCACGTCGGGCTCGGCAGGCCGCTCGCCGATCGAGAGCAGGAGCCGTTCGACCCCGGCGCCGAACCCGATGCCCGGCGTCGGCGGGCCGCCGATCTCCTCGATCAGCCCGTCGTAGCGTCCGCCGCCGCAGATCGTGTCCTTGGCGCCGATCGCCTCGTCCTTGAACTCGAACGTCGTGCGCGTGTAGTAGTCGAGCCCGCGCACCAGCGTCGGGACGAGCTCGTAGCGGACGCCGTACGCGTCGAGGTAGGCGCGCACCTCGGCGAAGTGCTGACGGCATGCGTCGCAGAGCGAATCGCCGATCTTGGGTGCGTCGCGCAGCGCTTCCTGCACGCGCTCGGACTTGACGTCGAACACGCGCAACGGGGTCGTCGCGCGCTTGCCGCGCGCCTCCTCGTCCAGCTCTGCGTCGTGCTCCTCGAGCCAGGCGCTCAGGCGCTCGACGTACGCGGGGCGGCAATTGGCATCGCCGATGGAGTTCAGCTCGAGCACGTAGTCGGTGACGCCGAGGCGGCGGAGCAACTCTGCGTAGTACTGGACGATCTCGGCGTCGAGCGCCGGATCGTCCGAGCCGATCGCCTCGAGGCTGAGCTGCCAGTGCTCGCGGTAACGGCCCTTCTGCGGACGGTCGTACCGCCACATCGGGCCGATCGTGTAGAGCTTCTGCGGCTGCGGCTCGCGGTGCAATCCGTGCTCGATGTACGCGCGGCAGATCGGTGCCGTGCCTTCGGGCCGAAGCGTCAGCGAGCGCCCGCCGCGGTCGCTGAACGTGTACGTCTCCTTCTGCACGACGTCGGAGCCGGTGCCCGACGTGCGGACGATCAGATCGGTGTCCTCGATCCCGGGCGTGTCGATCCGCCGATAGCCGTACAGGCGGCAGAGCTCCTCCATCGTCTCGATCACCCAGCGCCACTGCGGCTGCTCCCGCGGGAGGATGTCGTGCGTTCCGCGCGGCGCCTCGAAACGCGGGCTCAAGCGCGCAGCTCCGCGAGGAACGGGTTGCGCGCGAGCTCGGCGCCGAGCGTCGTCGGCGGACCGTGGCCCGGGTAGATCGTCGTCTCCGGCGGAAAGCGGTCGGCGAGTGCGCGGGTCGACGCGAGCAGCGCATCCCAGTCGCCGCCGGGAAGGTCGACGCGGCCCACCGACCCGGCGAAGACGAGGTCGCCGGAGAACAGCGCGCCGTCGGCGGCGAACGCCAGGTGGTCCGGCGAGTGGCCCGGGATCGCGATCACCTCGAACTCGATGCCTGCGAGCTCGAGCCGCTCGCCGCCGCGCAGCACGGTGTCGACCTCGTAGCTCTGCACCGAGTACCAGCCCAGGCCGTCCGCGCGCTCCTTCGGCATCGCATCGCGTGCGGGCGCGTGCACCGGCGCGCCGGTGCCCTCGGCGAGCTCGTGAACGGCTCCGACGTGGTCGACGTCCGCGTGCGTGACGAGGATCGCCGCGCAGCGCGTGCCCATCCCCGCGAGCTCGAGCCGGAGCGACGACGCGTCGTCACCGGGGTCGACGACGACCGCGTCCGCTGCTCCGCGCTCCGCGCGCACGACGTAGCAGTTCGTGACCGCGACTCCGAGCTCGTAGCGATCGACGACGAGCGGCATGGGCAATCGAGTGTAGTGAGGGGTTAGGGTTTCCGCGTGCGCTCCTGGGACCTGCGTACGATCGACGCTCCGGACGGCACGCGGGACCCCGTCGTGCTCGATACCAAGGACGACGCGCGCGCGGTGCTCGTCGCGCTCTCACCCGGACAGAAGCTGGGCGACCACCAGGTGAAGGAGCGCGCCTGGCTGGTGGTCGTGGACGGCACGGTCGAGATCAGCGCCGGCGGCGAGACGAACACCTGGGGCGTCGGGACGCTCGCGATGTTCGAGCCCAACGAACGCCACGCCGTCCGCAGTGAGGACGGAGCGCGGATCCTGATGCTGCTCGCGCCGTGGCCGGGCCACGGCCACTTCCATCCGGGCGAGCGCTAGCCGCTGTCCCGGTCGAGGCGCTTGCGGTACGCCCGGTAGGCGATCGAGTCCATCACGTAGCTGAACGGCAGGAAGAACGCGAGGAGGAAAGCGGTCTCCGCCACCTTTCCCGGCAAGGAGACCTGGTTGCCGCCGAGCAGGTAGACGACGACGAACATCAGCGGCGCGAAGATCAGCGCCCGACGGCCGACGCGGTTCCAGGACGGGGGCTGGACCTCGCGCAGCGAACGGCCGCGTCCCCGCTGCGCCGGGCGCTTCCGGTCCGCCTTCTCGCTCTTCCGCTGCTCGGGCTCGACGACCTCCAGCTCCGTGCCGGCGTCGTCGACGAGCACGTATTCGTACTCGTGACGCCGAGACTTGTCGCGCCGGCGGCGCTGCTTGCGGGTGGGCACGGAGCTACGGTAGCGCGCGCTCCCCGGCGACGAACGGCTCGATGCCGAGGTCGCCGCCCAGGTGGTACGCGAGGTAGCGCCAGTCGGGAACGTCGAGGAGGAGCAGGTCGGCGTCGTACCCCGGCGCGAGACGTCCTTTTCGCTCGGCGCGGCCGAGGACGTGCGCGGCGTTGACGGTACACGCGGCGAGGGCCTCGGACGGGGAGAGCCGAAGCTGCGTGCACGCGAGCGAGCAGACGAGCGGCAGGCTTTCGCAGAAGGCGCTGCCCGGGTTGAAGTCGGTCGCCAGCGCGATCGCGGCGCCGGAATCGACGAGCTTGCGCGCCGGCGGCATCGGCCGTCCGAGGAAGAGCGCGCTCGCCGGCAGAAGCACGCCGACGACGTCCGCGCGGGCGAGCGCCGCGATCCCTCCGTCACCGGTCGCCTCGAGGTGGTCGACGGAACGCGCACCGAGCTCGATCGCCAGCGGCACCGCCCCGGCCTCGGTGAACTGGTCGCCGTGCACGCGAAGCGCGAGCCCGGCGTCCCTGCACGCGCGCAGGTAGCGCTCCGCCTGGGCGCGGTCGAACGCGCCCCGCTCGAGGAAGACGTCCGCCGCCTCTGCGAGCTCGGCCGCGTCGGGCAAGACGTCGTGCAATGCGAAGTCGAGATAGGCGTCTGCGTCGTCGAACTCAGGCGGCACCGCGTGCGCCCCCAGCCAGGTCGGGACGCCGCCGTTCGCGGCGACCGCGCGCAGCTGCGCGAGCTCGGTCTCGCGGTCGAGCCCGTATCCGGACTTCCCCTCCCAGGTCGTCGTGCCCTGCGCGAGCAGCGCGCGCGCATGCTCACGCACGAGGCTGACGAGGGCGTCCTCTCCCGCGGCGCGCGTCGCGCGAACGGTCGCGAGAATCCCGCCGCCGGCCGCGTGCAGCTCCTCGTAGCTCGCGCCTGCCGCCCGGAGCGCGAACTCGCCGACACGGTCGCCGGCGAACGCTGCGTGCGTGTGACAGTCGACGAGCCCCGGTAGGGCACAACGGCCGTGTCCGTCGACCTCGACGACGTCACCCGCCAGCGGCTGGAGATCGCGCATGCGGCCCACGGCCGCGATGCGCCCCTCCTCGCAGACGACGTAGGCGTCCTCGAGCAGCGTCACCGCGCCCAGCGCCTCTCCGCGCAAGGGCGAACCACTGCCGCCGGGCGTCGCGAGCTGCGCGAGGTCGCGGAAGAGGACCCGCGTCACGCAGACGAGGCTGGAAACGTCGGCGGCAAAGCCGCGGGCGCCCGTGGGGGCGGCATCGGCACGTCGAGCCCGGCCGCGTCGGCGGCATCGGCCGCCTCGGGATAGCCGGCGTCGAGATGACGCAGGACGCCGATTCCGGGATCGGTCCTGAGCACGCGCTCGAGCCGCTCGGTCGCCTCGTCCGTGCCGTCGGCGACGACGACCATCCCGGCGTGCAGCGAATTGCCGATGCCTACGCCGCCGCCGTGATGGACGCTCACCCATGTCGCGCCTGCGGCGGTGTTCAGCAGCGCGTTCAGGATCGGCCAGTCGGCGATGGCGTCCGAGCCGTCGCGCATCGCCTCGGTCTCGCGATACGGAGACGCGACCGAGCCCGAGTCGAGGTGATCCCGACCGATCACGACGGGCGCGGAGACCTGACCCGATCCAACGAGCCGGTTGATCGCAAGACCCGCCCTCGCCCGGTCGCCGTAGCCCAGCCAGCAGATCCTCGCCGGCAGGCCCTGAAACGCCACCCGTTCCGGCGCGAGCTCCAGCCACCTCTGGAGCAGCGCGTCCTCGGGGAAGAGGCGCTTCAGCTCGTCGTCGATCGAGGCGATGTCCTCGGGCGAACCCGAGAGGGCTGCCCAACGAAACGGCCCGATACCACGGCAGAAGAGCGGACGGATATAGGCCGGGACGAAGCCCGGGTATGAGAACGCCTCCGTCAGCCCACCTTCACGGGCCTCACCTCTGAGGTTGTTGCCATAATCGAAAACATACGCGCCACGTCGGACGTACTCGAGGAGGCCTTCGACGTGCGCGACGATCGACCTCCGCGCGCGGTCGAGGTACTCCTTCGGGTCGGAGGCGCGAAGCCGCGCCGCCTCCTCGACGGAGAGGCCGGACGGCACATATCCGGTGAGCGGGTCGTGCGCCGCGGTCTGATCCGTGATCAGGTCGAACGCCTCGCCCCGACGGGCGAGCTCGGGCACGACGTCCGCGGCGTTCGCGAGCAGCCCAACCGAGAGCGGCCGTCCCTCCCGCGCGGCCGCACGCACGCGCGTGACTGCGTCGTCGACCGAGTCCGTCGCCTCGTCGAGATACCGGGTCGTCAGGCGCCGCTCGATACGCGAGGGGTCGACCTCGACGCAGAGGATCGCCGCCCCGGCCATCGTCCCCGCGAGCGGCTGCGCCCCGCCCATGCCGCCGAGACCCGCGGTCAGGATCGTCCGCCCCGCGAGGCTCGGTGTGCCGAAGTGCTTCTCGGCTGCGGCCGCGAACGTCTGGTACGTCCCCTGCAGGATCCCCTGCGTCCCGATGTAGATCCACGAGCCGGCCGTCATCTGTCCGAACATCGTCAGGCCTTCGGCCTCGAGACGCCGGAACTCGTCCCAGTTCGCCCACCGCGGGACGAGCAGCGAGTTCGCGATGAGGACGCGCGGCGCGCCGCGGTGCGTGCTGAAGACGCCGACAGGCTTGCCGCTCTGCACGAGCAAGGTCTCGTCCTCGCCCAGCCGCAGCAACGTGCGGACGATCGCCTTCAGCGCCTCGTGGTTGCGCGCGGCCTTCCCGGAGCCGCCGTAGACGACGAGCTGCTCCGGGTGCTCCGCGACCTCGGGATCGAGGTTGTTCAGCAGCATGCGCAGCGGCGCCTCGGTCGACCACGAGCGGGCGTTCAGGTCGGTTCCGCGTGGCGCGCGGATGCCGCTGAGATCGCCGCAGAGGGCGTCGACGGTTTGCTCGAGGTCGAGCGTCGTCACGGCCGCTCGTCGCCACGGGCGCGTTGCGCGCGCAAACGGTTACGCCAGTTGCGCCAGCTCCAGAGCGTGGCAACGACGAAGAAGGCGCCGGCGATCAGGACGGCGTTGACGAAGTTGCCTCCCGTCAGCGTGGCGACGACCACGACGACCAACGCCATCCCGCCGTAGACGATGGCGGTGTCACGGTACGGCCGTTTCGGGATCGAGCGATCGGTCGTCCGCTGCGGCGGCTCCCAGCGCAGCCGCCTCACGCCAGCTCCCCGATCTCTGCTTCGACCGCGGCGACGAGCGAGCCGTCGCGGATGGAATCGGCGACCGCTTCGATGTCGCCGGCGAGCGGCCTGTCGTCCTCCAGCCTCGGGGAGAGCGAGCGCACCGACGTCCGCGCGGCCGCGACGCCGGCGCCGGGCTCGAGCGGCGCGAGGAACTCGACCGCCTGGGCGCCGGCGAGCAGCTCGATCGCCAGCGTCCGCTCGGCGTTCGCCAGCACCTGCCACGCCTTCAATCCGGAGGCGTTGCCCATCGACACGTGATCCTCCTGCCCGGCGCTCGTCGGGATCGAGTCGACGCTGGCCGGATGCGCGAGCACCTTGTTCTCGGAGACGAGGGACGCCGCGACGTACTGCGGGATCATGAAGCCGCTGTTCAGGCCGCCGTCCGTCGTCAGGAAGGCGGGCAGTCCGCCCGAGAGCGACGGGTTCACGAGACGCTCGATCCGACGCTCGGAGATGTTCGCGAGCTCGGCGACCGCCATCGCGAGCGTGTCGAGTGCGAATGCGAGCGGCTGGCCGTGGAAGTTCCCGTTCGAGACGAGCAGGTCCTCCTCGACGAGGACGAGCGGATTGTCGGTCGCCGCGTTGAGCTCGACGGAGATCGTCGCGTGCGCGTAGTCGAGGAGATCGCGGGACGCGCCGTGCACCTGCGGAGCGCACCGAAGCGAGTACGCGTCCTGCACTTGGTCGCACCAGCGATGCGATTCGTTGATGGCGCTGCCCTCGAGCAGGCGCAACACGTTCGCGGCCGCGTCCCTCTGCCCCCGCAGCGGCCGCAGCACGTGGATGGCCGGCAAAAAGCTCGTGCGTGAACCCTGCAGGCCCTCGAGCGAAAGCGCGCACGCGATGTCCGCGGCCTTCGTGAGGCGCCGTGCGCGGACGATCCCGAGGGCGCCGAACGCCGCCATGAACTGCGTGCCGTTGATCAGCGATAGGCCTTCCTTCGCGTCGAGCGTCACCGGCGCCAGCCCGGCCGCCGCGAGCGCGTCGGCCGACGGCATCCTGCGGCCGGCGAACCATGCCTCTCCCTCACCGACGAGCGGCAGCGCCAGGTGGGCGAGCGGCGCGAGATCGCCGGACGCACCGACCGATCCGCGGGCCGGGACGTGCGGCAGGACGCCGCGGTTCAGGCAGTCGACCAGCAGCTCGACGGTGTCGATCGCGGCGCCGGAGCATCCTTTCCCGAGCGCGTTCACCCGCAGCAACATGGCGGCGCGGACGATCTCGGGCGGGTACGGCTCGCCGACGCCGCACGCGTGCGAGCGGAGAAGCCGAAGCTGGAGCTCCGCCGTGAGCTCCTCGGGGATCGCCTTCGAGACGAAGCGGCCGAAGCCGGTATTCACGCCGTAGGTGTGCTCGCGCGTGCCGTGCGCCGCGCGTTCGACGA
>Ga0081539_10002904_pt1 | contig 22668 bp, 25 predicted proteins | sample TabmetS4T2R2_FD_71023 | JGI IMG/M metagenome (GOLD analysis project Ga0081539, IMG submission 71023) | Tabebuia heterophylla rhizosphere microbial communities from the University of Puerto Rico - S4T2R2 | ecosystem: Host-associated > Plants > Roots > Rhizosphere ...
CCGGGACGGCCCGCGTGCTGTCGACGCCGCCGCCGGCGCGGCCCCGCCGCTCGACCGGCTCGTAGCGCAGCTCGTCCCGAACGCCGCGCATCACATCTCTCATTCGTGTGCTCATAGGAGGACAGGACGGTCGATCCCCACAGGGTATTCCTCTCTGTCGTGGACAACCACGCGATCGCCGACCGCCTGGACGCGTTCGCGTCGCTGCTCGAGCTCGCCGACGCCAACCCGTACACGACGCGCGCCTACCGCCGAGCGGCCGCGACGATCCGCGGCGCGGCGGTGCCGGTCGCCGCGCTCGTCCGGTCGGGGGACGTCCGGCGGCTGCGCGGGATCGGGCCGGGCATCGAGGCGCGGCTGCGCGAGCTCGTCGAGACCGGGCAGATCGCCGAGCTGGCCGAGCTCGAGCGCGAGCTGACCCCGAGCCTGGTCGGCCTCGGCCGCTTCCTGGGCATCAGCGCGCGGCGCTCGGTGGAGATCGCGCGGGCGCTGGGCGTGCGCACCGGCGACGAGCTGCGCGCGGCCGCGGCCGAGGGTCGCCTGCGCGACGTACCGGGGATCGGCCCCAAGCGGGAGGCGGAGATCCGCGCGGCGCTCGCCCGCGATCCCGAGCCGCGCCCCCGGCGGGGGCTGCTGCTCACTCGGGCCCGGGAGCTGCTGGGCGGCATCGCCGCCGCGCTCGGCGGCGAGGTGGCCGGTGACGCACGGCGCTGGCGCGAGTCCTGCGAGGACCTGGCCGTGGTGTGCCCGTCGCTGGAGCGCTTCGCCGAGTTGCCGCAGATCGTCACGGTGATCGAGCACAGCGCGAGGCGGGCGGTGGGCGTGACCGTCGACGGCGTGCCGGTCACGGCCGTCGCGGCCGGGCCGGAGCGCTTCGGGACCGAGCTGCTGCGCGCAACCGGCGCGCGCGCCTACGTGGCCGCGCTCGAGCCGCTCCCCGACGCGCCGGACGAGGGCGCCGTCTACGCGGCGCTCGGCCTGCCGTTCTGCCCGCCCGAGCTGCGCGAGGCGCCGTTCCGCGGCGCGCCGCCGCCGCTCGTGGAGGTCGCCGACATCCGCGGCGACCTGCACTGCCACACGACGTGGTCGGACGGGCGGGCGAGCGTGGAGGAGATGGGCCGCGCGGCCCGCGACCTCGGCTACGAGTACGTCGCGATCTGCGACCACACGCCGGCCGTCGGCGCCGTCCAGGGGCTCACTCCCGACGACGTCCGCCGCCAGGGCGAGGAGATCGCGGCCGCGAACGAGGTCCTGGCGCCCTTCCGGATCCTGCGCGGGATCGAGTGCGACATCCTGCCCGACGGCCGGCTCGACCTCCCCGACGACGTCCTGGCCGAGCTCGACTGGGTGCAGGCGAGCGTGCACGGCGGCCAGCGGATGCCGCGCGGACCGATGACGGCGCGCGTCGAGGCGGCGCTGCGCAACCCGCACGTGAGCTGCCTCAGCCATCCCACCGGCCGGCTCATCAACCGCCGGCCGGAGAACGCCGTCGACCTCGAGCGGGTCTACGAGGTCGCGCTCGAGGAGGGCGTGGCGGTCGAGGTCAACGGGCTGCCCGACCGGCTCGACCTCGGCGGCGCGCACGTCCGCGAGGCGCTGCGCGCCGGCCTGCGTATCGTCTGCTCGACCGACTCCCACTCGGTGCGCGGCCTGGGCAACATGGAGCTCTCGGTACGGACGGCGCGGCGCGGCTGGGCGACCGCGGCGGACGTGCTCAACACGCGCCCGCCCGACGCGCTGGGCCGCTGAGGTTCGGGAAACCGCACCGCGAGGCTCGCTTATCCGCACCGCGGTGCGGGAGCTTGCTCGGATGTGCGCGGGCCGCTGCGGTCGTACCGTCGGTGCATGTTTGCTTCGTCGCTCCCCATCTCTCCCCGGGCGGCGAAGCAGGTCGGCGTGTTCGTGGCCGCGTACCTGCTCTACAGCGCAGCGCGCTGGATCACCGTCGGCGACCTCGGCGCCGCCCAGGCGCACGCGGAGTGGATCATGCGCCTCGAGCGCCATCTCGGCGTCGCGACCGAGGCGTCCGTCCAGCACGCGCTCACCGGCACGTGGGTGCTGTGGGTCCTCAACCACCTGTACCTGGCCGCCCAGCTCATCGTCGTGCCGGGCGCGCTGATCTTCACCTACGTGCGGTCGCGGGCCGTGTACACGCGGCTGCGGGACACGATCCTCGCCACGTGGCTGATCTCGATCCCGGTCTACGCCGCCTTCCCGGTCGCACCGCCGCGGCTCGCGGGCATGGGGCTCGTCGACACGATCACCACGCAGACCGGCTTCGGGCTCGACTCCAAGCTGACCACGAGCTTCTACAACCAGCTCGCGGCCGTGCCGAGCCTGCACGTCGGCTTCGCCGTCGCGGTCAGCATCGCGATCGCCGCCGCCGCACGCGGCCCCGTCGTCAAGGCGCTCGCGCTGCTGTGGGGCCCCGCGATCGCGCTCGCGGTCGTCGCCACCGGCAACCACTTCATCTTCGACATCGCCGCCGGCCTGCTCGCGAGCGCGCTCGGCTACGGCGCCGGCCACCTCATCCGCCGGGCGCAGGCCCGTCCGGCTCCGCGGCCGGTTCCGGCCCTGCGTCCGAGCTTCGCGCAGCCCTGATCGCGGCGGCCTGGTCGCCGTCCATCCACATCTCCCAGCGCCGCGACGCGGACACGCGGTCGTCGAGGAAGCGGTACGGGCGGCGGCCGCCGAACTCGGTGTGGCGCAGGTGCGAGACGCCGCCGAGCACCGACGCGATGCGGCGCCGCGGCCAGCCCATCGCGTCCTCGATCTGCGGGAACGGCCGCGGCCGGTCGGGCGCCGCGGCGAGCGCGTCGAGCAGCTCGCGCATGAAGTCGCTGCACCGGTCGTGGAACGCCGCGATCTCGCCCGGGTCGGTCATCGCGTTGTGCGGGGAGTGCTCTAGTGGTCGTCGCAGAGGACGTTCACGTAGCCGGACCGGAACGGGCGGGCCGCGCCGGTGTCCGGGTCGTAGGCGTGTCGCCACACGCAGCCGGTGTCGTTCGTCAGCAGGTGGATGGAGACCGACGTCTCGGGCGAGGTCGTGCGCACGCGGTGGATGTCGTCGCGCGGCGGGATCAGGACGTAGAAGTCTCCGGGCGCGAGCGCGCGCCGCTCGACGAGCTCGAGGCCGTCGGCGTCGCGCGCGTAGATCTCCTCGTCCTGCGTGCCGCGGTAGAGGCCCACGAGCCCCCACGCGAGGTGGTCGTGCACCGGCGTCTCCGCCTCGGGCGGGACGACGAGGCTGAACAGGCTGAGCGAGCCGTCGCCGGCGCGGTACAGCGACCACTGGCCGATCCCGCCGCCCATCCCGCTCTCGGGCGCCGGCTCGCGGAACTCGTGCGGGAGCCACTCGTCGTCGGCGAGCAGGGTCGCGAACGACGGCCGGATGCGCTCGCAGGCCTCGGCCGGCGAGCCGGCGTCCGCGATCACCGAGCGGACCTCGTCGATGAAGTCACGGACCACCGGCGTGTCGAGCTCGTACACAGAGGCGACTCTACGGGTTAGTGTCGTCCCAGGGTGACCGGTTCGCCTGCCGCGGAGGGCCGCTACGCGCTCGTCGTCGCGACGGCGCGGTACACCGACCCCAAGCTCGCCCAGCTGCGCGCGCCGGCCGCGGACGCCGAGCGGCTCGGGGCCGTGCTCGGCGACGCCGAACGCGGCGACTTCGACGTGCAGGTCCTCGTCGACGACACGTACGCGCGGGTCACCCGCTCGATCGCGAGCTTCTTCCGCGACCGCCGCCCGCAGGACCTCCTGCTCCTGCACTTCTCCTGCCACGGCGTCAAGGACGAGCGCGGCGAGCTCTACCTCGCGGCGACCGACACGGAGGTCGACCTGCTGAGCGCCACCGGCGTGTCGGCGGCGTGGCTGAGCGAGCAGATCGACCGCTCGCGCTCGCGCCGCACGGTCGTGCTGCTCGACTGCTGCTTCAGCGGCTCGTTCCCGTTCGGCATGCGCGCCCGCGCCGGGGGCGGGGTCGACGCCCCCGAGCAGCTCCAGGGCCGCGGGCGCGTGATCATCACCGCCTCCAACGCGATGGAGTACGCCTACGAGGGCGACCGCCTCGTCGAGGGCGACGCCGGCCCGTCCGTGTTCACGGGGGCGATCATCGAGGGCATCCAGACCGGCGACGCCGACCTCGACGGCGACCGGCTGATCTCCGTCGACGACCTCTACGACTACGTCTACGACCGCGTGCGGGAGATCACGCCCGGCCAGCGGCCGCTCAAGAAGAGCGAGCTCGAGGGGCCGCTCTACCTGGCGCGGAGCGTCCGCGTGCTCGAGCCCGCGGCGCCCGCACCGGAGCCCGAGCCCGAGCCGCCGCCGCCGCCTACGCGCCGCAGGTGGCTGCTGCTCGCGGCGGCCGCGCTCGCCGCGGTGATCGCCGCCGCGGTCATCTTCCTTTCCGGCGGCGACGGCGGCGGGGGCGCCGCCACGATTCCCGCCGGCAACCTCGTGTCGAACCCGTCGTTCGAGGAGGGCGGCACGGGGTGGGGGTCGAACCGCGCGACCGTGACGATCGAGACCGCCGACGATGCGCCCGACGGCGCTCGTGTCGCACGGGTGACGATGCGCCAGCCTGAATACTCGATCGACGACACGCCGAACTCCGTGCCGTCCACGAAGAAGGGCGTCACGTATAGCGCGGCCGCGTGGGTGAAAGCCGCCACAGCGCCCGAGGAGGACGTCTGCATCGTGATTCGTGAGCGCACGCAGGACGACGCGGATGTGGGCAGCTTGAAGGCCGGCGTGACCGCGGTCCGCGACGAGTACCGCCCGGTGCGGCTCAACTACCCCGCCAAGGGGAACGGCGACGTCATCGGTGTGCACGTCTTCCGCGACGGCCCGGGCGGCACCCTGCGCCCGGGCGATGCGTTCTTCGTCGACGCGATCACGATCTCCCCGACCGCCCACCCGGAAGCCTCGGGGCCCTGTCCGTTCTGACTACTGCGACCAGGGCTCGCGCTCGAGCGCGGCCTCGAACGCGGCGCGGTCGTGCACCGGCTCGCCGTGCGAGACGAGCACAAGCATCGCGCCGCGGCCGTCGTCGCACGCGAGCAGCCCGCCGGGAAGCTCGGAGCCCGGCCGGATCGGCTCGAGCTCGGTGCGCGGCGCGTCGCCGGGCCAGAACAGCCACGGGCCGGCCGCCCGCGCGCCGTACCAGCGCACGAACAGGTCGACGTCGCGCACGTGGTCGGGCTTGAGCACGATCACGCTGTCGGGCGGCCGGGCGTCCACGCGGTCCCACACCGCGCGCGCTGACGGTGGCGGCGCGAGCGGGTCGAGCAGGTACGCGACGTCGCGGGACTCGACCGCGAACGAGGCCACCTCCGGCTCCCAGTCGGCGTCCTCGCTCCAGTCGGGATGCGGCCGCCGCCACAGCCACAGCCCGTCCGCGACGTCGCGGACCTCGACGCTCACGCCCCGCTTTCGAGCTTGGCCTTCAGCCGTTCCAGCGCCTTCGCGTTGCCCTTGCGCATGCCCGGCGACATCAGCGGCGCGAGCAGCTTGAAGAGGCCGCCGGGCTCGGGCGTCATCACGAGTGTGACGCGCGTGCCGGCGCCGTCGTCGGTGAGCTCCCACCAGCCGGACGGCTCCATCGTGCCGGGCCCCGCCTTGGCCGGAGGCCCGTGCCAGGCGAGGCGCGAGGGCGGCTGGAACTCGGTCCAGCGGAACGTCCCCGAGGCCTGTCCGCGGGCCATCTTGTAGCTGTACTCGGTATCCAGGGCGGGCTCGCCCTCCGACTCCTGCTTGACCCAGGCGAAGTCGGTCACGTATTCGGGCAGGTGCTCGGCCCGGGCGAGGTAGTCGAACACCTCGGCGCGCGGTCGGTCCACGCGGGTCTGCGCTTCAACGTGCATGTCGCCTCCTCCGACGCGATCTTCGCGTCCAGCCTAGAGCGCGCGGCGGAACAGGGCCACGGTCTCCGCCAGCGCCGCGTCGGTCGCCTCGGGGTCGTACCGGTCGCCGACGTCGCGGCCGAACGCGTGCTCGGCGTCGTACTCGCTCCAGGTGAAGCTCGCGCCCGCGGCCTCGAGGCCGCGGTGGATCACCGCGCGGCCGTCCGCGGGCGTGTGCGGGTCGCGGGTGCCGAAGATCATCAGCAGCTCGCCGCCGATCTCGCCCGCGCGGGCGAGCGAGCCGGCGTCGGGGTCCTTGCCGAGCTTGCCGTCGTGCAGCCCGGTCGCGTACCAGCACGCGGTCGCGCGGACCTCGGGCTGCATCGCCGCGCGGAACGCGAGGTGGCCGCCGGTGCAGTGGCCGGCGGCGCCGATCCCCGACACCGCGTCACTGGCGGCGAGGTAGTCGATCGCGGCGCGGATGTCGGCGTCGAAGTCGGCGACCGGCGTCGCGTCGGCGTCGGCCTGCCCGCGCGCCTTGCCCTCGTCGTCGAAGCGGAGCACGGTGCCCGCCGGCTCGAGCCGGTGGTAGATCTCGGGCGCCGCGACGACGAAGCCGTAGCCGGCGAGCCGCACGCACCAGCGCAGCGTCGACTCGGTGAGCTGGAAGATGTCGCTGTAGAAGACGAGGCCGGGATGCGGCCCGGCCGCCCGCGGCGCGGCCACGAACGTCCGCATCTCGCGGCCGTCCACCGGCACGTCGACAAAGCTGCGCGAGACGACCATCTACTTCTGCTTCGCGGGCAGCGACGCCGCGTGGTCGGCCCCCGCGTCCACCCAACGCGCGAGCTCGGCGTCGTCGGCGACCCGCGACGCCGAGACGATCACGAACGCCTTCGCCTGCCGGCCGCGCATCTCGAACGGGCGCGTGCCGTCCTCGGTCAGCGCCTGCGCCGCGTCCTCCTCGCTCAGCTTCACGCACAGGTCGTCGCCCATGACGCCGCACGCCATGTTCCCGCCGACCATCCACGCGATGCCGCCGAACATCTTGCGTTCGGTCAGCGCGTCGCGCGGCTCGATGATCGCCTTGATCCGCCCGGCCAGCGCTTCGTCGTACGCCATCGCCGTAGTGTGTCAGCCGGACACGCGCTCGGGCCGTCGCGCCCGGGCCCGCGCCGCGCGCACGACGCGCGACATCGTGTCCACGTCGTACTCGCCGCTGTGCCGCTTGCCGTTGATGAAGAACGACGGCGTGCCGGCGACGCCGCCGGCGTCGGCGCTGGCGACGTCGTCCTCGATCCGGCCGAGGTGCCGGTGGTGGTGGATGTCCGACCAGAAGCGGTCGCGGTCGAGCCCGAGCTGCTCGGCGTAGCGGTTCAGGTCGGGCGGGCGCAGCGCGTCCTGGTGGCTGAGCAGGAGGTCGTGCATCGGCCAGAACATCCCCTGGGCGGCGGCGGCTTCGGCGGCCTCGGAGGCCATCTGCGTGTTCGGATGGACGTCGTTGAGCGGGAGGTGCCTCCACACGTAGCGCAGGTCGTCGCCGAACGACTCCAGCAGCTCGCGGATCGCGATCTCCGCCTGCCCGCAGAACGGGCACTCGTAGTCCCCGTACTCGACCAGCGTGACCGGGGCGTCCTCGGCGCCCCGGATGTGGTCGCGCTCGGGGTCGACGTCCTCGGCGAGGTCGACGAGGTCGTCGGCCGTACGTGCGAGCTGCCGTGCCCGCACCTCGGCCGGCAGCCGCCGGATGATTCGGAAGACGACCCAGCCGAGCAGCGACGCGACGATCGCCGCGGCCAGCACGCCGAGCTTGGCCTCCGCGAGCGCCTGGCCGCTGAACGAGAGGGTCGCGATCAGGATCGAGACCGTGAAGCCGATTCCGGCCACGATGGCGCCGCCGGTCAGGACCGGCCAGCTCACGGACAGCTTCAGCTCGCCTGGCCACAGCCGGGTCACCAGCCGGGCGCCGCACATGATGCCCAGCGGCTTGCCGATCACGTAGCCGGCGAAGACGCCGAGCGTGATCGGCGACGTGACGGCGTCGGAGAGCAGCGCGCCGTCGATGTGGATGCCGGTGTTGGCGAGCGCGAACAGGGGCACGATCACGAAGCTCGTCCACGGGTGAAGCCGGTACTGGAGCCGGTCGTTGGGCGAGATCGCGGCGGCCACGCCGAGCTGCGCCGAGCGGGCGAGCGCGGGGGTCGGCTGCTCGCGGAACAGCCGCGTGAGCGCGGTCACCTGCTCGAGGTCTGCGCGCACGGGCGGGTAGGCCGCCGTGACGAGGCCGACGGCGAGGCCGGCGATGACCGGGTCGATCCCCGACTCGTGGAGCGACACCCACACGCCGACGCCGATCACGACGGCGGCCGGGCCGCGCCAGCTCACCTTCACGAACCGCAGCGCGAACAGGCTCAGGAACAGGCCGACGGCGACCCCGAGCGCGGCCATGTCGACGTGCTCGGTGTAGGCCGTGGCGATCACGATCAGCGCGATGAGGTCGTCGAACACCGCGAGCGTGAGCAGCCGCACCCGCAGCCGCGTGCCGCCGGGGGCGATGAGCGCGAGCACGCCGAGCGCGAACGCGGTGTCGGTCGACATCGCCGTGCCCCAGCCCTTCGCGCCCGCGCCGCCGGCGTTGAAGGCGAGGTAGATCGCCACGGGCAGCGCCATCCCGCCCACCGCGGCGGCGAGCGGCACGGCGAGGCGCCTTCGCTCGCGCAGCGAGCCCAGCGCCAGCTCGCGCTTGGCCTCGAGCCCGACGACGAGGAAGAAGAACGTCATCAGGCCCTGGTTGACCCACTCGCGCAGCGTGAGCGAGAGCGTGTGGCTGCCCAGCGACAGGACGAGATCGGTGTTCCAGACGTTCTCGTAGGAGTCCGGCCACGGCGAGTTCGCCCAGATCAGCGCCGCCACGGCGGCGGCGAGCAGGGCGACCGCGCCGCCGGTCTCCGTGCTGAGGAAGTCGCGCAGCGGGGCGGCCAGGTTGCGCGCCCACGCCGTGCGCCCGCGGAACGTCCCTCCCGATGTGGTCGTCAGCGAGCCACCGGAGTCAGTGGGGATGCTCGCCGGTGGCGGCCGGCGGGCGCGATTCCTCGGCCAGCGACGTGATCGTCAGGTTGCCGCGGGCGGCGTCCTCGAGCACGCCGGTCGCCTCCTCGGACGACCGCGCGTACAGCTCGACCAGCAGGTGCACGACGATCTGGTCCTCGTCGTGCTTGTGGAAGCGCACGTGGGTGAAGAACTCGCGCGTCCCGTGGTCGCCGAACGCGGCGTAGGCGAGCGAGTCGGCGGCCTCCGGGCCCGAGCACGTCTCGACCGCGTCGGCGTCGACCGTGACCGTGCAGGACGCGACCCACGGCGTGCCGGCGACCATGCGCTCCCAGCGGTCCTCGATCGGCTCGATGCGGCCGTTGTGGAACGCCAGATGCGGCTGGTCGTGCATGCAGTCGAGGCACTGGACGACGGCCTCCTGGAGCTCGTCGACCACTTCGGCGCGCTCGCCGGTCACCGGATCGATCCGGTGGATGCCTTCGTAGTGAACCTGTACCTCGAGCTCCTGGGACCAGCAGCGATAGCAGCGCAACCAGGCCCCGATCGGCGCTCCGTCAGAACCCTCCATCGCGCCCATTCTATGCTCAGCCCCGTGCGGCTCCTGGCTCCCGCGCTCGTGGTGCTGGTTCTCGCGGGGTGCGGCGACGCGGGGCCGACGCCGGAGGAGCAGGTACGCACGACGGTCGGCGACTTCGGCAACGCGACGGCCGCCAAGGACTACCACCGGCTGTGCGAGGACATCCTCGCGCCGCAGCTCGTCGACAAGGTCACCGAGGTCGGCCTGCCGTGCGAGACGGCGCTGCGCGAGGGGCTCGGCAAGGTCAGGGACCCGCACCTGACGATCGGGCGCGTGCAGGTCGCCGGCGACAGCGCCACGGCCGAGGTCCGCACGTCGGCGTCCGGCGAGCAGCCGTCCAAGGACACGCTGAAGCTCGTCAAGGTCAACGGCAACTGGCGGATCGCCTCGCTGGGAGGGTCATGAGCGTCGAGTGCGGCATCTTCCTCGTGCCGGAGGCCGATCCCGAGGCCCTGCTCGAGCAGGTGCTGGCCGCCGAGCGCGGCGGCCTCGAGCTGATCGGCATCCAGGATCACCCCTACCAGCGCCGCTTCCTCGACACGTTCGCGCTGCTCGCCTGGCTTGCCGCCCGCAGCGAGCGCGTGCGCCTGTTCCCCGACGTGGCGAACCTGCCGCTGCGCCACCCGGCGATGCTCGCCAAGGCGGCCGCCTCGATCGACGTGCTGAGCGGCGGGCGGTTCGAGCTGGGGATCGGCGCGGGCGCGTTCTGGGAGGCGATCGAGGCGATGGGCGGTCGGCGCCTCAGCGGCCCCGAGTCGGTCGACGCGCTCGAGGAGGCGATCGCGATCCTGCGGGCGTGCTGGTCCGCGGACCGGTCCGTGTCGTTCGCGGGCGCGCACTACCGCGTGGGCGGCATGAAGTTCGGGCCGGCGCCCGCGCACGACATCGGGATCTGGCTCGGCGCCTACGGGCCGCGCATGATGCGCGTGGTCGGCCGGCTCGCCGACGGCTGGCTGCCGAGCCTCCCCCGGCTGCCTCTGGAGGAGATCCCCGCGCGCGTGCGCATGATCGAGGAGGCGGCCGAGCGCGCCGGCCGCGACCCGCGCGCCATCCGCCGGATCGCCAACGTCAACGGCGTGATCGCCGACGGGCCGGTCGAGGGCTGGCTGCGCGGGCCGGCCGAGCACTGGGTCGCCGAGCTCGGCGCGCTCGCGACCGACCACGGGTTCGACGGCTTCGTGCTGTGGAGCGACGGCGACGTGACCGAGCAGATCGGCCGCTTCGCCGCCGAGGTGGCGCCGGCGCTCAGGTCTGCGTCGGGAACCCCAGGTTGACGCCGGCGTGCGTCGCCGGGTCCGGCCAGCGGGTCGTGACCACCTTGCCGCGCGTGTAGAACTTCACGCCGTCGGGGCCGTGGACGTGGAGGTCGCCGAACAGCGACGACTTCCAGCCCCCGAACGAGTGGTACGCCATCGGGACCGGGATCGGCACGTTGACGCCGATCATGCCCGCGGTCGCCTGCTGCTCGAACAGCCGCGCCGCTCCGCCGTCGCACGTGAAGATCGCCGCGCCGTTGCCGTACGGGTTGGCGTTGACGAGCTCGAGCGCCTCCGGGTAGGTGTCGGCGCGCACGACCACAAGCACGGGGCCGAAGATCTCCTCGTCGTAGACGCGCATGCCGGGCTTGACGCGGTCGAACACGCACGGGCCGAGGAAGTAGCCGCCCTCGTGGCCCTCGACGACCAGGTCGCGCCCGTCGACCACCAGCTCGGCGCCCTCCTCGACGCCCGCCTCGACGAGCCCGGCGACCTTCTCGTGATGGCGCTCGGAGACGAGCGGGCCCATGTCGGAGTCCGGCTCGGTCCCGGGTCCGATCTTCAGCTTGCCGATCCGCTCGCGGACCTTGTCGAGCAGCGGCTCGGCGACGTCGCCGACCGTGACGGCGACCGACACGGCCATGCAGCGCTGGCCGGCCGAGCCGTAGGCGGCCGAGACGAGGCCGTCGGCCGTGAGGTCGAGGTCGGCGTCCGGGAGCACGACGGCGTGGTTCTTCGCCCCGCCGAGGGCCTGCACGCGCTTGCCGTGCGCGGTGCCGGTCTCGTAGATGTACTGGGCGACGGGGGTCGAGCCGACGAACGAGACGGCAGCGATCCCGGGGTGCTCGAGGATCGCGTCGACGGCCTCCTTGTCGCCGTGGACGACGCTGAACACGCCCTCGGGGAGCCCGGCCTCGGCGAGCAGCTCCGCGAGGCGGAGGCTGGGGGAGGGGTCCTGCTCGGACGGCTTGAGGATGAACGCGTTGCCGCACGCGAGCGCGACCGGCGCCATCCACAGCGGGACCATCACCGGGAAGTTGAACGGCGTGATGCCGGCGACGACGCCGAGCGGCATCCGCATCGAGTGGCTGTCGACGCTGCCGGAGACCTGCGGCGTGTTCTCGCCCTTGAGGAGATGGCCCAGTCCGCACGCGAACTCGATGACCTCGAGCCCGCGCGTGACCTCGCCGCGTGCGTCGGCGAGCACCTTGCCGTGCTCGCGCGTGATCAGCGCGGCCAGCTCGTCCTTGTGGGCGTTCACCAGCTCGCGGAACGCGAACATCACCTGCGCGCGCTTGGTCAGCGAGGCCCGGCCCCACTCGGCGCCGGCCTTCGCCGCCGCCTGCACGGCCCTGTCGACGTCCGCCGCGCCGGCGAACGGGACGCGCGCGACCACCTCGCCGGTCGCCGGGTCGGTCACCTCGCCGTGGCGCTCGGCCGGACGCTCGTCCCGCCGCCCGCCGATCCAATGGTTCAACAGGGTCTCGCTCGCCGTCGTGCTCATGGGGACCATCCTTCCACGTTAGAGCGCGCTAATCAGCGGCGCTTCGTCGGGAAATCGCGCCGTGATCGCGACGGAACGTCACGAATGGCGCCCGCGAACGTCAACGGCGGCAGGGTAGGGAGGCGGTGACGCCGGCGCCGCGGGCGGTCCCTCGGCGGGGGTGTGGTCACTTGACGTGAATAATTCGCCACAACTGACCACACCCCCAACGGACGAGCGCCAACGCGCCACACCACAGCCGCCCCACCCAGCCGCAGTTGACGTTCGCCCCGCGTCACTCCCCCGCACGGGATTCGAGCAACCGCACGAGCGAGGCCTCGTCGAGGCCCGCCTCGACGTCGTCGAGGAACCGCTCGGCGGCGCGCCGGCCCCCCAGCGCCCGCAACCCCCGCGACCCGTGCTCGGCGACGAAGTCGGCGAGCGCGCCGAGGCGCCGCGCCCGCACCCGCGCGGCCCTCAGGTCGAGGCCGGCGCGATGTCCGTCCAGCGCGGCGACCAGCTCGTCGACGCCGGCCACCGGCGGGATCGAGGACACGGCGACCACCGGCACGTCGCGCGCCCCCAGCGAGCGCAGCGCGGCGGTGAGGTCGCGGCGGGCGCGGACGGCCACCGCGCCGAGGTCGGCCTTGGTGACGACGAGCACGTCCGGCACCTCCATGATCCCGGCCTTGAGGAACTGGAGGACGTCACCCGAGCCCGGCTGGACCACGACGGCGACCGTGTCCGCCGCCTCGGCGACCTCGGTCTCGGACTGGCCGACGCCGACGGTCTCGATGACCACGACGTCGAACGCCGCGGCGAGCGCCTGGGCCGCCGCGCGCGTCGCCGGGGCGAGGCCGCCGAGCCGCTCGCCCGCCGCCGTCGACCGCACGAACAGGCCGCGGTCCGCCGGGTCGGCGTCGATCCGCGCGCGGTCGCCGAGCAGCGCGCCGCCGGAGCGCTTGGACGTGGGATCGACCGCCAGCACCGCCACGGTGCGCCCGTCCGCCCGCCAGGCGCGCGTGAGCGCGGACAGGAGCGTCGACTTGCCCGCCCCGGGCGGCCCCGTCACGCCGACGACGTGGGCGGACGCCTCGCCGCCGAGCCGCGCCGGCGCGACCTCCGCGAGCAGCGCGGCGATCTCCTCCCGCGCCGCGGGCGAGCGGTTCTCGAGCAGGTTCAGCGCCGCGGGCGCGGCCGAGAGATCCCCCGAGCGCAGCCGCGCGCCGAGCTCCGCGCCGTTCACGCGGCCGAGCGTACGCCGTTGCGCTCGGCGACGATGCCGACGATGTCGCGCAGGATGCGCGTGAGGTCGAAGTCCTTCGGGGTGTAGACGGCGGCGACACCGGCGGCCCGAAGCGCGGCCACGTCGCCCTCCGGGATGATGCCGCCGACGACGACGGGGATCCTCGCGTCGCCGAGCGCCTCGATCACGTCGGGGATCAGCGACCGGTGCGAGCCCGAGAGGATCGAGAGGCCGATCACGTGCACGCCCTCGTCGACCGCCGAGCGGGCGATCTGGGCGGGCGTGAGCCGGATGCCCTCGTACACGACGTCCATGCCGGCGTCGCGCGCGCGGACGGCGATCTGCTCGGCGCCGTTGGAGTGCCCGTCGAGCCCGGGCTTGCCGACGAGGATCTTCAGCGTGCGGCCGAGCGCCTCGCTGACGCGCGCCACCTCCTCGCGGAGCTCGTCGAGCTCGGAGCCGACGGGCGGCGCGGCCGCCTCGCCGACGCCGGTCGGCGCACGGTAGGACCCGAACGCCTCGCGCAGCGCGCCCGCCCACTCGCCGGTCGTCACGCCCGCGCGGGCCGCGGCGAGCGTCGCGGGCATGATGTTCTCGTCGCTCGCCGCCACGCGCCGCAGCTCGTCCAGCGCGGCCGCCACGTCCCCGCGGGAGCCCCGCCACGCCGTCAGCGCCTCGCGCGCCTCCCCCTCCACCGCGGGATCCACGACGAGGATCCCGCCGTCGGCCGTCAACGGCGACGGCTCGGTCTCCTGGAAGCGGTTGACGCCGACCATCACCTGCTCGGCGGACTCGATGCGGCGGATCCGCTCGCGGTGCGACTCGACGAGCGCCGCCTTCATGTACGGCACTGCCTCGACCGCGCCGCCCTGCTCCTCGACCCGCGCCATCTCCTCGCGGGCGCCGGCGAGCAGCTCGTCGACGAGCCCGTCCATGACGACCGAGCCCTCGAAGATGTCCGGGTACTCGAGCAGGTCGGTCTCGTAGGCCAGCACCTGCTGGATGCGCAGCGACCACTGCTGGTCCCACGGCCGCGGCAGCCCGAGCGCCTCGTTCCAGGCGGGGAGCTGGATGGCCCGGGCCCGCGCGTCGCGCCCCAGCGTCACCGCGAGCGCCTCGAGCACGATCCGCTGCACGTTGTTCTCCGGCTGTGACTCGGTCAGGCCCAGCGAGTTGACCTGCACGCCATAGCGGAAGCGGCGGTGCCGCTCGTCCTGCACGCCGTACCGCGTGCGGCCGATCTCGTCCCACAGCCGCGCCATCGCACGCAGCTTCGCGTGCTCCTCGACGAACCGCACGCCGGCGTTGACGAAGAACGAGATCCGCCCGAACACCGCGCCCATGCGCTCCTGCGGCACCTCGCCGCGCACCGCGTCGAGCACCGCGATCGCCGTGGACATCGCGTAGGCGATCTCCTGCACCGGCGTCGCGCCCGCCTCCTGGAGGTGGTAGGAGCAGATGTTGACCGGGTTCCAGCGCGGGACGTGCTCGACCGTGTACGCGACGGTGTCCGCGATCAGCCGCATCGACGGGCCGGGCGGGAACGCGTAGGTCCCGCGCGAGAGGTACTCCTTGATGATGTCGTTCTGCGTCGTGCCCTGGAGCGAGGCGCCGTCGATCCCGTTCTCCTCGGCCACGACGATGTAGAGCGCGAGCAGCCAGGCGGCGGTCGCGTTGATCGTCATCGAGGTGTTCATCCGGTCGAGCGGGATGCCGTCCATGAGCGCATGCATGTCGCCCTTGTGGGCGATCGGGACCCCGACCTTGCCGACCTCGCCACGGGCCAGCTCGTGGTCCGCGTCGTAGCCGGTCTGGGTCGGCAGGTCGAACGCCACCGACAGGCCCGTCTGGCCCTTCGCGAGGTTGCGCCGGTACAGCTCGTTGGACGCGCGCGCCGTCGAATGACCGGCGTACGTGCGCATCAGCCAGGGCGTGTCGGGCTCCGGGAGGCGGTGGCTCATTGCAACCGATTCTGCCGTACCCTGCGCGGGCCATGCGGCAGATCGACGTCCTGCACCGCGGGCTCGAGAAGGTCATCGCCTGCTACGAGATCGACGGGATCCTCGTCGATCCCGGCCCGCAGTCGTGCGAGGACACGCTGCTCGAGGCGCTCGGCGGCGACCGCCCACGCGCCCTGCTCCTCACGCACATCCACTTCGACCACGCGGGCGCCGCGGGGTCGCTCGTGCGGCGCTGGCCGGACCTCGACGTGTACGTCCACGAGCGCGGCGCGCGGCACATGGTCAGCCCCGAGAAGCTCGTCGCGAGCGCGGCGCGGCTCTACGGCGGGGAGGAGGGCCTGCGGGAGACGTGGGGCGAGGTCGTCCCCGTCCCGGAGGAGAACCTGCACGTGCTGAGCGGCGGCGAGCGGGTGCTCGGCTTCGACGTGCGGTACACGCCCGGGCACGCCTCGCATCACGTGTGCTACCTACACGAGCAGACCGGGACGGCGTTCGTCGGCGACATGGCCGGCGTGCGCGTTCCGCCCGCGGGGCTGACGCTGGCGCCGACGCCGCCGCCGGACATCGACGTCGACGCCTGGGAGCACTCGCTGTCCGTGATCGCCGCCTGGGAGCCGCAGGTGCTCGCGCTGACGCACTTCGGCACGGCCGACGACCCGCCCGGCCAGCTCAACGCAGTCCGTGAGTCCCTGCGCTGGCAGGCGGAGCTCGTGGGCGCGGCCGACCAGGAGCGCTTCATGGCGACCCTCCACGAGCGCGTCGCGTCCGCCGTGCCCGCGGAGGACGTCGCGGCCGTCGAGCTGGCCGCGCCGCTCGACCACCTGTTCCTCGGCCTTGATCGGTGGCACAGCAAGCAGGGGTACACATCAGACAGTGAGTGAAACCATCGAGGTCCCACGCGTCGGTGAGCCGGGGGCAGGCCTCGGCGGCAACTGGCGCGTGATCGTCCTCAACGACGACCACAACACGTTCGACCACGTCGCTCACACGCTCGCCAAGACCATCCCGGGCGTGACGGTGGACAAGGGCTACGCGATCGCCGACACGATCCACACCACCGGCCGCGCGATCGTCTGGTCGGGCGTGAAGGAGACCGCCGAGCTCTACTGGGAGCAGCTCAACCAGGCGGGCCTGACCATGGCTCCGCTCGAACCGGCATGACCTGGCTCTGGTGGGCGGGTTCGATCCTGCCGTTCGGCTTCCTGACGCCGATCCTGTTCGCGGGCGCGGCGGCGAGGATCAAGAAGCGCTCGTGGTACGGCTGGGCGGCGCTGTACGCGGTGGCTGCCTACGGCGGACTGATCGCCACGGTGATCGGGCCCGAGGACAGCGATCTCGACGGCGCCGGCTCGCTCGTGATGGTCGTCGCGTGGGTGGCGGGCCTCGTGCACGCGTTCGCCGCGCGCTTCGAGTACGCGCGGGCGCTGCGCGGCCCGGCGACGTCGGTCGACCGCGCCCGTGAGCTCGTCAAGCGCCGCGAGGAGGCGCAGCGGCTGGCGGCCCGCGAGCCCCAGGTGGCGCTCGAGATGGGCCTCGGCCGGCCGGATCGGCGGGGCGCCGACCACATGGGCGTCGTCGACGTCAACCACGCCGGCGCGAAGGCGATCGCCGCGCTCCCGGGTCTCACCCAGCGCACGGCCCGCGAGATCGTCCGCTGCCGCGAGGAGATCGACGGCTTCAGCTCGGTCGCGGACCTCGGCGGCGTCCTCGACCTCCCGGCCGACACGGTCGAGACGCTGCGGCCCTACGTCGTGTTCCTGCCGCGCTAGACGGCCGCGTTGTTGCCGTTCTCGGTGAGCGCGCCCGCGATCACGCGGTTGAAGAAGCTGTAGACGAGCGGCACCTGGTACCAGCTCGAGTAGTCGGCCCGCCAGGCGATGAACTCCGGGCCGTACCAGTACAGCTCCCAGTCGGCCTTGTCCTCGAAGTGGGCGAACTGGAAGAAGCGGTAGCGGTCGTCGTTGGACCGCATCACCTCGTAGTCGGTGGCGCCGTACCGCAGCGCGACCGGGGCGATCTCGCGCAGCGCGAGCTCGAACTGGTCGCCGCGGAAGAGGGTCGAATACCAGGCTACGTGCGCGATACCTCCGGCCATCAGGCTCCCACCTCCGCCCGGATCGCGCCCGGGCCGTCCGCGGTCTTTCCCAGTCCCTCGGTCTCCGCGCCCACGAGGATCGCGATCTTGCCGAGGTGCCGATTGTCCTTCATCAGCTGGTGCGCTTCAGCCACCTGGTCGAAGCCCAGCGTCCTCCAGAGTACGGGACGGATGGCCCCGGACTCGATCAGCTCGTTCGCCTTGTGGCATTCGTACGCGTTGGCGAAGTGCGAGCCGACGATCCGCTTCTGCTTCATCCACAGGTAGCGGACGTCGAAGTCGAGGTTGTAGCCGGTCGTCCCGGCGCAGATCACGACGCTCCCGAACGGCTTGACGGCGAGGACCGACGTCGGGAACGTGGCCTTGCCGACGTGCTCGAAGACGATGTCCGGCGCGCCGCCGAGCTTCTCCTCGACGAGCTTGCAGAAGCGGCGCGACTCCTTGAACCGGGCGCGCTCCTCGTCCGGCGTCTCGCCGCCGCGGCGCATCATCCCGGCGAACTCGTTGCGGTCGATGACCTCGCAGGCGCCCAGCTCGCGGCACAGGTCGGCCTTCTCGTCGGAGGACACGACGCCGACCGCGTCGGCGCCGGCCAGGCGGCAGAGCTGGAGCGCGAACACGCCGAGCCCGCCGGCGGCGCCCCAGACGAGCACGCGGTGGCCGGCCTGGAGCTCGGTCTGCCTGACGAGCATCCGATAGGCGGTGAAGTACGTGAGCCCGTACGAGGCGGCCTCCTCCCACGTCAGCGCCGGCGGCTTGGGAAGGAGCTGCTGGGCCTGCACCTTGCAGAACTCGGCGAACGAGCCCCAGGTGGTCTCGTAGCCCCAGATCCGCTGCGACGGCGCGGCCATCGGGTCCAGGCCGTGCACCTCGGGGTCCTCGTAGGAGGCCTGGTTGCAGTGGACGACGACCTCGTCGCCGGGCTGCCAGGCCGTGACGCCCGGCCCGACCTTCTCGACGATCCCGGACGCGTCCGAGCCGCCGATGTGGTGGTCCTCGGCGTGGTAGCGGAACACGGACACCGGCTCCCCGAGCGCGGCCCACACGTTGTTGTAGTTCACGCCGGCGGCCATCACGCGTACGACGACCTCCATGGCGCCCGGCTCGGGCACCTCCATCCGCTCGATCTGGAAGGCGTCGCGCGGCTCGCCCTCGCGCTCCTGGCGGATCACCCAGGCATCCATGGTCGCTGGCATGGCGGGCGATCTTACGTCGGCTCAGAACCAGTCGCGTCGCTTCACCCAGAACAGCGCGACCAGGATCACGGTGGGGATCACGAGGCTGCCGACGCCGAAGATCATGAAGTCGCGCTTGCTGCTGATGCTGTTCACGAGCCAGCCGAAGTTCTGGCCGAAGAACCCCGTGACGAGCGTCCACAGGACGAACAGCGTGCCGCCGATCGTGGCGCGCGTGGCGACCGCGTTGAGCCGGTCCGCGTTGGCGTTGAAGTAGGTCGACGTCAGCGACGAGAGGTCCTCCGTCTGCCGGTGCAGCTCGCCGGCGATCTGGGCGAGGTGGTCGCCGATGTCGCGCAGATACGCGACGGTGTCCTCGAGCTTGGTGAGCCGCTGGAGGTCGTCGGACGAGGACTGGAACTGGTCGCGCTGGACCGAGGCGATGCGCCCGACGCCCCGCACCTCCTGAAGGAGTCGGTAGATGGTCGTGAGCTGCTCGCGGCGCGGCCGCTCGAGGACCTGCGCCTCGAGCGCGTCGATGCGGTCCTCGAGCCCCTCGATGACCGGATAGAACGCGTCGGTCAGCGTGTCGAGGATCTCGTAGACCGGGTGCTCGTGGATCTCCTCGACGCGGCCGCGCAGCTCGTCGAGCACGAGGCAGCGGGCGCGCCGGACCGTGATCAGGTACTCGTTGGCGACGTGCACGTGGACCTCGATCGGCTCCACCGTGCCCGCATCGTCCAGGCGCGCCGTGTAGAAGACGAGCAGCACGTGGTCGTCGTACACGTCGACCTTCGGACGCTGGCCGAACTCGCGCGTGTCCTCGATCGCGACGGGGTGCAGGCCGAGCAGCTCGCCGAGCCGCTCGACCTCCTCGTCCGAAGGCTCGGTCAGGTCCAGCCAGAACTGGTGGCGCGCGTCGAGGTCAGACGCGATGCGGCCGGGATCGACCGCGGTGAGCACGTCCATGCACGAAATCTAAGCGTGTAGGCCGCACTCGACCTTGCCGGTGCCGCTCCAGCGCCCGTCACGGCCCGCGCCCGGCCGCGTGCAGTGGGTGCATCCGATCGAGGCGTAGCCACGGTCGTGCAGCGCGTTGTACGGGAGGTCGTGGTCCACGATGTAGCGCCAGACGTCGGCCTCGGACCAGTCGGCGAGCGGGTTGGCCTTCCAGCGCTCGTGCTTGGCGTCCCACGCGAGCTTGGGGGTGTTCGCGCGCGACGGGGACTGTTCGCGGCGCACGCCGGAGATCCACGCGTCGACGTCGGCGAGCGCCTGGTTGAGCGGCTGGACCTTGCGCAGGTCGCAGCAGCGGTCGGGGTCGCGTTCCCACAGGCGGTCGCCGTGCTCGGCCGCCTGGCGGCCGAGGCTCGGGCCCTGGAAGACCTCGACGCTGATCCCATAGCGCTCCTCGACCTTGCGCCAGGTCTCGTAGGTCTCCGGGAACAGCACGTGCGTGTCCAGCGTGAACACGCGGGCGTCGGGGGCGATGTCGAGCAGCACGTCGAGGACCACCGACGCCTCCTTCTGGAACGAGCAGGCGACGGTCAGGCGCGGGTGGAAGCGCTCGACCATGAACTCGAGCACGCCGCGCGCGTCGAGGTGCTCGAGGTCGGGCGCGACGGTCGCGGTGGTCCGCGGGGCGCTCATGGCCACTAAAGGTACTAAATCCGATCAGGTTTCTAGCTCCCGACGGGGTCGGAACCCTCCAGGGAGTCGCTAGCATTCTGCAAGTGACTATCGAGACGGAGGCCCTGGACGCCTACTCGCGGGTCGTGACGAGCGTGGCCGAGCGGCTCGGCCCGTCGGTCGCCAACCTGCGGGTCTTCGGCCGCCGGCGCCTCGCCGGCAGCGGCTCGGGCGTGGTGATCACGCCGGACGGGTTCATGCTCACCAGCGCCCACGTGGTGGCCGGCGCCGGCGCCCGCGTGCGGGCCTCGTTCACCGACGGCAGCGACGTCCAGGCGCGCGTCGTCGGCGCCGATCCGCTCTCGGACCTGGCGGTCCTGCGCGCCGACGGGCCGGTCGCGCCGTCCGCTGAGCTCGGCGACGCCGCCCACCTGCGGGTCGGCCAGCTCGTGGTGGCGATCGGCAACCCGCACGGCTACGCGGGGTCGGTCACGGCCGGCGTCGTGTCCGCGCTCGGCCGCTCCCTGCCCGCCCGCTCGGGCGCCGCGACGCGGATCATCGACGACGTCATCCAGACCGACGCCGCGCTCAACCCCGGCAACTCCGGCGGCGCGCTGGTCGACGGCAGCGGGCGCGTCGTGGGGATCAACACCGCGGTCGCGGGCATCGGGCTCGGGCTCGCCGTCCCGATCAACGCGACGACCCGCCAGATCGTGTCCGCGCTGATGCGCGACGGCCGGGTGCGGCGCGCCTGGATCGGCATCGCCGGCGGCGCCCGGCCGCTGCCGCCGCGCGTTGCCGCGACGGTCGGCCGCGACCGCGCGATCGAGGTCGTCGAGGTCCTGGAGGGCTCCCCGGCGGCCGCCGCGGGGCTGCGCGCCGAGGACCTGATCGTCGGCGTGGACGGCGTGCCCGTGCGCGGCGTCGACGACCTCCAGCGGTTGATGACGGGCGAGCGCATCGGCGTCTCCGTCACGCTGGACGTCGTCCGCGAGGGCGTCGAGCGCACCGTCGCCCTCGTCCCGCGCGAGCTCGACCTCGCGTAGATGGCGGATTCCACGACCCCCGTGGGCCGTGAAATCCACCATCTAGCGTGACCGCGCGACTCGCCGTCGTGGTCGCGCTTGCCGTGGCGGGAGCCGGCTGCGGCGGCGGCGACCAGCCCGCCGCCACGCCGAGCCCCACGAAGACGCCGTCGATCGCCGCGACGGCCGCGGCGTCGGGGGAGCCGCAGACCGCGCCGCCCGCGGGCACGGTGAGCGGCGCGCACGCGTTCATCGGCTCGATCGCCGTCGACCCGGGCGGCGGGACCGTCATGCTCGGCACCGGCCTCGGCCTTTTCCGCCTCGAGCCGGGCGGCCACGACGCCGAGCGCGTGACCGGCCGGCTGACGACCCCGAACAGCGCCGGCCTCGTGTCCGGCAACCTCGTCGTCCGCTACGCCGGGCCGGGCGACCTCCTCGCCTCGGGCCATCCGGAGGGCGGCAACCTGCCGGAGAACCTCGGCCTCATGCGCTCGCGCGACGCGGGGGACCGATGGACGCCGATCTCCGAGCTCGGCGACGCCGACTACCACATCCTCCAGGCCGCCGGCCGGCACGTGGTTGCGGTCAACGTCGACGAGGCCAAGATCCGCGTCAGCGGCGACGGCGGCCGCAGCTTCGAGGAGCGCACCCCGCCCGACGCGCCGCTCGACGTGGCGTTCCACCCGGCCGACCCCCAGCGGGTGGTGGTCACGACCAAGCAGGGCGTCTTCAGCTCAGGTGACGGCGGCGGCTCGTGGCGGGAGCGCGACACGACGCCGGCCACACAGCTTGCCTGGGGCGAGGCGCTCTATCGGGCGGATCCCGGCGGCGCGATCAAGGTCAGCGACGACGGCGGCGCGACCTGGAAGGACGCCGGCGCGGTCGGCATGGAGGTCAACGAGCTGGCCGTCGACGCGGGCGGCGCGCTCTACGCCTCGGTGGCGGGTGGCGAGGTGCGCCGGTCCACCGACGGCGGCGGCCACTGGTCGCGGCTCGTCAAGCTCAAGTAGCGCGCTACGGCAGCAGCAGGTCGTTCTGAGACGACCGGCGCTTGCGGGAGACCTTCAGCGTGGCGGGGGCGACGCCGGTGGCGCTCGCCCTGAGCGTGTAGGTGCCCTCGGGGGCGTCGACCTTGAGCTGCCCGGTGGAGCTCGGCTCGATCGTCTCGGTCGATCGCTTGATGCCGCCGTGGGCGGCGCCGAGCTCGTTGCTCTCGAGCGTCACCTTCTGCGCGGCGCCCGACTGGTTGGAGATGATGATCACGACGGGGCCGGCTCCGAACGTGCCGGGGGAGACACGCACGTGCGTGGCGTCGATCGCCGCG
>Ga0081539_10002905_pt1 | contig 22664 bp, 23 predicted proteins | sample TabmetS4T2R2_FD_71023 | JGI IMG/M metagenome (GOLD analysis project Ga0081539, IMG submission 71023) | Tabebuia heterophylla rhizosphere microbial communities from the University of Puerto Rico - S4T2R2 | ecosystem: Host-associated > Plants > Roots > Rhizosphere ...
GAGACTCTTTCATGGCGGCTCCTGTTCTGTGAGGCGTTCTGCCTCGGGTTTGGTCACCACTCGTGTATCACGAGCAGCGACGGAGCCGCCGCTTCAATTTTCAACAGCTATCGGGACATCCCCTTATCGGTCTGCGCCGCGAGGGTGCTGCTGGCGATGGTCCAAAACACGAAGATGACGATTCGAAATTGCATATCGCACCTATACCGTCCGTCGTCGATGTTCCCTGGTTATCTGGCGAGCCACCAGCAACCAAACGAGCGTCAGGCCGACACTGATCGTGACAAGGACAACTGTCAGCCCGACGACCTGGCCGAGACCCACAAGCCCAGCGGAGAGCACGTCGGCGCGCGCTGAAGAAGGTGTCGATCGCCGCCTTGGGCCTTGTACCCTCCGCTGGTGTTCACGACGTCCAGCAGCACGAACAGAACCGCGCTCCAGAGGAGATAGCGATCGTGGAGGATCGTTCGGCGCCAAGGGCTTGCTCCATCACCTCACCGGAATGATTGAAGCATCGACCTGGCCGTGAATCTATTGGACGATCGTCTCGATCGGTCGCTGACGGGGTGGTCGGAGCCTTGGGAGAATCGCGTGTGCGGCGAGTACGCGCTGCAGTTCCGCGATCGTTGGATCGGTGATCACGTGACGGTCGACGACGACAACTGGAAAGCGTCCATCAGTCGCCGCCAGAATGAATTCACCCGCCTTCGGATCGCGTTCGATGTCGAAGAATTCATGTGGCAGGCGCGCGTTCATCAGGTATTCGCGTAGCCGATAGGTCAGCCCGCACCATGCGGCGCCGTACACGTAGAGTTCGCTGTCGACCGGCATCGCGTTGTCCACGGCTCTCTCCTCGCCAGGGTCACCGCCGCACGCGAGGCACTTTGCCTTCGTGTGTCCGGGACCACACTCGCGGCAGGGACAAGGCAACGGCAATGCCAGTTGGCGATCCGCGAATTGTCGGTTCGGAGCGGTCTGAGGATGCCGATTATTTCCGCATCAACTGTGCGCCGGCACGCATTGGTGCGTGCGAAGCGTCACCTTGATTCATCCCCGCCGGTCGATTGATGGGCGTCTGGGCGGCGCCGTGGCAGGCCAACGGTGCTCGCAATCAGACGATGGGTCACGAACCCGCCGGCGAAGATGAGGACGGCCGTGCATGCCGCAACGAACGAACTGAACAACCAAAGCAAGTCGCGTCCGCTATGCCTTTGGTTTAGGTGCCGGCTGCTGGGAACCGTGGTCTGCATTCGCGAAGTAGACGAACCGTTCGAACGGTTTCGTTCCGGTGGCCCTGGTCCAGTTGCTGATTGGGACATCCACGTTCTTGTCATCGTTCGTCATGGCTCAATTCCTCGTTGCACGTCGGCATCCGGCGTTGGAACGCTGGAGCCAATCACTTCGGCTTTTCATCGTGCAACTCGCGCGCCGCCCAGTGATCGATGCAAACACGATGATTCTCAATTGCAGGTGTGTGACAAGACGCAGATGGTGTGGCTGATGGCGCGGTGGCCTGCGGGTCATGCCCTCATGCTCGCCTGCGCTCATGCGCGCCTCATTTCGATGCGGCGTTGACCGCTTCGAGGAGCGCATCATGGCTGAAGGGTTTCAACACGGTGATGAAACGAGCTGGATGTTTTGGTCGAGGCGCATGCACCAGGTCTCGGCGTTGGGATCGGCCCCCCCACGAGCTGGTCATCGCCGTGCTGCAGTGAACGTTCACTGCAGAACAGCCGCAAAGAGTCCCTCGTTGACTGCGATCCGGTATGCCCAGAACAGCCCGAGCGCCACACTTGCGAAGCCGGTCGCCAGGCGGATGAACGTGTGTCGTCTCGGGGATCGCCGACCGAATGAAGCCAAAGGCATGGCGATCGCCATCGTGATCATAGCCATGCCTGCCATCGTGCCGGCTCCAAACACCACCAGATAGACGATCGCCCACATGGGATCCTCGATCGTTGTCATCACCAGGAGCGTCGCGGCGGCCGACCCGGCCACACCGTGAACGACCCCGATCGCCATCGGTCTAATGATGTTGTAGATGACAACGCCGCGATCAGTTCGGGCCGCCGATGTTCCGTGGGTCTGATGCGTGCGAGCGTGAGCAGTTCCGGCTTCGTGCCGACTGCTCGCTGTTGCGTCGCTCCGTCGAACCGCGGCCACATTCCCGAGGCCAACCAGGACGAGCATCACGCCGACGACGAACTCCAGCGCCAGACCGAAGCGCGGCTGAATGATCCAGTTGAACAGGACGATTGCGCCGCCGACAAGAACAATCGTGAGCGTATGGCCGACGCCCCACCACACGCCGATCCATGCGGCGGGGCGCGAGTGGCGTTCGCGGCCGACCGTCGCTGTAACCGCGGCAACGTGATCGGGATCGGTCGCGTGGCGCATTCCGAGCAGAAACCCGAGCGCGATCGTCGAGGCGAGGGTCATCGGACGCAGCTGGCGACGACCATCTGCTGCCGGGCGATGTCTCCCAGGAGGAACAGATCGGTGAGGACCGCCCGGAGATGCATCGAAGCATTCAGGTTGTCGATCAACTGAGAACTGATGGTTGGTTGCGCCAGCACGAGCTCGATCGTGCGGATGGCATCGTCGGCATCGCGATCGAGCACGCCCAGGAACGCCAGGTACTTGTCCGCCGAGCCGGACGCATCGTTCGCCATCGTCGCACAGACGTTAGCGAGCCCTGAGAGGGCGTCCACGGCGCGCTGCAGGAACTCGCGAATCTGGTTGCCCGATTGGCTGCAGTCTTCGCTCGCGATTCCCTGGGCGGCGTAGGCCAGCATGAATTCGTAAGACTCTTCTACCGTACGGCAACGCCGACAAATCTCAGCTCGCATCCCTCAGCTCCTCGTCGTGCCGAATCGAGCGGACGTCAACGGGCGACCAGCGAGCTGGATCGTGCTCTTTCAAATAGAAATCACGGCTCATCCAGCCGAAAATCATCGACGTCGTGATGGGGCGTTTTTCCGGCCGAATACCGAAGTACACGTGGATCATGACGAGCGCGATCATCGCGACGCCGGCCAGTCCATGCGCCACGTACATCCAGCCCCACGTCAAATCGTCGAAGAGGTACGGATCGCGGGGGAAGAACACCGTCCGCACACGAAACATCATCAACAGGCCGGTGACGATCACGGAAAGTCCCGCCGCGATGATCGCACCATGGAAACCTTTGTTCTCGAGCGGATACTTCGCGAATCGTCTGGGAGGCGGCACGGCCTGTCCGAAGAATCGGCGGACCCGCCTGATCGCGTCTTGCAGGTCGGTCTTGTCTGGCCAGATCGCCCAGAAGTCCAGCCAGAACGACGCGTGGATCATGTGGAACACGACAGACGCCGCGAGAACCGTGCCGGCGATCCAGTGATAGGTCACCCACGGGAACTCCACCCCCACCTTGGGCAGAAACGCCGTGAACAGGAGTGTGAACATCGACGCGGCCATCAACCAGTGAAATCCGCGTGCGACGCGCGAGTGCCGCGGCACTCGCGCCGGAACGGCCGAAACGACTTCAGGAGCGTCTGTGCCGGAGAACTGCTTCGTCCCGGCGAAGAATCGAATGTACGTGGCATGGATGATCAGAAAAGCCACTGCCGCCACAAACGCCACCTGAATCAACGACCAGGCGATGTGGATGGGAACCGTTTGTCCCCAGGGCTCTACTGCCCACTGTAGGATGTCCATGTGGCCTCTCCTCCGCTGACGGCGCGTCTCACAAGGTTTCGCATCAATGGGATCTTGTAGCCGTTGAACTGGAGCGGAACGGCGCCTCTCACGGCCAACTCACCGGCCATCTCACTGGTCGCTTCGTTCCTCGGTTTGCCGACCACCGCGCGTTCGACGGCCGTCAACCGCAACGGCCGTGCGGCGACCGCATTCACGGCGAGTCGGATGCGCTCGATGCGATCCTGTGACAGCGTAATCGCCGACGCCACGTTCAACAGCGGAAAGTCCCAGACCTGCCGATCGCGGATCTTCTCGAAATAGAACGTCGCGTCGGCCCACTGCCTCGGGATGCGGATGGCGGTGAGCAGATCGCCCAGGCGGAGGATGTTCAGTCGCGTGATGTTGATGTCCGGGCCGATGAAATAGTCCTCGGCAGCGACGACGCGTTCGCCGGTGGCTGTGCGGATGACAAACCTGGCATCGAGGGCGATCAGCGCCGGCGCCGTATCGGACGGATTCACCGCGACGCAGCGGTCCGCGTGGAGGATCGCATGCTCCCGATTGCGCCCGTCGGGCGTGTCCGCGTAGCAGATATCACCGCCAGCGCGGTAGCACGGCCAGCCCGCCCGGTAGTACCAGCAACGCGCGTCCTGCGAGACGTTGCCGCCGATCGTGGCCTGGTTGCGGATCTGCGGTGACGCCACGGCCTCGGCTGCCTGGGCGAGCACGTTGTACTTCTGCTTCACAACAGAATCAGTGGCGACTTCGGTCAACGTCGTCATCGCGCCGATCTCGATGCCATCGCTGGTCGTGCGGATCCCCTTGAGCTCGGCAACTCCACTGAGGTCGATCACCGCCTTCGGTTGCTTGATGCGGTCCTTGAGCCAATCGAAACTATCGAGTCCGCCAGCCAGAATCCAGGCGTCCGCTCCATGTTGCTGGAGAAGCTTCTGCGCTTCAGTAACCGAGCCGGGTTGAAACAGCTCGAACCGCGGCATCACATCGTGGATGACGGCCATTGGCTCTCCTCAGGCGTACGCTTTCAACAATCTCGGATTCACGCCGTTTCGCTGGAGCGCTTCGAGGATTCGGTCGGGGGTTACCGGCGTACGAATCACCGCGTGCCCGCCGATCGCGTTCTGAATCGCGCACAACACAGCGGCGCTGCCGGCCAGCGCCGCGACCTCGCCGACCCCTTTTGCTCCAAGCGGATTCACCGGATCGGGAACGTTCAACGCCTCCCATTCCATGGTCAATGGGACATCGAGGATCGTCGGAGGCTTGTTCTGGTAGAAGCGCCTCGAGACCAGCTTGCCGTAGTGCGGCTCGTACACGATGTTTTGACTGAGCGCGTGACCAAACCCTTGTATCCCGCCGCCATGGAGTTGTGCCCCGAGACTGCGCGGGTGCAGCACCGTCCCGACGTCCGCCACAGGGAGGTACTCGAGAATCCTGTGCGCGCCTGTATCGATGTCCACTTCCACTTCGGCGAACGCCGCGATGAACGAAAAGATCTGCCCTCGGTGCGGAAACTCGTCTTTCGCCACGCCCATCAGGCCCTGACCGGCGAGCGCGAGCGCCGATGCCTTCGTCATCGGATTCAGGTTCGGCGACACTTCGTGACCGTCATACTTCCCGCCGAGAGTCACGGCCCGTTCGGCAGCCTGGGCGAACGTGATGTAGCGTCGCGGCTTGGCTCGCTGGTAAACGCGGCCCTCGTCGACGTCGTACGCGTCGGCCGCGCCGCCAAGCTCTTTCGCCGCGATCTCCTGCAGCTTCCGTTTGGCATCCAGCGCGGCCGCGTAGTTTGCCCGCGTGTGCGCGTGCGTCGTCTGGCTGCCGTCCTGTTGAGAGCTCCACGGAACGGCCAGCCCGGTATTGCCCCACACGATCTCGTAGTTCTCCCAGGGCGATCCGAGCACCTCGGCCGCGGCGCGGGCAGTGTCCATCACCGAATGCGTCCCGAGGTTGCCGATCCCCTGATGGACGTAGACCCTCCCGTCACGTTTGATGACGAGCAGCCCGTCGAAGCCACTCGTGCCTGCGACGTAGGTGCCGACGATGGCCGACACGCCTGTCACTTTGCTGCCGCGTCGCTGCCCGTTGCGTTTCGTCCGTTCCCGCCAGTTGAACCGTTCGGCGCCTCGATCGAGCGCTTCGCGGAGGCGCGCAGCGGTGACTCGCTTGCGGGGTTGGTCCTTCGTCTCGCTGATGCCAACCGGCGACCCGTCCGAAGGGGCATTGATCTTCCGTATCTCCACGTCGTCCAGCCCGAGGTGCTTCGCCGCCCTGCTCATCAGCGGCTCGAGCATCGACATGCCCTGCATTCCGCCAGGGCCACGCTGCGCGCACCGCGGCGGCGTATTCGTGGCGACCGAAAGGCCGCGAAAGCGCAGCGCCGGCGGTTGATAGAGGAGCGAAGCCAACAGCGCCGTAATCTCGTTGTCCGCCTGACGCTCGTAGGGTCCGCTGTCTTCGATGATGAAGAGATCGATGGCGGTGATGCGGCCGTCCTTGCGGAACCCGATTTTCACGCGCGCCTGGAACCCGGGCCGCATGCGGCCGATGTAGGTTTCTTCCTCGCGCGAGATCCGCATCATCACTGGGCGGCCAGTCTTTTTTGAAAGCAACGCCGGAATTGCCATGCTGTGTGCGCCAACAGCTTTGCTCCCGAACCCGCCGCCACAATATTGGGACACGAGCACGATCTGGGCGGGATCGACGCCGACCCACCGCGCGAGGAAGGGAATGGTCTGGGCGACGCTTTGCGTCGAGCCGTGGAGATAGAGCTTTCCGTTCTGCCAGTACGCCATCGCCGATCGCGATTCGAGCGGCTGGTGAGGCGTGGACTGCTGGAACAGCGTTTCGTCGACGATGAAGTCGGCTTGCCGGAGCCCGGCATGGACATCGCCGACCGAAGTCTCTTCGGCCGCCTGGGCATTCCAGGGAATCCGGCCAAGGGCGACTTCCTGAAGGTCCTGGGACGTCCACTTGATCCGCTTCATCCCGCCGCCGACGGTAAAGATGTTGCCCGCCGTGCGGGCGTCGGGACCGCCCGGCCGGAGGCTGTCGATCGGGTCGACAGCGAATGGGAGCCGTTCCAGATCGAGGTGGATTTTCTCGATGGCTTCGGCGGCAGTGGTCTCATCAACCGCCGCGACTGCCAGAATCGGCTCGCCCTCGAATACCGGCTCATTGGTGAGGCAAGGGCTTCCGTCCTCGGATTCCTCGGCGCCAGTCGGGTCCTTGTCCGCCTGTACGGTTGGCAGCTCGCCGGCGGTCAGGATTGCGGCGACACCGTTCATCGCGAGCGCGGCCCGCGTATCGATATGGCGGACCCTCGCGTGCGGCTCAGGACTGAGCAGCAGTTTGCAGAACAGCATCCCGTCCGCTCGAAAATCTTCGGCGTACTTCGCCCGTCCTGTCACCTTCGCCACGATGTCGGGAGTCTGATAGTTGCGACCGATGAACTTGTGGTCAGGCATGAGAGCCGTTCCTCGCATACTCCGCGGCGCGCATCATGGAGTTGAGAATCTTGTTGTAGTCGCAGCAGCGGCACAGATTGCCCGACAGCGCGCGGGCGAACTCCTCGCGTGTGGGATCCGGACGCCGCTTGAGGAAGCCGACCGCGCTCATGATGAAGCCCGACATGCAGAACGCGCACTGGAATCCCTGTTCGTCGACGACGGCGCGCTGAACCGGGTGCAGCGTTCCATTGGCGCCCGCCAGGCCCTCAATCGTCTGAACTTTGCCGCCGCGTACCGTGTGCGTGAGTACCGAGCATGAATAGCGCGGAGTGTCGTCGATGAGCACGGTGCAGGCGCCGCACTCGGCCCGATCGCAACCGAGTTTGGTGCCTGTCAGGCCCAGTTTGTAACGCAGCGTCCACGCCAGCGTTTCCTGTTTGCTCACGTCGACTCGCCGCTGCTGTCCGTTGACATTGAGCGTGATCAGCCGGTCGCTCACTCCCGTTTGGGCGAGCAACCCCGCGATGCCTGGGGACGTACGGAACAGATACGCCGCGGAAAATGCGGTGGCCCCACTGCCGATGACACCCTTGATGAACGCACGTCGCGAAACGTCGGCGGGCGTTTCTGTAAGGTCGTCGCTCTTGATGTCTTCGTCCATCCGTGCTGCCCCAGTCGCAATGACTTTCCTGGTTCCGCAATAGGCGCGCCACGCACATGCACGGAGGTCTCGCGCACGATCGCCTGTGATTCGCCGGGCCATGTGCGCGATCGCGCGTGGCGCCTGGCCGGCCGGTGTGTCCAGGCAAGCAGGTGTGCATCCGGACAGACAGGCGTCCGCTGGTGTTCAGCGCGTATGCCGGCAGAGTGTCTCTACCGTTCGGACGACAGGCGGGTATCGGACCTTCAGTTCGGCGATCTGGACAGTCACACGAAGGCGCCAAACATGCTCTCGTACACAGGCAACCTCGTTGTCTCGCCCTTCTCGGGACATAGATTCGTTCCGTACGGAACGGGTGGAATCGGCGGGCTCACGATGTTCGAGCGGCCCGGCGTCGGCGTGATCAGCGATCAGACCTTTCTCACCGGCAACGTTGGTGGCGGTGTCAAATGGTACGCGCCGAACAATCGGTGGGGAATCCGCGGAGACTATCGTTTCGGCATCACGCAGTCGAAGGATGACGCGCCGGAATTCTTTGGTCGCGATAGGCGGTACGTGCATCGCGCATACGCTGGCATCGTGATCAACACTGTGCGCTAATGCGCATCGACTCAGCCGCCCGCGCCCATCGCCACGCGGGCGGCTGCCTGCCGCGCTTACTGACAGTCGCCCGCCGCTGATAGTTTGCCTTCACCGCTCGTCGGCCCTGTCTATCGCGTGATTCCTCCTCGGGATTGCCGCCCGCATGTTCCGATGCATCGTGTGCGTGTTCTCACACGTGCACATCGGACTCGCTCGGTTGAACGTGTCCGTTCGTCGGCGCGTCGATTGCACTCGGGGACGATATGTACGGAACCCGTTGTCGTAGCGGGGAGGTCGTCTGACGTGATCATTCAGCCTGTCGTTCAGCCGTCGTACGCGTCAGCCGCGGTCGGCGACCGCGAGGTAAGCGACGCCAGTTGGCGCGACTATTGGGCGATGACGAAGCCGGAAGTCAACGTTCTGGTGGCGATCACGACAGCAACCGCGTTCTGTCTCGCGGCGCGCGCGGAACCCGGAGCCTTGCCGTGGACGCGGCTCGTACAGACGTTTGTCGGCACAGTGCTGGCGGCGAGCGGAGCGGCGACGCTGAACCAGTGGATGGAGTATCCGTTCGACGCGAGGATGCGACGCACGGCTCGTCGCGCGATCGCCGCTGGCCGCATTGAACCAACTCACGCGCTGATGTTTGGTGTAGCGCTGTCGCTGACCGGGGTCGCCTGGCTGGCGATGACCGTGAATCCATTTGCGTCGGCCGTCACCATCGTCACCCTGGTCGGCTACCTCTTGATTTACACGCCACTGAAGCGGTACTCCGCGTTGTGCACGGCGATCGGGGCGATTCCCGGCGCTCTGCCGCCACTGATTGGCTGGGCGGCGGCGCGAGGCCATCTCGACGATCCGGCGTGGGCGCTCTTCGCGATCGTGTTCCTCTGGCAATTCCCGCACTTCATGGCCATCGCGTGGATGTACCGCGATGATTACGATCGCGCGGGCTACAAAGTGCTGCCCCGAGGCGACTGGAGATCCGGCTTCGTCTCCGTACACACGCTGCTGCCGCTCCTGGTTCTGCCGTCAGTCAGCCTGGTTCCGGCGTTAACGGACGGGACCAGCATCGTCTACCGCATCGGTGCAGTCCTTTTAGGTCTCGGGTTCTTCCACTATGCCGTGCGCTTCGCGCTTCACAAGTCGGGTTCGACTGCCCGACAGTTGCTCGTCGCATCGGTCATCTACCTGCCATCGCTGTTCGCGCTGATGATCGTTTCAAGAGGCTGAGCGTGTTGTTGCGCGAATTCTCGACAGCTCCATGTATGTCGGATGCGCCGAAGTTACCTGTCTTGCGAATCAGCGGCAGTCAGGCCGTCTTGCTTTGAACGACCAGATCAATTTCGCAGTTCAAGACCGGGAACAACGCGAGCACCTGGTCGACCAACTTCCGATAGTTCGTCTGATCGATGCCGCGGGTTGGGGCGCTTGCGACTGGCGCTGCGTCGATCTCGAACGCCCTCCGTCAATGTCAGAAGGCAAGCACCGAGCCACCGCCGTTGGAACAGGAAATTACGCAGCCTGTCGTGGCGATGCGCCGACGCGGCGTGTGTATCAGCAGACGCGCGGTGCGCGCTCCCAAACACTCACGATTGGAGGCGTCGGCGATCGAGGCGTGCGCGGCATCGTGCGCCTGGCGCGACGATTGCCTCACCAGCGCCGGGCGGCCAGGCGCTCCGTGAGCGCCGGGTCAGCGGAATCAGAGAGGCGATCGATCCAGATGCGGCACGCCACACATTCGATCACACGGACCGCCATTCGAGCGCTCCCGTTTCTTGTCTGGTGGTGCGCAGCGACGGCACCGGGCGTCGAGGCGGCGGTGCCGGGCTACGAGCTCACGAACATCTTCGCGCCGGAAACCACACCGGCGCGATCCATCGTCGACTTGTCGATCCTCGTGCTGTCCATCACCGGCCTCATCTTCCTCGTCGTCTTCTCGCTGCTCGTGTATGTGATCGTGAAGTTCAGGAGCAGGCCGGTGACTGCGGCGCGTGAACCGGCGCAGGTCTACGGAAGCACGCAGATCGAGCTGGCCTGGACAATCATTCCCGTTCTCATTGTCGTCGTCCTGTTCGTGGCGACCGCGCGTGTCATTCACGCGGTTCAAGATGCGCCACAGCCTGCCACGGCGGTCGAGGTGACCGTCATCGGTCACCAGTTCTGGTGGGAATACCGCTACCCGGCGTTGGGGATCGTCACGGCGAACGAACTACACATTCCGGTCAGCCCGGTCGACCAGCCGCGGCCAACCTTTATGAGGTTGCTGTCGGCCGATACGGACCATAGCTTCTGGATACCGCAGCTGGCGGGGAAGACCGACCTGATTCCGAATCGCATCAACACGATGTGGATGGATCCCCATCGGACCGGCGTGTTCGTTGGCCAGTGCGCGCAGTACTGCGGAATACAACACGCGAAGATGCTTCAGCGCGTGTCGGTCGACAGTGCGGAGGATTTCGACGCCTGGGTGCGGGCGCAGCAACAGCCCGCCGTGCGCGATGACGCGGTAGCCGGGGGCAGGCGCGTGTTCGAAACGACGGCGTGCATCAATTGCCACGCGGTTGGCGGCACGCCGGCAAACGGTCGCTTCGGCCCCGACCTGACGCACTTGATGAGCCGCGCCACGATCGCCTCGGGCGCCGCCGCGAACACCACTGACAACCTGCGGCTGTGGCTCGAGAATCCCGACGCGATCAAGCCCGGATCGCTTATGCCGGCGATGAAATTGAGCGACCGCGATCTCGATGCGCTCGTGGGCTACATGGAATCGCTCCGTTAGGTGGAGTGTAGTGTCCGGCTTTAGCCGGACGTCCTTTAGCCGGACGTCGATCAGGAGATAGAGATGTCGTCGGATGCCATTGCGATGCATCTTCCGCAAGCCGAGCGCCGGACCTTGGTGGAGACCCTACACGACTGGGCCACCACGGTCGATCACAAGCGCATCGGGTTGCTGTACATCGGCTACGCGCTCCTCTTCCTCGTCGTCGCGGGCATCGAAGCGCTGATCATCCGCATCCAGCTGATGTACCCACACAACGACTTCGTGGGCCCGCAGGTGTTCAACCGGATGTTCACCATGCACGGCACGACGATGATCTTCTTCTTCGCCATGCCGATCCTGTTTGGATTCGGCAACTACCTGGTGCCGCTGATGATCGGCGCGCGCGACATGGCGTTTCCGCGGTTGAATGCCTTCAGCTTCTGGTTGAGCGCGTTCGGTGGGTTCCTGTTGTATTTCAGCTTTCTCGGCGGGAGCGGCCTGTACGGCGCCGGCAGTGCGCCGGATGTGGGATGGTGGGCGTACGCCCCGTTGACCGCGCGCGCGTTCTCACCGGGATCGAGCACCGATTACTGGACGATCGCCGTCCTCGTCTCGGGTTTTGGCAGCATCGGCACAGCCGTCAATCTGATCGCCACGATCCTCTGCATGCGCTGTCCCGGCATGACGCTTGGCCGCATGCCGCTGCTGGCGTGGCTGTACTTGACCATGTCCGGACTCGCGCTGATCGGGATCACGCCGCTCTCGGCCGCCCAGATCATGCTGCTCGTCGACCGCTACCTCGGCGGCCACTTCTTCGACACGCAGGCCGGCGGATCCGCCCCGCTCTGGATGCACTTCTTCTGGATCTTCGGACATCCGGAAGTCTACATCCTCGTCATCCCGGCATTCGCGTTCATGTCGGAGATCATTCCGGTCTTCTCACGCAAACCGATCTTCGGCTATCCCGTCATGGTGGCGGCGACGGTCTGCATCGCCTTCGTCAGCATGAGCGTGTGGGCGCACCACATGTTCACCATTGGCATGAATTCGTATGCCAACAGCTTCTTCGCGATCACGACGATGGCCGTCGGCGTGCCAACGGGCATCAAGATCTTCAACTGGCTGGGGACGATGTGGGGAGGCCGGATCCAATTCAAGACGCCGATGCTCTTCTCGATTGCCTTCCTGTTCCAGTTCCTGATTGCCGGGCTGACCGGGATCATTCAGGCCGCGGTCCCATTCGACTGGCAGCTGAGCCTGTCGTACTTCGTGGTGGCGCACTTCCACTACGTCATCGTCGGCGGCATTCTCTTCGCTATCTTCGCTGCGTTCTATTACTGGTATCCGAAAGTCACCGGTCGCCTGCTGAGCGAACGACTGGGCAAGGTCCATTTCTGGTTGTTCGTGCTCGGCTTCCATCTCACCTTCGACGTGATGCACGTTCCCGGGCTCCTTGGCATGCCGCGCCGGATCTACACCTACGAACCGGGCCGCGGGTGGGACACGCTCAACCTGCTCGTCTCGATCGGTGCATTCGTTCAGGCCGTCGGCCTGCTGGTGTTCGTGGCGAACCTGATCGTCTCGTACTGGAAAGGCAAACGGGCGGGTAACGATCCGTGGGATGCCTGGACGCTCGAATGGTCCGTCAGTTCACCCCCGCCCGCGTACAACTTCGCGACGGTTCCGACAGTCGCCAGCCGGCGTCCGCTCTGGGATCTGAAGCATCCGGAAGATCCGGACAGCCGCTACGAGTAAGGGGAGAGTGCGATGCGATCTGCCGTCGCCGTTGAAACGATCACGATTCCAGCGGTGGAAGCGCCCGCGGCGTGGAGCCTGCCCGATCGCGGCAAGATCGCGATGGCATCGCTCATTATCGCGGAATCGGCCATCTTCACGATCTTCGTCGTCGCCTATCTGTTTTACATCGGAAAGAGTGTCTCGGGGCCAACGCCACGCGACGTGCTCGAGACGCCGCTCTTCTACACGATTTGTCTCCTGTCGAGCAGTTTCACCATCCACTATGCGGGAAAGGTTCTCGAGCGCGGGCGACGACGCATGTTCCTCGGGTTGTGGCTGGTCACGCTCGCCCTCGGCGGGTTGTTCCTGTTCGGGACTGCGCAGGAATGGGATCGTCTGATCTACGACCACGGACTGACGATCTCCACGAATCTGTTCGGCACGACGTACTACTCCCTGGTCGGTCTGCACGCGTTCCACGTCTCGGCCGGCCTGGTCATGCTCGGTGTCGTGTCGATCCTGGCGGCGATCGGTCGCTTCGGCCTTTCACAGATCACGCGAGTCGAGGTCATCTCGATGTATTGGCACTTCGTCGACGCCGTCTGGGTTGTCGTGTTCACGGTCGTATACGTCATCGGGCGTTGAGGAGAGCAGATGACGAAGATCGAAGTCCCCGCACCGACTGCCTGGCCGATCGTATTGGCGTTCGGATGCACGCTGCTGTTCGCGGGGCTCCTGACGAGCGCATCGGTGAGCGTGCTCGGCGCCGTGCTTGCGGCAGCCGGATGCGTCGGCTGGTTTCAGGACGTGTTCCCACACGAGCGCGAGACCGCGGTCGCGATTGTCGCTGACGATGCCCGCATCGTGACCGATCGGCGCGCCGTCGAACGGCTCTCGATCACGCCCGACCAGCTCCGCGCATGGCTGCCGGTTCACACCTATCCGGTGTCAGCGGGCGTAAGGGGAGGAATGGCCGGCGGGGTCGCGATGGCGCTGCTGGCCTGCGCCTATGGCGTGCTGAAGGCCGGCAGCCTCTGGTACCCGGTGAATCTTCTTGCCGCTGCCGTTTACGCGCAGGAGCTGAGGCTCGGTGCCGATCAGCTGCGTGCGTTTCATGCGGACAGCCTGGCGATCGCTGTCGGTCTGCACGCTCTCGTGTCGACGCTCGTCGGTCTGCTGTATGGCGCGATGCTGCCGATGTTTCCACGGCGACCGATTGTGCTCGGCGGGTTAATCGGCCCGGTGCTCTGGTCGGGGCTGCTGTATTCGACGCTGAACCTGCTCAATCCACTGCTCCAGAGCCACATTGACTGGGGCTGGTTCTTCGCATCGCAGGCAGCCTTCGGCGTCGTCGCCGGGATCGTCGTTGTCCGGCATTCCCCGATGACGACGCTCGAGAATCTCTCGTTCGCCATGCGCGCCGGCATCGAAGCGCCTGGAATCATTGCGACACGAGATCGGGGAGAACGCCCGTGAGCGCATTCCGCCACCTGCACGCAATCGCGGCTGCAAGCGCGCTCGTTCTTTGCGGTTGTGCCCCGCCCCCCGGACAGCCGCATCGAGGCGCGGAGTCGCTGGCACCGAACGAGGTCCTCGAGTTCGGCACGCTTTACGCCGACAACTGCGCCGGATGCCATGGTCTCAATGGCCGTGGAGGCGCGGCACTCGCGGTGGCAGATCCCGTCTACCTTTCGATTGCAGACGATGCGGTGATTCGGGAGCGGATCGCCAACGGCGTCACGGGCACGGCGATGCCGGCCTTCGCTCGAGGGTCCGGCGGGTCGCTGACCAGCAAGCAAATCGACGTCATCGTCTCAGGAATCCGATCTCGGTGGGGCGGACACGACGCAGCCGATCGCCTCAATCCGCCATCGTACACGGCGACATCGAGCGGCGATGCGGAACGTGGAGGCCTTGTTTACAAGACCTATTGCGAGTCGTGTCACGGTGGCGACGGTCGGGGCGGATCGCACGCCAGCGCGATCACGAACGATTCGTTTCTCGCGCTGGTCAGCGATCAGGGACTGCGCTCGATCGTCATCTCCGGCCGACCCGAGCTGGGAGCTCCGGATTGGCGTGGCAACGTTCCGGGAACACCGATGTCGGAGCAGGAGGTGACTGACGTCGTGGCCTGGCTCGCATCGCACCGGGTTCGCACACCCGGACAGCCCTATGCCGTTACTGAAAATGAGCAGCGCTAGTGCCGTGACCGCAACGTACGCTCTCCGGGCTCGTCGCGCTGTGACGCAGTGCGGGACCATATGTCCGGAGGAAAACCCTGGCAAGTGCTTGCTCACACTCCGTTGGTCGGCGGCGGAGGCTGAGGTGCGTGGATCAAGCGGGTTTTCCGTAGAGACATATGGTTCCGCGCTGCTGCAGGCGACGGTGACCTCATCGATCATGACGCTACGTCGAAGCGCTAGAGGAGTTTGACAATGTCGAATGAAACCGGCTTCGGCCGCCGGGCACTGTTCATGAAGATCGGCATGTTGGTCAACGGCGCGGTGGCGACGGCGTTGGCGGTTCCGATCGTTCAGTTCCTGATGTCGTCGGTGACGCGCGGCCGCGCGGACGGCTACCTCTCGTGGGTGTCGATCGGACGCGTCAGCGATTTTCCGGAAGGGGAGACGCGGCTGGCGACGTTCCGGAATCCGTACGAGACACCGACGGACGGAAAGACCGCGGATACAGCCTGCTGGGTGCGTCGCATCGAAGGGGATCAGTTCCAGGTCTTTGCGGTGAATTGTGCGCACCTCGGGTGCCCGGTTCGCTGGTTTCCGCAATCGGGCCTGTTCATGTGTCCATGCCACGGCGGCGCCTACTACCGCGATGGTTCGCGCGCATCAGGACCGCCGGAGCGAGGGCTGTTTGAATACCCGATCAAGATCGAGGACGGGGTCCTCACGATTCAGGCGGGCGAGCTGCCAACGCCTGGACCGAATGCCGCTCTCGCGACGGAGAAGCCGCCATGCGCGTGATCGGTTCGATCGGCGACTGGTTCGAGCATCGGTTGCAGCTCGCGGCGCCGATCCGCGACGCCGTCGAACACCCGGTGCCACGCAACACCGCCAGCTGGTGGTATGTGTTCGGCAGCGCCGCGCTCATCGTCTTCTGCCTCCAGCTCGCGACTGGCATTCTCCTCGCTCTGGTCTACGTACCATCCGCTGACGAGGCGTGGAGCAGCCTGCAGACGTTGAACTATCAGGTCGCGTTCGGCTGGTTCGTTCGCGCGCTGCACGGATGGGGATCGAACTTCATGGTCGCGATCGTGCTGATCCACATGGTGCAGGTCTTTCTGTTTGGTGCCTACAAATATCCGCGCGAGTTGACCTGGATCGTCGGCGTGTTTCTCCTGTTGACGACGCTCGGCATGGCGTTTACCGGTCAGATCATGCGCTTCGACCAGGATGCCTACTGGGGTCTCGGGATCGGTGCCTCGATCGCCAGCCGTGTACCGGTCGCCGGGCCGGCGATTGTCTCGCTGATGCTGGGCGGGCCGATCATCGCCGGCGCGACGCTTTCGCGATTCTTCACGCTGCACGTGTTCGTCGTCCCGGGCACGCTCATCGTGCTGGTGTGCCTGCATGTGCTCATGGTGCTGAAGCTCGGCATCAATGAGTGGCCGATGCCGGGGCGGCTGGTGCGGCGAGCGACGTACGAGCGCGACTATCACGAGCTGACAAGGACAGCCGGCGCGCCGTTCGTTCCATATGCCGTGGTCAAGGACGTGTTCTTCGCGGCGTTCATTCTGCTCGCGGTCGGTGCCTGCGCGTGGTACTTCGGCCCGTTCGGCCCGACGGGGCGGCCCGATCCGACGATCATCCAGACCGTCCCCAAGCCCGATTACTTCTTCCTGTGGATGTATGCGCTGCTCTCGCTGCTGCCGCCGTCGCTCGAAACGCCAGCGCTGCTCATCGGGCCGGTCGTTGCGATCGCCGCGCTGCTGCTGCTGCCATTTCTCTCCGGCGAAGGCGAGAAGAGCTGGAAGAGGCGGCCGATAGCGGTATTGACTGTGACGCTGATCGCGATGACGCTCGGCACGTTCACCCATCTCGCCAGCTACGCGCCGTGGAGCCCGCACATGAACGCCTGGAGCGCGGATCCGGTACCGGAGCGTCTCCTTCGCGGATCGACGGCGCTGCAACGACAGGGCGCGCTCGTCTTTCAGGCCAAGCAGTGTCGCAACTGTCATGCGCTTGGCGACGGCGGCGGTGAGCGTGGGCCCGCGCTGGACCAGGTCGCCGTACGGCTCACGCAGGATCAGTTGATCCGTCAGGTGATCCAGGGTGGCGGCAACATGCCCGCATACGGCAAGAACCTGAGTCCGGCCGAAACCACAGCGCTCGTCGCGTTCCTCGGGACGCTGCATCCCGCAAATCAGGCACCGGCGCGCGACGCATCACGCGAGCTGATGCTCGGGACAACAGGGACGGAAGCACGCGCGGACGCGCCTCGATAGGAGCATCGTGCCGTGCCGCATGCCCATGACGGGACATCCGCGCTTGCCATCGCGCCGACGCTGGCGCTTCTACTCATCGCGTTCGTCTACCTGCGCACATGGCTCGCGTCGCGGTCGAACGGCGCGAATTCGATTTCAGGCTGGCGAGCCGGCAGTTTTTTCCTCGGCCTCTTTCTGATCTGGGTAGCGTTGGGCTCTCCCCTGGCGGCGCTCGATCACGAGCGGCTGACCGTGCACATGATTCAGCACCTGCTGCTGATGACGCTCGGTCCGCCGCTCGTGTGGCTGGGCGCGCCCGCGGCGGCGCAGCGCTTGCGCGCATTCACATCGATGACGGTCTGCTGGCTGTTCGCCGCAGTCGTGTTGATCGGGTGGCACGTGCCCGCGATCTTCACGTTGGCGATGCAGTCGCCCGGCTGGCACGCCGTGCAGCGCGCGTCATTTCTCGGCAGCGGTCTGCTGTTCTGGCTTCCCGTCGTGCAGTCGGCCTCGAGCCTGTCGACCGGGCCGCGGTGGTCGATCATCCTGTATCTTTACCTGGCGACGCTTCCGTGCGACGTCCTGTCCGCGTTTCTCGTCTTCTCCGAACGCGTCGCCTATCCGATTTACATCTCCACGTCGGGACGCTCGGCGGAATCCGTGCTGGCCGATCAGGAGTGCGCCGGTGCCTTGATGTGGACCTGCGTGATCATCGTCTATTTGGTTCCGGGAGCGATCCTCGCAACGCGGTGGCTTGCCGCACCGCTCGGCGGCGAACAGACACTGCCGCACGCGAGCGTGTGATCGCGCCGGTGGTTTCTGAATAGCTCTGGAAGACCTGAACCCCGACCGACACTAGACCGAAGTTCACTTCAGTTGGTCAACCACGAAGGCGAAGAATTCTTCGTGGTCTTCGTGTTCGTCGCGAAGCGACGTTGGAATTGCGAATCGAAAAGGATCCGGCCGGACCGGTGGGGCGATCAACGTCCGACTAGCTTCCCCAAGAGTCGGCCCAAGTCCATTTCCGCATCGCGGGTCTGGAAGCCGTGCTTCATCGCGGCCTGCATCAGCGTTTGCGCCTCAGGGTTGACCACACCATCGGCAAATAGATCGGAGTCACGGCGGAATTCTTCGACGGGGGCGAGTGCGATCGCATTGACCCGCTGCTTTACGACTACCTGGCCGGCGGCAGGAAACCCGCCGATCCGATGCGCGAGCGTTCGGACGAACTCGTCGAGCGTGTTGACAGGCAATGCTCGATTGATCCACCCGTATCGCTCCGCGAGCTCCGCGTTGTAATCGTCAGCGCTGAAGAGGACTCCGAGTGCCCGCGCGCGGCCCATCAAGCGTACGAGGTGCTGGACGCCTCCCGCTCCCGGGATCACGCCAAGCCCCGGCTCCGGCTGACCAAAAATGGCCGACTCGCGTGCGGCAAACCGCATGTCACACGCCAGCACGAATTCGCTGCCGGCGCCACGGACGCGACCCGCGATCTGCGCGATGCTGACAAGTCGGCTTGCGCTCAGATACCGAAAGAGGAGCGCGATGGACGCTTCCCCTGTCAGCCTCGCTGCCTGGTGGCGATACTCCTTGATTCGTGTCACGTCGACGTGCGAGATGAAGTAGTCGGGATCGGCGCTCTTGAACACGACGACACGGATGTCGTCGTCCGCCTCGGCCTGCTGGATGAGCGAGACCAGATCGCGAACGAGCTCGGGTCCGAGAAGGTTCATCGGCGGCGCCGCAATCTCGGTAAACAGAACGGCGCGTTCCTGGCGCACTCTCAACGTTTCGAAGTCCATGTCGGTTGCTCTGATGGCAAAGTCGGATCGTGTTACCAGGAATACATGACATGTACGAGCGCGCGGCGGCCGAGGAGATCCGCCCCGAAGGCCTCGTAATGGTCGTTATCAAGCAGGTTCGCGACGTCCACGCCCGCCGTGATGTGCTCAGCGAGGCTATAGCTGCCGTTGAGATCGGCAACGCCATACCTGGGAACCGGGCCGGCATATATCCCCGACAGCCATGGGAACGAATCCACCCAGCGGTAGCGCAGGACGGCGCTCAAGCGACCACGGGCGTGCGCCGTCCCGGCGCTGAACTGATGGGCAGGAGCGTTCGGTAGCAGTGGGTTCTCGGGGATGTCGCTGACGCTCGAATGAAAACCAGTGTACGAACCCTGGATCGTCCAGCCCGCCGGCAGCATGTACGTCGCGCCGAGTTCCACGCCTGCCGTCGTCGCCGAGCCGAAATTGCTGAAGGACAACATGGCGATAATCGGGCGGCCGTTCGCATCGTTGGACAGGGCCGCGAACAAAGCCGGCGGCAGGGCAGTCTCGAGCGTCGCCTTGACGATGGCTGCAGCGGGGGGCGAGAGGCTCGATGGAGGGCTATAGGGCCCGAAGGAAGCGTTGAGCCGCCCGAGTGACGTGCCGACCTGCGGCAGGAGGTACGTGATGAAATCCCTCAGCCGGTTCCGATAGACACTGCCACTCACGAGCAGACGCCCGCCGATGACGCCTTGATAGCCGGCTTCAATGCTGTCGATGTGTTCGACGCGCAGATGGTCATTGCCAAGAGCGAGAATTGGGACGTTCTGCAAATCGAGGGGGGTGTTTCCGACGACTGGTGTCAACGCAGCCTGAACGCGAGATAGGTCGATCGGAGGGGCCACGGGAAGGCTTAGAAAATACTCGGTCAGATTTGCCGCCTGAAACGCACGACCGTAGGTCACGCGCAGCGTCTGGGACGGCGCGACCGTGTACAGCGCCGCCACGCGGGGCGATACCCTCCCCGCGTGCAGCGTGCTGCGATCCCACCGCGCGGAAGCGACGCCATTCAGTCTCTCGGTGACTCGATATTCGACCTGACCGAACACCGACCCGTATGTTGTCGAACGTTTGCGGTCGTACGCGGTTTGCACGCCGTTGGGATCGGCCGAATCCAGCGTCTGGCCGCCGAACTCCAGACCGGCGATCACGCGGCCGCGCGCGCCGGCAAACTGTCGATTGGTCTGTGCCTCCACGGCACTCTGCGATGCATGGAGATAGATGAGTGAGTTCGCCGTCAGGTTGCGAGTGGCGTCCATACGACTGCCGCTGTAGTACGCGAGGACGTTCCACCGTGGCGCTGCGAGATTGACTCTGAACCACGGGCTGTCAACGTCAGCGGCTTGGATCCGACCGACGGGCGACACTTTCACCGGACCTTCTTCGTGGGAGGTGCCAAGCTCAAATGTAAGCAGGCGCTCTGGAGTCGTGTATTTGTCGATCCGAACGCTGCCGAACGACAGACGAACCTTGTCCAGCGTAGGCGCGGCCAAATCGAGTGGCAGCGTTGCTGGCGCGTACTCTGCCTTTCCCGCCCGTGAACGTGTGAAGTCGCCGCTGCGGTGGTAGCCACCTTCGCCTTTCAGGTACCAGTCGCGCCCGAGCGCGGCGGCCTGGCGGAACTCGATCCGTTGAGTGTCGAGTTCTCCTGCGGTATATCGTGCTCTGCCTCCGAGGCTGTCGCGTGGAGCCTTTGTTCTCACGTTGATGATGCCGTTGAACGCCCCGCCACCGTAGAGCGCAGCCGCGGGCCCACGCACGAACTCGAGCTGGTCGATGTCATCCAGCGGATACGAGAGCGTCGCCCAATCGACGTGCCCGAGCAAGGTCGGGAGCGACGGATCGCGGCCGTCGATGCGCGTCAGGACGTGTCGGTTGTAGAAGGTATTGAAGCCGCGACTATTCACGTTGAAATCGTAGAGGCCGCTCTGGACGAACTCCACGCCTGGCGTTGCTGCCAGCAGCCGCGGCAGCTGTCCGTGCAGGGCATTCGTTGCGAGCTCGTCGCTCCCGACGACAGTGACCGCCGCAGGCGCCTCGACCAGCCGCGCCGGCAGCCGCGTAGTGCCATTGACGACGAGCGATTCGAATACGTTGGGCGGCCAGTCGACGACGGTGCGCAGCGTCGTCGTCGACCGCGATGTGATGACCACGCCGGGCTGACGCTGAGAACGAGGACCAAGGCTCGAGAGCACTGTGTAAGTGCCGCCCTCCAATCTACCGAACGCGTACTTACCGGTGGCGTCTGTCAGCTCGGTCCGGCCCGACTCCTCGATGCGCACCAGAACGCCACCGACTCCTGAACCATCCTCGTGCACCACGATCCCCTCGAGCCGGCCGAAACCGGGCGCCGACTGCGCTGCAATGTTTTCTGCGCCCGCGAAAGAGCAGACCGCCAGGAAAAGAGTGGCTAGCCGATTCAGCATCATTGACGTCGGAGCTCGTGAACGCTTTTGAGCGGACACGCGAATGATGAAGCTATCGAAGGAATCGACCAGAGGTTCTCGACGAGACCTTCTTTCGCTCCAATCGAGATCCGCGACCGTCATGACACCAAAGCCTGCAAGGAAAGTCCATGAGACCTTGGTATCAGACGCGCAAGTCGAGTTGCGTCTGCTGTCGATCGTGACCGGCGACCCCGCTAGGGCGAGCGTTACCTGTGCTAGGCTCCACATCGAAGGCGCGTGTGATGATCGACACGGGCAACGGTGCACAGGATGCACTCCGTCGCAGTGAACGCAATCTCCAGCTGATCATCGTGTGGGCCGAGCCGAACGACGGCCCGGGTGCCACGTTCTCTTTTCCATTCCCTGCGCGCAAGAAAGTCTCAGCGCTGCGCCGCCCCCGATCACGACCGCATGACAACTGACGTCGATCGATCGATAACTGAATGGGATTGTCACGCGTGACCGGCTGTCAACGTGAGTAACGCGTGAAGACAAAATCGCGAGAAGCCTTCGCGTGACAAGGCGAGCAGGTCTTGAGCAACGCCTCGTTACCAGGTGTGCCGTCCTGGTTGAAGTGTCCGAATCCCCACCCTCCGGTCCCGGCGTACGTCTTTGAGTCCTTGATCATGAACTGTACGTTGGTCGGGTCGCCGGCAACGAAAGATTGGCGCTGGCCAAAAGCTCTGTTGTTTTCCTCCGAAGGAACGAAGCGGTAGTGCAAAGCAGCGATGATCGCGCCGTCTGGGAACGGAAACGTTTCCTCGCGATAGGCCTTCATCGCAACATCGTTGCCCAACACTGCGGCAAAGCTATTGAGATTGGCCTCTTCGTGGGCCACAGAGATCACCTTCCAGTCCCGGTATCCGGCCGGGATCTTGGTGATGAAAATCGGGGAGGTCTCTCGAGCAGACTGCGCGTATGCAGAAGACATACGGACGAACACGCAGCCGGCCATTGCGGTTAGAGTCCCAGCTCGTGGTGGAAATTCAATAAGGGCGGCGGCGTAGACAGCGCGAGCCGCCATCGCGCATCTTTCCGTGAGTTCTCTGGCAAGGGAACGA
>Ga0081539_10002906_pt1 | contig 22657 bp, 17 predicted proteins | sample TabmetS4T2R2_FD_71023 | JGI IMG/M metagenome (GOLD analysis project Ga0081539, IMG submission 71023) | Tabebuia heterophylla rhizosphere microbial communities from the University of Puerto Rico - S4T2R2 | ecosystem: Host-associated > Plants > Roots > Rhizosphere ...
TGACGGCGTGAAATTGTATTTCACCTTGCCGCCGGACACTGCCAAAGCAGTGATCGACTTCGTCGACAAACGCGTCCCGATTACCGGGCATCTGGGCTACACTCATTCACTGGATGTGATTAAAGCGGGAATCGATGGTTTGGAGCATGTGTGGATTTCACCGTACAACGACTTCTGTGCGCTCGACATGCAGTTTGGCCCAGGCAAGAAGGTCAGCTCCATGATGAACCGCCATTTCGCCCCGCTCACCTTCAAAGGGTGGGAAGAGGCAGACCTCCAGAGTCAAAAAGCGAAGACCTGGTTCGGCGCTATGGTGGACAAGCAAGTGCACATGGGCACCACCTTGGATCTGCTGTGGATTTCCAAATGTGGACAAGACGCTGCTATGCAAGACCCTGACCGCCGCTACATTCCACCGATGGCACTTGGCCGCCAGCGAGCGCTGGCAGCGCATATCGGAGAGCGACCAGATTGGGATATGTTTCCTGGGTTTGATCCGGCGATCGGCTCTAGAGCGCTGGAAAAGCACCAGGAGGTCACACGGCTCTTGCATGAATCCGGCGGACTAGTCGTCGGTGGTACCGATTGCGGCGGCATTTCCTATCCGCCTCCTGGCTATGCTTTGTGGCGTGAGATTGAGCTTATGACTGAAGCGATTGGCGCGATGGCGGCTTTCAAGGCTGTCACTTCGATTGCCGCACGCTATCTCCGCAAACAGGATGATATTGGCAGCATTGCCCCGGGCCGTTACGCAGACTTCTTGGTCGTAGATGGAGACCCGCTGCGCGACGTGCGAGAACTGCGGAAGATTACGACCGTGTACCGCGGCGGGAAGGCATACGATCCACAAACACTCTTAGCGAAGGTACCAACGCAGATGGTTGGGAAGGCTCACTAAATCGAAACACACGACATTGGTACACTTTACGAGGAGACCAGATAGTCGTGTCATTCTGAGCAACGCGAAGAATCTCTCCAAGAAACCCTTCGCGGAGTTTATCCTGAGCCCTTCGACTGGGCTCAGGGGGACATTGCTGATGTAAAAATCTGAACTTTATGAAACAGACAGTGCAAGATCAAGTCAGAATGCTTTCGGGCTGAAAGTGGCACGTACTGTCATCCTGAGCGTAGCGAAGGATCTCTTCTCTCTGGGAGATTCTTCGGCGTCCCGCCTCAGAATGACAGTCTTGGCTGTTCGTGCTGATTCAGACCGTCTCTGCCATGTCCGACAGCCTGAGTACAGATTTTTACAGCTAAGGAACTCGAATGACGGTCCCAAACTGTTCAAAGTGATTGTCGAACGCAAAGGCGTATGCAATACGCAAACGTTCTATTACTACCTTGCTTGTGCAGTCAGTGAAGCTCCAGTCCTTGTCATTAGTACTGCTCAAAGATTGCCCAAGCCCGAGCAAAATCTTCTTCGCTTATCCGTTCGACTCTTGTCACACCACCGTGCAGCAGGAGGTTGCCTGCCGCGTTCGCCACCGTGTGATTTTCTCGCAGTTTGAGCAACGTAAAGAGTTCGTCCAGGACAAAGTCCGTTGTCAGCAGCGGAGTCCGATTGGTTTTCATCCACTGTACTGCGGCCATATGATCAGGGTCGCGGCGCACGAAGTGCGCAAACCAGGCCCCCGTGTCAACGAAGATCGGCATCAGGGTTTTCCGTAGAGGTCAGCATCATGGGCACGGTTACTTACCGCCGGACCAGTTTCTAGAGAGAGCGCTGCTACGGCGTCGAGCACCGCCACAAGGCGGGCATGTTCCTCTTCGGAGAGACACTCTTCAGGGATTGGAGAAGTTCTTTGTCTGTAGACTAAAAACTCGGCGAAATCGAGCACTTCTTCTTGCTCGTGGGAGGGCAATCTATCCAAGATCTTTTGAAGACGTCCTTCAGGACTTACACTCATAATGTTTGCCTCTTCTCGATGTCTTATAACTCACTACAAGGGGAAGGGAAACGTACATGTCCTATGACAATGGCAGAAAAAGAGAATTTTTGGCTCGTCCCTCATGACTCAGCACTCATTCAGCATTTCGTACCTTTCACTCTTTATTTTCATTCATCATTCTGCATTCATCATTCTGCATTTATTTCAGCCCCGCCTTGCGCAACGCCGCAATATGCCGCTCTAACATCTCCGAGCCTTTGATGGGAACTCTCTGCTTGTGAACTTCGAGAGAAAACTTGGGATTGATTCGCAGCACTTCCGCCACCTCGGCCTGGGCCTCCGTCTCTTTGCCTAACTCACTGTATACTGCGGCCAGTGTCAGATGAGCGCTAAGGAAATTGGGATAACGGCTGAGATATTGCTTCAGCGGAGCAATGGCTGCCTCAGGCTGCCCGACCAAGTCATAAGCTGTGCCGACGCTAGCTAAGTGGTCATCGGCAAAATTGGACTTCAAGTGCAACGCCTGTGCAGCCGCTTCCAGGGCGCCCTCCATCCTGCCCATCCGGCTCAGCGTCTCTGCCAGAGCCGCATAGCTCCGCGCCTCGGTCAGACCGAAGGCCACGGCCCGCTCCAGCTCTGCTAAGGCCTGCTCATACTGCTGTTGGTAGAGATAGATGTAGCCCAAGGATAGATGATTCATGTGCCAGGAGTCATTGAGAGCCAAGGCCCGTTGGACCGCCGCTAATGCCGGCTTCAACGTCTGGGCAGTTGAGCTCTGTTGAGAAACCCACTGCCATAAGTAGCTGTGAGCCAGGATAACGTGGGGAGGCAGAAAATTGGGGTTCCGGCTGATACTTTCCTTTAACGTCGCGATCGCCTCGGCATACCGCCCGCTGAGGTAGTAGGCCATGCCCAATTCGAAGAGGTACCAGGGCGGATAACGAGGGTTGAGCCGCATGGCCTGCCCGATTGCCCGTAGGGCTTCTTCGGATCTGCCCGCCCAGCTCAGCACCTGTGCCTGTGATGCATAGCTATTCGCATCGTTGGGATCGAGGGCGATGGCCCGCTCGCCCTCCGCTACGGCTTGGTCAGACTGCTGTTGCTGTCCATAGACAATGCTCAAGATTGAATGAGCTCCAGGCAGGGAGTCATCCAGGGCCACAGCCTGAAGGGCAAGTGCCAACGCGCGCTCCAGAGTCTCGGGATCTGTACTCCAGCGCAAGTTCCACTCCAGCCAGTAAGCCGTACTCAGCCATCGGTATGCCTCCGCATACTGCGGGTCCAAGGCAAGAGCTTTCTCCCACATTTGCTGTGCCTGGGCGTTAGACTCTTTCGTGAAGCGCGCATAGGCCTCCATCCCGCGTAGGAAGGTATCATAGGCTTCCAGGCTATCTGTGCGTTTGCGCACTGTCCACCCCTGCTCCTGCAAGCTGAGCTGGGGTCGCAGCGTCGTGACGATCTTCCGCACGATCTCGTCTTGCAGGGCAAAGATGTCTCTGAAGGGGCGGTCGTAGCGTTCCGACCACAGCTGCTCCCCGGTCGTGGCATCACTCAGTTGCGCGGTGACTCGCACCTGATCGTCAGCCTTACGTACGCTGCCTTCTAAGACATAGCGCACGCCCATCTCCCGACTCACCTCTTGTACCTTCACCGCCTTGCCCTTGTACGTGAAGGCGGAGTTGCGGGCGATGACGAAGAGGCTGACGATACGGGAAAGACCACTGGTGATGTCTTCGGTGATTCCGTCACTGAAGTAGTCTTGCTCGGGATCGTTGCTCAAGTTGACAAAGGGCAGGACGACGATGGAGGGCTTATCCGGCAGCGGAAGGGACTGGGTGTTGGGTGTTAGGGACTGGGTGTTAGGGGTCGAAAAGGAGGAATACCGAACGGCGATAATCCCAACAACAAGCAGCACGCTCACGAACACGAGCACGACCGGACGCACCCTACGGGAAAACTTCAGATGTTGGACTCGCAGCGTCTGGCGAAAGCCCTTGGGAGACTCGGGTAGCAACGCGTAGACCTGAAAGCGCTGGGCAATGTTCTTCAATTGGGGTCGTCCCAGCGAGACGGTCGCGCCCAAGGCCATCTTCTGGGCCACATCCCGATACACTACATCGGAGATGCAAATGGTATCCGGCTCAGCCAATGCTTGTAACCGTGAGGCAATGTTGACCCCATCCCCAAACACATCGCCATCGCGCTGCACGATGTCGCCCGAGTGGATGCCGATGCGGACGTGAATCTGTTCGTCTGGCGCTCGTTCAGCGTTGTGCGCCTTGAACTGGGCTTGGATCTGTTGGGCGCACTGCACGGCATGGACGACCGAAGGGAAATCGACCAGGAAGGCATCCCCCACGGTTTTAATGACTGCGCCATGATGTGCAGCAACGGCTTGTTGAATCAGGCGATTGTGGACATCGAGCAGGCGCAGCATGCGCGCTTCGTCAACACCCATCTGGCGGCTAAAGCCGACGATGTCGGTGAACATGATCGCCGCGAGCTTGCGGGTCTCCGGCTGGGCTTGCGGCTGCTCCTCTGGCATAGCAGCGATTATGGGGCGGGCTTCTAGAAGTTGTCAACTGAAGTGGAAAGTCTCAGCCCTTGCTCTGATGAGGGTCAACCATAGAGGCCTACCACTCTCAAGCGCTGCCGCTCTGCAACACGGTCGGTATCATTCAAGTGCAGAATCCTCACAGTCACCCGTCCTTCAGGCGTAAGTGGACGAATCACCGCTTCATCCCATACAAAATGTGAGGACCAGACTTGAATGCGCGGGTTAAAAAAGGGAACAAGGCCACCTGTGAGTGGATCAAACGAGCCGACATTCGGCCCTTTGTACCGATTACATCGCAGACACGCCAGGGCGAGATTGTTCTCGTGGGTTTCACCACCATGCTGAAGTGGGACGATGTGGTCTGGCTCATGTTGATGAAGAGTAGCGGCCTGAGGCAGTAAACAATACTCACACCGGTAAGCGGCACGTTCAGCGATCAGTCGCCGTAAACTGGCTGGCACCTCCGACGCCATTACGGCTCCTGCTGTAGCTGTTGGGCAACCTGTGCCTTGAGCATGATGAGCACATGCTCTAGCCGTTGTAACTCATCAAGCTCTCGTTGCTCCTCTTCTCCTAACATTCCACTAGCATTCAAGGCTAACAAACGTTGCAGGCGCGCCTGAGCCTGCTCGGATACATGATAGGCGAGGACTGCTTGAGGAGTTGGGTCTTGTGAGAGAAACTGGATCACTTCGGTCGCCGTTGCTGCAGCCACGGTTTGACACCCAACCAGGCTGATCTCCAAGACCGTGGGGAGCCAGGAGCCAATAGGCCGCAGTCGCTCAGCTAACTCCTCGGACACTTGTACGGTCATTTGCACCATACTTCCTCCTCAGAAAGCAAGAATTATGAGTCGCATTATCGCATGCGGACACTGAGATTAACACTTCTCAGGTAGGCGGTTTCAGGCGTGAGAAATTTCTTGTCTTCCCCCACAGCCTTCAGCCTGTAGCCTCTCTTCCAATTTTTCATTTATTTCAGCCCTGCTCTGCTCAACGCCGCAATATGCCGCTCTAACATTTCCGAGTCTCTGATAGGCACTCTTTGTTTGTGGATCTCTAAAGAAAACTTAGGATTGATTCGCAGCACTTCCGCCACCTCGGCCTGGGCCTCCGTCTCTTTGCCTAACTCACTGTATACTGCGGCCAGTGTCAGATGAGCGCTAAGGAAATTGGGATAACGGCTGAGATATTGCTTCAGGGGGGCAATCGCCTCTTCAGGCCGCCCGGCCAAGTCATACGCGGAACCTATGCTGTTTAATAAGTGCTGGTCCGCAGCCCAAGGTGCCCAGGCTTTGCCGTGCAACGCTTGCTCCACTATCCGTAGGGCGTCCTCCGACCTGCCCAACCGGCTCAAGGTCTCAGCCAGAAGCCCATAGCCATCAGTCGCGTTGGGATCGAGGGTGGTGGTCCGCTCCAGCTCGTTGAGGGCCGGTTCATACTGCTTTTGCCACAGATAGACACGACCCAAGATCACGCGCCCTGAGGAGTAGGAGTCATTGAGGGCGAGGGCCCGCTGCGCCGCCGCCAACGCTTGCTCCAGCGCTTGGGCCCCCGCATCCTGTTGCGAAACCCACTGCTGTACGCAGCTGTCAGCCAGGAGGGCGTGATAAACCATCAAAGTGGGACCCCGACGGGTCGCTTCCTTCAGCGTGGCGACCGCCTCGGTATACCGCCCGGTCAAACTGTAGGTCCAGCCCAAGTCCCCTAAGTAGAAGGGTGGATAGTGAGGGTTGAGCCGCATCGCCTGCTTCATCATCGGTAGGGCTTCTTCTGGTCTGCCCGCGAAGTTCAGTGCCGCCCCCTGTCGGTTATAACTGAAAGCATTATTGGGGTTGAGGGCGATGGCTCGCTCGCCTTCGACCAAAGCTTGGTCATATTGCTGTTGCTGCGCATAGACATTGCTCAAGAGCGAATGGGCTCCCGACAGAGAATCGTCCAGGGCAAGGGCCTGTTGCGCCAGCGCCAACCCACGCTCCAGGCTTTGGGGGTCTGCGCTCCAGCGCCAAACCCACTCCAAGAAGTAGGTGAAACCCAGCAACACGTATGCATCCGCATACTGCGGATCCAGCGCAACGGCTTTCTCAAGCATCTGCCGTGCCTGGACATTGGTCTCTTTCGTGAAGCGCGAATAATATCCTATCCCGCGCAAGAAGGTATCGTAGGCTTCCAGATTGTCGGTATGTTTGCGCACGAGGTACCCTTGCTCCTGCAACGTTAACTGGAGCTTCAGTGTCGTCACGATCTTCTGTACGATCTCATCCTGTAGAGCAAAGATGTCTTTGAACGGACGATCAAAGCGCTCAGCCCACAAATGCTCCCCTGTGGTGGCGTCAATCAATTGCGCGGTGACGCGGACCTGATCGTCAGCCTTACGTACGCTGCCTTCTAAGACATAGCGCACTCCCATCTCCCGACTCACCTCTTGTACCTTCACCGCCTTGCCCTTGTAGGTGAAAGCCGAGTTGCGAGCAATGACAAACAGACTGGAAATCTTGGAAAGGTCAGAAGTGATGTCTTCGGTGATGCCGTCACTGAAGTAGTCTTGTGCGGGATCGTTGCTCATATTGTCGAAGGGCAGGACGACGATGGAGGGCTTGTCAGGTAGAGGCAGGGACTCTTGCGCGGTTCGTGATACGTGGTGCGTGTTCGGAATCGGAACAGAGAAATACCGGGTAGCGAAGATTGTTCCCGTGACGAGTAATAGCCCAGCCACTCCCAGCCAATGCACGAGACGCAGCTGACGGGACAGCTTGAGACGTTGGATCTGTATGGTTTGACGAATTCCTTTGGGAGACTCGGGTAGCAACGCGTAGACTTGGAATCGCTGGGCAATGTTCTTCAATTGGGGTCGTCCCAGCGAGACAGTCGCGCCCAAGGCCATCTTCTGGGCCACATCCCGATACACGACATCGGAGATGCAAGTGGTATCCGGGTCAGCTAATGCTTGTAACCGTGAGGCAATGTTCACTCCATCCCCAAACACATCGCCATCGCGCTGCACGATGTCGCCCGAGTGGATGCCGATGCGGACGTGAATCTGCTCGTCTGGCGCTCGTTCAGCGTTGTGCGCCTTGAACTGGGCTTGGATCTGTTGGGCGCACTGCACGGCATGGACGACCGAAGGGAAGTCGACCAGGAAGGCGTCCCCCACGGTTTTAATGACTGCGCCATGATGCGCAGCAACGGCTTGTTGAATCAGGCGATTGTGGACATCGAGCAGGCGCAGCATGCGCGCTTCGTCAACACCCATCTGGCGGCTGAAGCCGACGATGTCGGTGAACATGATCGCCGCCAGTCGTCGATTTTCCGTAGGCGCCGCGTCGCTGGAGTCATCCCTCATACTCATAGCGAAGCTCAGATCAGTATGTTGTTTCCTCGTAGCGTATCAGAGAGGATGTGGATTTGGGCCATGCGCCCTCAACGTCTTTCAAGTCCGCTAAACAAAGCTTTACTTTTCAACACATACTCATATCTTCCCGGCTTCGCAAGCGACACCACGTTCGTGCAATTCCTTTGCGGCTACGGACAGAGTGGTGTACAGTTCACGACTTGGAAGGTTAGCGATAAGAACCTAAATTTGTTGAGTAATTTTCCAGGCCACTTTGATAAAAGCTTTGATGGTAGGCTGATTTTCCACGAGAATTTCTCTTACTCGCGTTGAGGAGGGCGAATAACCCTCCAAGTCGTGTACAGTTGCGCGCACGGAACCTTGCGTCGCCCTGTGGAGATAAGACCACGTGATATTTGCATTCCTATTTGGTATAGCTTAGGGACGAAATCAGACTGCACGAGTGTGGAGGATACAGTATGAGTCTCTACCAGGTGAACAAATTGTTACGTGACGTCAACTGCAGCGCTGACCTCGCGCAGCGCTGCCAGACTGAGCCGGACGTGGTGTTGCACAAGTACAACCTGACACCGGAGGAACGGGAAGCGCTCAAGGGTTGGCAGGTGCGCAAACTCTACGATATGGGGGCCAACCCGCTGCTGCTGCTCGTGTACTCGATGGCTACTGGAAAGGACATGCGTACGTATGTCAGCGCGATGAACCAGAAAGAATAAAGGAAGTGAAGAGAAACTCACAGACTGTCATTGTAATTGATACTTCGGCCTGTACCCGCGTAGCAAAGGAAGAGAGCCATGACTACAAAGATCATCTCTGCCGATTCTCATATCATGGAACCGCCCGGATTATGGGTGGAGCGCCTTGACCAAGGCTGGCGCGATCGTGCTCCGCACGTGGTCAACGAGTGGAAGGGTAAGCCCGGGGAGTTTCTCATCTGCGACGGTCACTTACTGCGGCCGGTGTATGGTGGCTTTCCCGCCAACAAACCTCTATACGAGATTCCCCCTTATCCGCAATCTGCCCACCCCCGTGAGCGTGTCGGCTATGCCAAGGCGCGTCCTGGAGGTTGGGACCCAGTCGAGCGAATTAAGGATCAGGAGCTTGATGGTGTGGCAGCTGAGGTGCTGTATGCAACCTGCGCCCTGATGTTCTTTTCTCTTGAGGATCTGGCGTTGCAGCGGGCGCTGTTTCGCGCCTACAACGACTGGCTGGCAGACTTCTGCAGCCATAACCCCAGACGACTGATCGGCTTAGCGATGATTTCGCTGGAAGACATTGAAGATGCAGTGCAGGAGTTAGAGCGCTGTGCGAAGAAAGGCCTCAAAGGAGCTATGATCTCGGTCTCACCGGAGGCGGAGAAACAGTATGACAACCCGATATATGAGCCGTTCTGGGCCGCTGCGCAGGACTTGAATATGCCGCTCAGTTTGCACCTGGCTACCGGTAAGCAGAATATCGTCACTACGCGTAACCCCTATGTCATGTATATGGGCATTCTGGAGGCGATCCAGCAGACGCTGACCACAATTCTCTTCTCCGGAATGCTAGAGCGATTTCCCGGCCTCAAGGTGCTTTCGACCGAGCATGACATCGGCTGGATCGCTTATTTCCTGCGGCGGCTGGATCGGGCCTATGAGCGGTTTCGCCAATCTGAACCGACGCCGTTGCAGATGCCGCCGAGCGAGTATTTTAAGCGCCAAGTCTACGCGACGTTCCAAGATGACCCGGTAGGCCTCGCGACCTGCCGGTTTCTGGATGCTGATAACCTCCTGTGGGCGTCCGATTACCCACATGTGGAATCTACGTGGCCACATTCACAATCGGTTATCAAGCAGCACTTCGCCGAAGTCTCCGCGGAGGACCAACACAGGATCTTGTGCGCCAATGCGGCGAAGCTCTACGGGATTGCGTGAGCGTAGTTCTGCTATAACACGTAGCCGTGCCACGGCGATGAATCGCCGTGGCACGAGCGATTGGATCAAGGTAGCTGATAAGAATGACCATCCATCAATTTCCTTTCTGATGAGAATCGTACAACGTCCCACCATGCCGGCGTAGAAAATCGCCGTATCGAGGAAACGGGCTGCCATTTGTGGAATTCCTGCGGCGTCCGTACAGGCTGAAGAATTGCGTCGACTGTTCACCAAGTGTTAGTGCAAATGATGTTGATCGAAAAGGCACGGTGGCTAGGGTCGGAGGTTGATGTACGACGAGTGTGACAGTACAAGATTGGCTGACAAAGGAATTTGCAAATCGACAACGAGAAAAAACTCACTAGGAGGAACGACATGGCCAATGTTCAACCAACGACGACGGCGACTGGAACAGCGGCGCCGATCGAACAGTTTGACGCGATTGTGATCGGCGCCGGAGTGTCCGGCTTGTATCAACTCTACCGCCTGCGCGAGCTGGGCCTGGCGGTGCGCTGCTTTGAAGATGGCAGCGGCGTGGGCGGCACCTGGTATTGGAACCGCTACCCCGGCTGCCGCTTCGATTCCGAGAGCGAGACCTACGGCTATTCCTGGTCCAAGGACTTATTGCAGGAATGGGACTGGAAAGAACATTTCTCCGGCCAGCCAGAGAATGAGCGATATCTCAACTATGTGGCGGACAGGTTTAATCTGCGCCCCTATATCCAATGTAATGCGCGAGTCAAATCAGCGGTCTATGACGAGAAAACGCATCGCTGGGAGGTCACGCTCGAGAGCGGCCAGCGCGCTCGGGCGCAATTCCTCGTGGCGGCGGTGGGCATCTTGTCGGCCCGCTATACGCCGCCATTTGCAGGCATCGACAGCTTCAAGGGGGAGTCGTATCACACTTCCCGCTGGCCGAAGGAAAAGGTGGACTTCACTGGCAAACGCGTAGCGGTCATTGGCACCGGCGCTACTGCGGTGCAGCTCATTCCTCACGTTGCCAAAGAAGCTGGTCATCTGACGGTCTTTCAACGCACGGCCAATTACTGCGCGCCGTTGCGTAATGGCCTGGTTTCTCCTGAGACCCAGAAGCAGTGGAAAGCCAGCTACCCAGAAATTCACAAGAAGTGTCGTGAAACTGCGACGGGGTTTACGCACGACTTCGACCCCCGCAAGACCATGTCGGTCTCGAAAGAAGAGCGACTCGCGCTATACGAAGAATTATGGGCGCAACCGGGCTTCAAGAAATGGCTGGGTAATTTCCGTGACATTACCACCAACCGTGAAGCCAATGAGGACTTCGCTGAATTCGTGCGCAACAAGATCCGGCAACGCGTCAAAGATCCGGTGGTGGCGGAAAAACTGGTGCCTAAGGATCATGCCTTCGGCGCCAAGCGTATTCCTTTGGAGACTGACTATTACGAAGCGTACAATCGCGACAACGTCGTGCTCGTGGATCTCAAAGAGACGCCGATCGAAGCCATCACGCCGAAAGGTATCAAGACGAGTGAGAAGGAGTACGAGTTTGATGTCATCATTTACGCCACGGGGTTTGACGCGTTCACCGGAGCGTTAACCCAGATCGATATTCGCGGCCAAGGCGGGCAGTCGCTCAAGGACAAATGGGCCGAGGGGCCGCGTACCTATCTCGGGATGCAGATTGCCAACTTCCCGAACCTCTTCCTCGCCATTAGCAACGCGTTCGGCAACTACCCGGTCTGCGCCGAGATGATTGTCGAATGGATTACTGATTGTATCGGCTATGTTCGCAAGCAGGGCCTGAAGAGCATTGCTCCCACCCCGCAGGCAGAAGAGGCGTGGGTGGAGCACGCCGCGGAACTGGCGGAAGGGACGCTCTTTGCCTCGGGGAATTCCTGGTTTGTCGGCGCGAATATCCCAGGAAAGAAACGTGTCTTCCTGCTTTATGCCAACACCGTCCCTGCCTATCGAAAAAAGTGTGCGGAGGCAGCAGCGAAGGGCTACGACGGGTTTGTGCTGCAATAATGATCTGTGGATGCGAAGGCTGTAGAGACGTAGCATGCCGCGTCTCTATGGGAGTTCGCTGCCCGGCGACGATGAATGGGTCACTATTGCCTGCGGCACCGATGAAGAATGGCGAGCGTTGTGCGACGCCCTTGGCCAATAGAGTTCCACTTGGGCGGGTAGTCTAAGAGGACTAAAGCACTGAGATGAGATATGGTGCGCCTTAGCTACGAAACCATCATGACTAAATCGAACCACCCGACATTGGTACACTCCGCGTAGCGCGCGCTGGGCGCGCGAGCCCCCAGTTACCTCCATTGGTGCGCATGGCGCACGCTACGAAAGCGAACCGCGGAGGAGCTGTACGAAGCTCTGGTGGTCCGAGTTAGGTGGCCGCATGGCGCTCACCGCATGTCACAGGGCAGAGCTCGGTCCCGGCCTTGGCTCCGCCAGTGCCCCGGTCTGGTGCCGGCTTGTGGTTGACAGCGGGACTGGACTGCGGTATCGATTGAAAGGTCTAATTTTTAGATTCTGTAATCTAGTTGGTGGAGATTTGAGACGGCTTTTCCGCATCCGACGTGGCGGTATGGGCCAGAGGTGGATGAGGGGAGCAAGGGGGCCTGTCGGAGAGTGCGGAGGCGGTGCGGCGCAAGATTTTATGGGAGACTGGGCCGAAGTTGTACAAGGTGAGTGCGCCCACGGCTCAGGATGAGGCTCGCCGCGCGGCGGCGTATTGGGTTGCTCGATGGATTACACGTTCGTAACCAACTAACCGTCAAGGAGGGAAACCATGGGACGCACATATAACGTGATTGATTCCGATGGTCATGTGTTGGAGCCGCGCAACTTTTGGCGCGAGTATATCGACCCGCAATTCCGCGACCGCGCGCCGGAGCTGATTATTGACGCCGAGGGCAAAGATCGCTTTCTGGTGGACGGCAAGCAGCTGGGCCCACCACGGGGCCTAGGGCTGATCGGAGCGATTGGTGTGCGCGAGCAAATCAACGGCAAATGGGTCCATGCCACGAACATCCAGACGGAAATGGAATACACGCAGGGGCGCAAGGGTGGGTTTGATCCCCATGCGCGGATTCCGGACATGGATTTGGACGGTATTGATGCAGCCTTTCTCTATCCTAGCCTAGGGCTCTTTGCCGGCGCGATACAAGACCCGCCGCTGGCCGCCGCTGCCAGTCGTGCCTATAACCGCTGGCTGGCCGAGTACTGTAGCCCGTATCCGGATCGGCTGTTTGGCGTGGCCATGCTGCCGATGCAGTCGATTGAGCTGGCGATCGAAGAGATGCGTTATGCGCGCAACGAACTGGGGATGCGCGCCGGGTTTCTGCGGCCTAATCCGTATAATAACCGGATGTTAGGCGACCGAGAGTACGATGTGTTCTGGGCGGCAGCGCAAGAGCTGGATTTTTCGATCGGCATTCACGAAGGGACGGGGGGCATGCCGGCCGTGGGGGTGGAGCGGTTTGAGAGTTTTGGCGCGCGGCACATGGTGTCGCACACCCTGGAGATGATGCTGGCGGCGTTGTCGATCATCTGGGGGGGCGTGTGCGAACGCTTCCCGAAAGTGCGCATTGGCTTTCTAGAGTCGGGCGGCGGGTGGATGGCGCCGTGGCTCGACCGCATGGACCGCCACTATGAGGACAAAGCGCTGTTCAACGATTCCTCACTGACCATGCTGCCCAGCGAGTATTTCAAGCGCCAGTGCTGGATCTCCTATGAGCCGGTGGAAGGCAATCTGAGCCATTTGGTGGATTATGTGGGACCCCACAAAATTCTATGGGCGACGGACTATCCGCATCCGGATGGGTTTTTTCCGGGCGCGCCGGCGCAGATAGCGGAGAAGCTGCCAGAGGGTCAGCGGCGCACGGTACTGGCTGAGAGTGCTATGCAGTTCTACAACTTGCACTAGATCGCACTCGCCCCATGCTCCCCGTTTGGTGTTAACGCACGAAGCGGGGGCAGCCTCAGGTTTTTTCTCGTACCCAGGCTCTGCCTGGATACGGGTTGAGACAGAGTCTCATGACTCCTGCGGTCTCAGGCTGTGCCTGGGACCGAGGGTCGAGCATCTTGTTTCTGAGCAGGGGCGCCAGCAACGAAGAATCTCTCAGAGACACTCTCTTCGATCCTTCGACGGGCTCAGGACTCAGGACAGGCTTGGTTGCACTCTAGGGTGACAGAGTTGCTGTGCCAATGCTGTATGGCTTGATTTAATGAAACATCGTAGCAACGCCAATTTCATTTTGTAAACATTTTATCTATATTCCGCATTTCACTTTTCAAGGAGGATGAGTGCAATGAGTCAAACCGCTTCCCCGTCCCAAGCGAACCGTATACCCACTGCCGAAGAACTCGGCTTTGACCCAGGTGCCCTGCGCGAGAAGTACGCCGCCGAGCGCGCTAAGCGACTGCGCGCCGACGCCAACAGCCAATATCAAGAAATCACCGGCAAATTCGCGCATTACAACGAGGACCACTACGTCGAACCGGGCTTCACGCGTCCCGCGCTACACGAAGAACTCGACGTGGTGATTATTGGCGGAGGCTTTGGTGGCATGTTGGCGGCGGCTCGGCTGCAAGAGGTCGGGATCACGAACTTTCGTATCGTCGAGAAAGCAGGAGATTTTGGCGGGACCTGGTATTGGAACCGCTATCCCGGCGCTCAATGTGACGTTGAAGGGTATCTCTATCTGCCTCTGCTCGAAGAGCTCGGCTACATTCCTAAGGAACGCTACTCTTTTGCCCCGGAGATCTTTGCCCACGCGCAACGGATCGGCAAGCACTTCAATCTGTATGAACGGGCCTGCTTTCAGACCAAAGTCAATGAGGCCCGCTGGGATGAGGAAGCCGGACGCTGGACCGTCACCACCGATCGCGGCGATGAGTTCAAGACACGCTTTGTGATTATGTCGAGTGGGCCGCTGAACAAACCCAAGCTGCCGGGAATTCCTGGGATTGAAGATTTCAAAGGCCATACCTTCCACACCAGTCGCTGGGACTACAACTACACTGGTGGTGATACCACCGGAGGGCTGCACAAACTCCGTGACAAACGCGTCGGCATCATTGGCACCGGAGCCACGGCGATCCAGTGCATCCCACATCTCGGTGAGCATGCGCAGCAGCTTTATGTCTTTCAACGCACACCGTCCTCGGTGGACGAACGCAACAACACGCCTACCAACCCGGAATGGGCGAAGACACTTAAGCCCGGATGGCAGAACTATCGCAACCGTAATTTTACCGCCCTCTTGGACGGAGTACGTGTTGAGGGAGATGAGGTTGGCGACAAATGGACCAGCCCGCTCAAGAAGCTCGGCGATCTGCTTAACAGCAAAAGCTCGGATCTCTCCGGCGAAGAAAAGGCGCTCTTGGCGGAGATCGCCGACTTTCAGAAGATGAACGAGATTCGTGGGCGCGTGTCTGCGAACGTGCACGACCCGGCGACGGCTGACGCGCTTAAGCCCTGGTTCGGGCAATGGTGCAAGCGCCCCACCTTCAACGACGACTACCTCCCCACCTTCAACCGGCCTAATGTCAAGCTCGTGGACACGAAGGGACAAGGAGTCGATCGCGTGACCGAGCACGGCGTCGTGGTAGATGGGGTTGAGTACGAGGTGGACTGCCTGATCTTCGCAACGGGATTCGAGGTGGGGACCGCGTACACGCGGCGGGCCGAATTCGGGATGTACGGTCGTAACGGCGTGTCTCTCGCCGACGCCTGGGCCAAAGGGATGCGCACCTACCACGGTTTCCTGAGCCACGGGTTTCCGAACTGTTTCCACATGGGGCTCACGCAGACCGGCCTCACGGCGAACTTCACCTACATGCTCGATAATCAGGCCAAGCACGTCGCGGCGCTCATCACACAGGTCAACAGTCGTAACGCGAAATCAATCGAACCAACCCCCGAAGCCGAGGCGGAGTGGGTGAAGATCGTAACCGGGCCGAACATGATGACGAAGTACCAAAACGTCTGCACGCCGGGGTATTACAACGGCGAGGGGACGAACGAGGGGCAGGGGTTCCTTCAAACCGTGTACCCCCACGGCGCGCTGGCCTTTTACGACATGCTCGCCCGCTGGCGCGAACAAGGGGATTTTGCCGGTCTCATCGTGAAGTAGGCTACGAAGAACAAGCGCTACGATTTGAGACAACGCACGTGGCGGTGGCCCCGACATGAGACGTAACGAAGAGTGATAAAGAAAGGAAATGTGGCAATGCATGACCTTATCGTGATCGGCGGCACCATCGTCGATGGCACTGGACAGCCTCCCTTCACTGGGAACGTCGCAATCACATCTGGCCGCATCACCAGCGTGGGCAACGATGTCGGACCCGCCAAGCGTACGCTCAAGGCTGACGGACTGCTCGTGACCCCCGGCTGGGTCGATGTGCATACGCACTATGATGGCCAGGTGGTCTGGGATCCGATGCTGGCACCGTCGCTCTGGCACGGGGTGTCGACCGTTGTTATGGGCAACTGCGGTGTCGGCTTTGCCCCCGTGCGCCCGAACCGGCGCGAGTATCTCATCACTATGATGGAGAGTGTCGAAGACATTCCGCGCCAATCCTTGTCTGCCGGGATCAACTGGCAGTGGGAAACCTTCCCGGAATATCTGGATGCACTGGCGAGGATCCCGCGTACGCTGGATGTGGGCACGCAGGTGCCGCATGCGCCGTTGCGGCTGTATGTGATGGGCGAGCGGGGCGCGAGCAACGAGCCGGCGACGGCCGAGGACATCGAGCGGATGGCGGCACTCACACGCAGTGCTATTGAAGCTGGCGCGTTGGGATTTTCGACATCGCGCACGATGGTGCATGCGACGCCCGAGGGGGTACCGATTCCCGGCACGTTTGCGAGTGAAGAGGAGCTCTTGGGTATTGCGCGCGGCATTACTCAAGCCGGACGTGGACTCATGGAAGTGGTCACGGACGCGGTACTCGGACAAAACGTCGACCGGGAACTTGGCTGGATGCAACAGGCGGCGGCCGCTGGTTGTCCAATTACCTTTCTGCTTGCCCAAGCGAATCCATTCCCGCAGGTCTGGCGTGACTTGTTGCGGCGCTGCGAGGTGTCCACCCGCGCCGGCGCGCGTATCATTCCGCAGGTATTTGCCCGGCCAGTGACGATTCTCTTCAGTTTTCAAGGCGAACATCCCTTCCAGTACATGCCGAGCTATGCGCCGCTGAAAGATCTGCCCCATGCCGAGAAAATGCAGGCGCTGCGCGATCCAGACGTGCGTCGTCGTCTCCTGCAAGAAGAAGACCCGACCACTGCTGGCATCTCAGTCCTCTACAAACAAACCTCCACCTGGCAGCTGACGTTTCCGATGGGCCAACCACTCAACTACTTCCCAGATCAGCAGAATAACGTCGCGGCGATTGCCGCGCGTCGTGGCTGTACACCCAAAGAAGCGGTATATGACTTGTTGTTAGAGAACGACGGTCGCGGCTTCTTGATGTACACGATTGCGGGGTACGCTGAGGCGAGTCGAGATCCGTTGTACGAAATGCTCACACATCCGTTGACTGTGATGGGCGGGAGCGATTCTGGTGCGCACATGCGGTTCATCTGTGATGGGAGTGCACAAACCTTTATGCTCACTAACTGGGTGCGCGATTGCGGCAAAGGCGATCGCTATCATCTGCCGGTTGAATTTGTCGTCAAAAAACAGAGCCACGATACCGCGCGACTGTTCGGCATGCATGATCGCGGCACGCTGGAGCCGGGCATGAAGGCAGACCTCAATCTCATTGACCTCAGCGTGTTACGGATCGAGACCCCATCGATGATCAACGATTTGCCTGCCGGGATGCCCCGTTTGATGCAAACCGCACAGGGCTACGTGGCCACGATCGTGAGCGGAGAAGTAGTGCAAGAAAACGGCAAAGCCACTGGCGCCCTGCCAGGCAAGGTGGTGCGGGGGACCGAAAGGCCTCTACTCTAATCGAGCATGAAAAGTCGAGAACAGACTTCCAGTCAGTTGAGGTGGACAGGCAAGAGGCTTGTCCACCACGGGAGGCCGTACCGATTGTGATCCCTTAGCATAGCGCGAAAGTCGCTGATCGAAGCCTTGCGCTTGTGTACTATTTTCGGCTAGTAGCAGGGCAGACGGTAAAAAATCTCGTTCAGAGAGAAATAAGGAGAAGAACGACATGGCGAATGCGCAGCAAAACACACCGACCGCCACGACTGGCACGGTCGAACAATTTGACGCGATTGTCATTGGTGCTGGGGTGTCCGGCTTGTATCAACTGTACCGCCTAAGGGAGCTGGGGCTTTCGGTGCGGTGCTTTGAGGATGGCAGTGGTGTGGGTGGCACTTGGTATTGGAATCGCTACCCTGGCTGTCGCTTCGATTCCGAGAGCGAGAGCTATGGCTATTCCTGGTCAAAGGAACTCCTGCAAGAATGGGACTGGACGGAGCACTATTCTGGCCAGCCCGAGAATGAGCGCTACCTCAATTACGTGGCTGACAAGTTTAATCTACGCAAGGATATCCAGTTCAATTCGCGGGTCAAATCAGCGGTCTACGATGAGAAGGCGAATTGCTGGGAGGTGCAGTTGGAAAATGGCCAGCGTGCACGGGCGCAATTTCTTGTCTCGGCGGCTGGCATCTTGTCCGCCCGCTATACGCCGCCATTTCCTGGTATCGAGAGCTTTAAAGGTGAGTCCTTTCATACCTCTCGTTGGCCGAAGGAAAAAGTGGACTTCAGTGGCAAGCGCGTTGCAGTCATTGGTACTGGCGCTACTGCCGTCCAACTGATCCCGATCATTGCCAAGGAAGTCGGTCATCTCACCGTCTTCCAGCGCACGCCAAATTATTGCGCGCCGTTGCGCAACGGGTTGGTTACTCCGGAAACCCAGCGCGGATGGAAGGCTAACTACCCAGAAATCCACAAACGCATTCGCGAAACCCCCGCCGCCTTTATGCACGACTTCGACCCGCGCAATACCTTTGACGTGCCGAAGGAAGAGCGGCTTGCGCGATATGAAGAATTATGGGCGCAACCCGGATTCTCGAAGTGGTTGGCCAATTTCCACGACATTATGACCAACCGCGAGGCTAACGAAGACTTCGCTGAGTTTGTCCGCAATAAAATCCGTGCTCGCGTCAAAGACCCGGTAGTGGCGGAAAAGCTCTGTCCTAAGGATCATCCGTTTGGCTCCAAACGCATTCCTTTGGAGACTGACTATTACGAAGCTTATAATCAAGACAACGTCTTGCTGGTGGATGTGCGTGAAACTCCGATCGAGGCCATCACGCCCAAAGGCATTAAGACGAGCGACAAAGAGTACGAATTTGACGTCATCATCTATGCCACAGGGTTTGACGCTATCACTGGGGCGTTGACCTCGATGGATATTCGCGGCGAAGGCGGACAGACGCTCAGGGACAAGTGGGCAACGAAGGGCCTCAGCACCTACCTGGGGCTGCAAACCGCCGGCTTCCCCAATTTCTTCATTGCCACGAACGCCGCGTTCTGCAACTACACTGTCTGTGCCGAGTCGATCGTGGACTGGATTACTGACTGCATTCGCTATGTGCGCGAGAAAGGCTTCAAGCGCATTGCCGCTACCCCGCAGGCCGAAGAGGCCTGGGTGGAGCACGCCAACGAGTTGGGCAAGTATACGCTTTTGAGCGATGCCAAATCGTGGTTTATGGGGTCCAATATTCCGGGGAAGAAGCGTGCCATTCTGCTCTATGCCAATACCGCCCCAGCCTATCGAGCAAAGTGTCTAGAGGTCGCGGCTAAGGACTATGAGGGGTTTGTGTTGCAGTAATCCCGATCTGCGCCAATGCGCGTCATTTCGACGCGCAAAGCGAGACGATCGAAGCGCTACAGCAAGATGCAGAGTTGCACTGATGGGTGCCTTCATCCGTTAGGGCAATGGCATCAAATTAAGTGTAAAAGTCGGTAGCTGATCTGTCGAACACGTCAGACGAAGTTTTAGCTGTCTTATTGTCCGTTCGCTTGGTTCTGCCGGCGCTATTGGCGCGGTAAGACGTAACAGGAAAAGAGGAATGATTCCTTGGGCCGCGTCCTTGGTTGCCGGCTGAAGAGCCGATCGGAGTTGTGAGCTTCTCTTACACTGTCTGTGGATTAAGACTCGGTTTTTACAATTCTATGGAGGAAAACAAATTTTCAATCTTTCAATGGCTCGTATGGGTTAACAGCCCAATGCCTCAATGAATAATTGCTTCTCGTTGCTTCTTTACCTTCGCGTGCTACAGCGGTGGCTATGAGATTTCGTTTGCGGATAGGGAGAAACTAATGGGTAGTGCTGAGAACAAAAAACTCGTTGAGGAAGCGTTCGCGGCGTGGACTAAAGGCGATGGCATGGCCTTCTTTAACCTGTTAGCAGACAATGCCACGTGGACGGTGATCGGCAACTGCCCAATTTCCGGGACCTACGTGGGCCGACAGCGCTTAATCGAGGATGCGCTCAAACCCCAACGTGAAAAGCTTACTGGTCCTCCATCACCGGCAGTGATCAATTTGATTGCCGAAGGAGACACCGTCGTCGTTCAGTGGGCGGGCAACGGAATAACCAAAAGCGGTAAGCCGTATCACAACAGCTACTGCTATGTCGTGCAGATGGAAAACGGACGGATCGTGCGCGGTACAGCGTACCTCGACACTGAGTTGGTGCGCTCTATCTGGGCGTCTGCTTAACACGGTATAATTCTTATCTAAGGAGGGAACGAGATGGCCAAGAAGACCTGGATTGAAGTCGCGCTCAACGGAGCCTGGACACGGCGGTTGCAGCCGAATATTCCGGTGACAGCGCAAGAGATCATCAATGAAGGGGTCGCGTGTATCAAAGCCGGGGCTGCTGTCATTCATGCCCATACGCTTGAGCCCGATACCGGCAAACAAAACAACAACCTAGAGAACTGTATCAACTTTATCGGCGGCATTCGGTCCCAGGTCGATGCGATTGTGTATCCGACCGCGGCGCCGATACCCTTACCGGACGATTGGAATGCACGCTATGCTACGACTGTCGAACTGGTCAAACGCGGATTGTGCGAATGGGGATTTCTCGATCCCGGCTCGTGTAATTTCTATCTTTCCGATACCGGCGCGCCACCGTTGTTCGGCAGCGATGGCGGAGTGTATAGCAATCCCAATGGCGCTCTGGAGTTGGGCATTGAGTTGGCCGCGAAGCATAAATATCACCCGGCGTATGCGTGCTACGAGCCTGGATTCGTGCGTCAGGGAGCCACATTACATCGCAAACAGCCGACCGCGCCTGTGCCGGTGTATCGCTTTATGTTCTCGTCGGCCTTCACTTTTAGTTTTCCTCCAGAGTCTTGGGCGTTAGAGGCGTATGCCAAGTTGGTAGAGACTGTGGCACCTGGGTCGCTGTGGATGGCGGCGGGCCTGGCGGTAGATGTGTTGCCGTTGATCCCTAAAATCGTCGAGCTGGGTGGGCATGTGCGGGTAGGACTGGAAGATGCGCCATTCCACTCAGCGCGCAAGAATATCGAGCTAGTGGATGCGGCGGTGAAAGCGATTCAAAGAGCCGGAAGCGAGCCGGCGACTGCAGCGGATGTTAGAACTTCATTGGCAGCCTACAAGATGCCCGCAGCTCACGCAGTGTGATAGGGTGCAGCCTGTCTCAGGATTGGGGGAAAGGGGTAAATGGGAAAAAGGGCTAAAGGAGAATGGATAAAGGGTTAAGGCAGAAAGCTGGTAGGCATAGCTCAAGAAAGGACCCGTATGAAGATCGTATACTACAGTGTCAGCGGCATCCTTGGGCGCCGCTTTTGGCAAGAAGCTTTGTGGCACGGGCACACAGCCAGCGCCGTCGCACGCGCCATGTTCTGTCTCACTGGACAGAATCAGTACCGGCACGTGGCAGAGGGAAACAGCCGTACTCCAGACAGAGTGGCGAGTGTAGGCACCGAGCACGTCGCTGTCGACGATCTGTTCGGAGTCCTGAGGCGTCATCCGGAGTTCACCTCACAATACGTGATCCCACGCCATGTGGATGTCTGGTTACCGCCGCACTATCAGGACACCGATCGCCGCTTTCCTGTCATCTACATGCACGACGGTCAGAACCTCTTTGACCCGCAAAGCTCTTTCCTAGGAGTCGATTGGGGCGTAGACGAGGCCATGCAGCGCCTCACTACCGAACAGCGGACCCGCGCGGCCATTGTCGTCGGCATTTGGAACACGCCCCAGCGCTCCCAGGAGTACATGCCCCAGCGCCCGCTTGAGATGTCGAGCCGGGCACGGAGGGGCACTAGCAGTGCAGGAAGGGCGGCCGTGAGGAAGCCGATATCGGACCGCTACCTGAAGTTTCTCCTCACCGAGGTAAAGCCCTTCATTGATGAACACTACCGTACGCTGCCTGGCCGAGAGCACACCTTCACGATGGGGTCGAGTATGGGAGGGCTCATTTCCCTCTATGCCGTGTGTGAGTATCCGCACGTATTTGCCGGAGCGGGCTGTGTCTCCACCCATTGGCCGGCCAGAGGAGGGATCGTAGTGGACTGTCTCGAAAAGGGATTACCTCAGGCAGGGAGCCATAAATTATACTTCGATTATGGGACACAGACAGTTGATGCCCTATATGAGCCGTACCAACAAGAGGTAGATAAAGTGATGAGAGCCAAGGGCTATACGCAGGGAAAGGATTGGCTCACGCTGAGGTTTGAGGGGGCCGAGCACAGTGAGAGAGCGTGGCGGGAACGGGTGCATCTCCCTCTAGAGTTCCTCTTGGGCAGTGAGTGAGGGCCGGCCAAAGTACTGAGATACAGTTCGCCTGAGCTACGAAACCATCATGACTAGGTGGCCGCATGGCGGTCCCCGCATGTCACAGGACAGAGCTTGTCCCGGCCTTGGCTCCGCCAGTGCCCCGGTCTGGTGCCGGCTTGTGGTTGACAGCGGGACTGGACTGCGGTATCGATTGAAAGGTCTAATTTTTAGATTCTG
>Ga0081539_10002907_pt1 | contig 22656 bp, 20 predicted proteins | sample TabmetS4T2R2_FD_71023 | JGI IMG/M metagenome (GOLD analysis project Ga0081539, IMG submission 71023) | Tabebuia heterophylla rhizosphere microbial communities from the University of Puerto Rico - S4T2R2 | ecosystem: Host-associated > Plants > Roots > Rhizosphere ...
AGCCGCATCGAGGACACGAACGCCACCGGGCGCGGGTCCAGGTCCATTACCGCGTGCAGGGAGGTGCCGGTCTGACGAAGCGCCAGGTCGAGCGCCGCGCTCTCGTAGGCCCAGCGGCGATACGGGCGGAACTGCTCGAGCGCCGGGCCCGACGGCCAAAGTCCCAGGCGATCCAGAAGTTGCGAGAAAGAGTCGAGAGTGTGCGACCCGGCGAGCGGGAGGGACGGGCCCTCTGCCCGCAGCGAGTCCTGGTCCTCGACCGCGTACGTCACGTCCTCGCCGATCCCCTCATTCCCGCCGCCACGCAGGCGGATCACCGTCGTCTTGCGGGTGAACTCCGGCGAGATCGGCTGCTCCAGCGGCTCGAGGTCGTACTCCTCGATCTCGAGCGGAAGCTCGGAAATGCGGTCGTACAAGCTCACTCGGATGAACCGTACGCGCTCCGGGAACTTGGTGTAGTACTAGAGAGAGATGAGCACGATGAACGGCACCGGTTGGCCCTCTTTGATGCGCTCGTACGGCGTCACGGAGGCGACCGCGAACCGCCTCATCCGCTCGCTGACGGCGAGCGAGGTGGCTGCGCTTGCGTTCTGCAGGCTGCTCGAGCGCTGGGCCAAAGGCGAGCCCGAGCCGTGCACGGCGCCTCAGCGCGAGGCTGCGCTTCGCCGGGCGGCCGAGCGTGCCGAGACGGCTCTCAGCGGGCTCGAACGGCCACTCGGGCGCTTCCTCCTCGAGCTGCAGCCGGAGGAGGCGCACGGCCGCTCGTGGTACGGCGAGCCCGGTGCCGGCGAGGTCGTCGAGTGGGAGGGAGTCTTGAAGCGAGCCGGTGTGGGGGCGTCGCCCGCGCGCGTCGCGCACGCGTACCTCGAGCTCGCCGTGCTCGTGCGGGCGCTCGAGGGCCTCACGGCCTCGGAGCGCCTCGACTCGCCGCCCGACCGCTCGTCCCTCTGGGCCGGCCTCTTCGACCTCCGCGAGAACCTCCTGGACGGGGCCGTCGAAGACCTGCGCGCGCTTGCCGCCTAGGCTGACAGTCGTCGGGTCGATCAACCTCGACTTGGTCGCGTTTTGCGAACGGCTGCCGCAGCCGGGCGAGACGCTGACGGCGTCCGAATTCGAGCGGGTTGCAGGCGGGAAGGGCGCGAACCAGGCCGTGGCCGCGGCTCGTCTGGGCGCCGACACGCGCTTCGTCGGCTGCGTCGGTGCGGACGAGAACGCGCAGCTCGCGAGCAAGGGCCTGGAGGAAGCCGGCGTCGAGCTCGCGCTTCAGGTCGCCGGAGATATCCCGACGGGGATCGCCCTGATCGTCGTCGACCAGCACGGCGGCGAGAACCAGATCGTCGTCGTGCCGGGCGCCAACCATGCGATTGGCACGGCCGAGGTGGGGGAGGCGGACGCGATCCTCTGTCAGCTCGAGATCAAAGACGACGCGATCATCGCCGCGCTCGCCGGCACCGACGCCTTCTTCTGTCTCAACGCTGCGCCTGCGCGCGAGGTCTCGGAGGAGATCCTCGAGCGCGCCGACCTCATCGTCGCGAACAGCTTCGAGCTCGACGCTCTCGGATCGAGCCCGCTCGGCGCACTCTTCGCGCTGACGCTCGGGGCCGAGGGCGCGATCCTGCTCGACGACGGCGAGGAGGTCGCGCGCGCGACGCCCCCGACCGTCGATGCCGTTGACGGCACGGCCGCCGGAGATGCGTTCACGGCTTGCCTGGTCGTCTCCCTGCTCGAGGGGCGCGCCCGACAGGAGGCGCTCGAGCGGGCCTGTGCCGCGGGAGCGCTGGCCGCGTCCCGGCCCGGAGCGCAACCCTCACTGCCCACGGCAGGCGAGGTGGACGCCATACTGCGCGCCTGATGGCCCCGCTCATGTTCCTGGGGTGCCGCTGGCAAAGGAGGCCAGCGAGTGGCGCTGAGACAGTGCAAATCCAGCACGGCGAGGTGCCGCGAGCGCAGGATCCTGCCGCCAGCGGCGTCAGCCTCGGGCGAAGCCCGGCTTCGCCGGGCGTGAGGCAGAGGCGGCCAGGGGCATGAGGACGAACATGGTCCTCGACACGGACCCGGGGCACGACGACGCGATCGCGCTCCTCCTAGCCCTGGCCTCGCCGGAGGTGGAGGTCGTCGGCGTCACGACGGTCTCGGGCAACCAGACCCTCGAGAAGACGACCGCGAACGCGCTCAAGATCCTCGAGTTCGTCGACCGCACGGACATCCCGGTTCATGCCGGCGCAGCCCGGCCGATGGTCCGCGAGCAGTGGACCGCCGAATACGTCCACGGCGAGACCGGGCTCGACGGGCCCGATCTTCCCAACCCGACGACGCCGCCTGCCGAAGCTCACGCCGTCGACTTCCTCGCCCAGCAGCTCGAAGAGCACGACGACCTCGTCCTCGTCCCGGTCGGCCCGCTGACGAACATCGGCCTCCTCCTCGCCAAGCATCACGGCATCGAGGAGCGGATCGGGCGCATCGTGCTGATGGGCGGCGCGATCGCGGAGGGGAACGTCACGCCGGCGGCCGAGTTCAACATCTGGGCCGATCCCGAGGCCGCACACCGCGTCTTCACGAGCGGCCTGGACGTGACGATGGTGGGGCTCGACGTGACGCACAAGGCGCTCCTCAAGCCGGACAAGGTCGACGAGCTGCGCGAGGGAAGCCGCGTCGGCACGCTCGTCGGCGAGCTCTACGACTTCTACCACGGCCATCACCAGCGGATGTACGGCTGGGAGGGCTCGCCCGTCCACGACGCGCTCGCGGTCGCCCATGTGATCCGCGACGACTTCCTGACGACGGAGCACCTGCACGTTCAGGTCGACATCGGGCCGGAGCCGGGCCGCGGGCGCACCTACGTGGATCTCTGGAGGCGCACCGAGAACGAACCGAACGCCCACGTGGGCGTGAACGTCGACGGCCCGGGTTTCATCGACGTATTGGTGGACCGATTGCGCTCCCTCGGCTGATCGCGTCCCAGGCGAGGTCCTGGGCCGCGATCGGAAGCCGAATGACCCGGCCGGGCTCGCTGTTTCGCGGAGTGCCGATGAGGTACGTGCTCACGCCCGTGACGTAGACGAGCCACTGCTCGTCCGGCGAGAACGCGACGGCGCGCCCGTCGGGCACGTTCTGGGGCGGATCGATCGTGCCGCCGTCGCGACGGACGATGACGCCGTTCTCCGAGGCTGCGTAGCTGCCCGCGGGACTGACGACCCAGTGCCCGAGACCGGTGCCGCGATTTGACGCGACCCCCGCGATCACCTTGCCGGAGAACAGGACGGCGAGATTCAGGGTTTCTCCGCCCTCGACGTCGATCTCGAGCGTCGCGACCAGATGGCTTTCGTCCATCCAGGCGAGATCCGTGGCGTGGACGAAGATGCGCACCGAGCGGTCGACAGCGGCAATGGCCGGGTGGGCGCGGGCAGCGCGGTGCAGGTCGGCCCTCGTGAAGAGAACTCGGTTCCCCTCCATGATGTGGTCGCCCTGGGCGTACGTCAGCCTTCCGTCGGGGCGCCAGGCCGGCGGGCAACCGCGGAAAGCGTGCTTCTGGATGCCGCTCTCGAGCTCCGAGACGATGACGAGGCCCAGGTCCTGACAGCGGGCGACCAGCTTTCCGTCCGGGCTCGGCACTTCGCCCTCGTCGAGGTAACGCCCGCCTCCCTCCGTGAAGCGGCAACGCTCGAAGGGCTCGTTCCTCTCCGTGCGCACGACGTCGTCGATCATGCGCGGGAGGATCAGCGAGTGGAGAACGCAGCCCACGTCGCTGTAGACGACGAACCCGGTGATCGCCTCGCGACGCAGCATCTCCTGCAGCGTGGGCGGCGCGGCTCTCGTCGTGGTCGGGGTGGACTCCGCCGTGGCCTTCCGCTCTCCGTGACCCCGCAGCGCGTCAGCGGCCGCGAGCAGGGCCAGAGCGACGACGCCGGCCACGATCAGCGGTGTGCTCCAACGTCGCATCACGCTCCAAGATACGAAGCAGGAGCGACAGCCGTTCCGGCGAAAGCCCTCGCATGGCGCCGCGGAAGCGTCCCAAGCATCTGCGCCCGAAGTCTCCAGCGCGCGTCCGCAAGAAGAAGCAGACGCGCCGGCGCAACTCGCACCAGCATCCCGAGCTGGTCGGGCTCGCGCTCGTCTTCCTCGGCGCCTTCGTCGCCATCCCGCTGTGGCTCGGCTGGGACGGCGGCATCGTGGGCGAGAAGATCGTCTCGAGCCTCGACGGCCTCCTGGGCGAAGCGCGCGTCGTCGTGCCGCTCGTCCTGCTCGCGCTCGGGGCGCTGATGGTCGGCCGCTCCTCGCTGGTGGCGGTGCGGCCCTTCCGCACGGGGTTGATCGTGCTCGGCCTCGGGCTGATGACGGTTCTCGGCGAGGGGCGCGGCGGTGCGACGGGCGAGGCGCTTGAGCTGCTCCTCGGCCGGCTCCTCGGCAGCACGGGAACCGACGTCCTCGGGCTCTTCGCCCTCGTGACGGGCGCCCTCCTCCTCACGGGAGCGTCCCTGGGCGCCATCGTCCGGCGTTCGGCCCACGCGGCGCGCCATACCGCCAAGAAGACCGTCGAGTGGGTGCGCGTCCCACTCGACGACGAGCCCATCACGCAGCCCGACGAGCCGCCCCTCGACGGCGAGGTCGCCTACCCGGACGTCGTCACCGAGCGGCCGGCTCCGCCGCCCGTCCTGGTCCAGCAGCTGGAAGACCTCGAGGAGCCGGCGCCCCCCGAGCAGGAGCCGAGCCTCTTCGAGCCGGCCACGACCGAGCACGCGGGCTACCGGCTGCCCGACGCGAATGTCCTCAGGCGTTCGCGCACGGACAACAAGGGTCAGCCGGAGAAGGCGATCGAACGAACCGCGGAGGCGCTCCTGCAGGCGCTCGCCAACTTCGGGATCGAAGCGCATATCACCGGGCAGGTCGTCGGCCCGCGCGTGACGCGCTACGAGCTCCAGCTCGCTCCGGGCACGAAGGTGGGAAAGGTCGCTGCGCTGAAGGACGACCTCGCCTACGCGCTCGCGACCACCGAGCTGCGCATCCTCGCCCCGATCCCGGGCAAGCAGGCCGTCGGCGTCGAGGTCCCCAACCTCGCGCCGAACGTCGTCACGCTCGGAGACATCTACGAGGAGATTCCGGCTCCGGCGAGCCCGCTCTCCGTCTGGCTCGGCAAGGACATCTCCGGCGCGTCCGTCTGGGCCGACCTCGCGCGCATGCCGCACATCCTCATTGCCGGCACGACGGGCTCGGGAAAGTCCGGCTGCATCAACACGATGCTCTGCTCCATCCTGTTGCGCGCCACTCCGGACGACGTGCGCATGATCCTGGTCGACCCCAAGCGCGTCGAGCTCGGTCTCTACGAGTCCATACCGCATCTGCTCACGCCTGTCGTCTCCAGCCCCAAGGCGGCCTCGGCGGTGCTGACGAACGTGCTCACCGAGATGGAGCACCGCTACGAGAAGATGAGCCTCGCGCGCGCCCGCAACCTCGTCGAGCTGAACAAGGTGCTGACGGGGCGCGGCGAGCAGGCGCTCCCGCACCTCCTCATCGTCATCGACGAGCTCGCGGACATGATGATGGTCTCGCCGCAGGAGGTGGAGGACGCCGTCATCCGCCTGGCACAGAAGTCGCGCGCGGTCGGCATCCACCTCGTGCTCGCAACTCAGCGGCCGTCGGTCGACGTCATCACGGGGATGATCAAGGCCAACGTGCCCTCGCGGATCGCGTTCGCCGTGTCGAGCCAGACCGACAGCCGCGTCATCCTCGACACCTCGGGCGCCGAGAGCCTCCTGGGGCAGGGCGACATGCTCTTCAAGCCGCTCGGCACATCCCGGCTCCAGCGCGTCCAGGGCGCCTACGTGAGCGAGGAGGAGATCGCGCTGATCGTCGAGCAGTGCCGCGCGCAGCGCGGCCAGGAGCTCGACGAGTCTTTGCTCGAGGCGCCGAGCGCTCAGGAGCACGAAATGGACGACGAGGAGTTCGACCCGGACGAGGACCCGTTGCTCGACCGCGCGATCGAGATCGTCGTCCAGACGCAGACCGCCTCCGTCTCCCTCATCCAGCGCCGCCTCCGCGTCGGCTACACACGGGCGGGTCGACTCATCGACATGCTCGAGCGCCGCGGGATCATCTCCGGCTACGAGGGCTCGAAGCCGCGCCGCGTTCTCGTGAGCGAGGCCGACCTCGCCCGGGTCGTCACCGACGTTCCCTCCTAACGAACTCGTGCGCGTCCCGTCCTAGATTTCGGGTCGCAGGACGGGTTAGCATCCTGCGATTCCAAGGCTGGGATAGGGCGACAAGGGAGGTTCCGTGAACGTGAAGCACAAATGGCCATGGCTCATGGCCCTTCTCGCGGTGCTCGTGCTGGCCGCAGCCGGCTGTGGCGGCGGCAACGAGTCCGCGACGACAGGAGGATCGGCCGGAGGCACCGAGACGAGCGCCGGTGCCAAGATCAAGGTCGGTCTCGTCACCGACATCGGTGGCCTGAACGACCGCGGCTTCAACTCTCTGGCGAACAAGGGTCTCGAGGACGCCAAGGCTCAGCTCGGTGTCGAGGGCCGTGTGCTCGAGTCGAAATCGGACGCGGACTACATTCCGAACCTCTCCGAGTTCGGCGACCAGGGATACGACCTGGTCATCTCGGTCGGCTTCCTGATGACGGACGCCACTACGAAGGCCGCGAAGGCCTATCCGGACTCGACGTTCGCCATCGTCGACTCGGCCTTCGACCCGCCGCTCGACAACGCGCAGGGCCTCCTCTTCAAGGAGCAGGAGACCGGATGCCTCGTCGGCGCCGTCGGAGCCCTGACGTCGAAGAGCGGCACGATCTCGACCGTCGGCGGTCAGAAGATCCCGCCGGTCGACCGCTTCATCGCCGGCTACCAGTTCTGCGCCAAGAAGGTGAAGCCGGACATCAAGCTGCTGAACGAGTACTCCCAGGACTTCGTCGACCAGGCGAAGTGCAAGGAGATCGCGCTCGATCAGATCTCGAAGGGGTCCGACGTCGTCTTCCAGGTCGCGGGTGGCTGCGGCCTGGGCGCTCTGGACGCCGCCAAGGAGAAGGGCGTCTGGGGGATCGGCGTGGATGCCGATCAGTCGTTCCTCGGCGACCACATCCTCACGAGCGCTGTCAAGCGCGTCGACGTGGCGGTGTTCAAGACGATCGAAGCCGCTCAGAAGGGCGAAAAGCTCGGCGGCGGCATCACGACGTTCGGCCTCAAGGAGGACGGCGTGGGCCTCGGCACGGTCAGCCCGAAGGTGCCGCAGGACGTCCTCGACCAGGTCGACGACATCAAGCAGCAGATCCTGGACGGGTCTCTCCAGATCCCGGACACGGTCGGCTAGCAGATCGACCCTCGTAAGGGGGCGGGCCCGAGGCTCGCCCCCTTACTATTCTCCCGCGCGATGGCCGACGCCCCACTCCTCGAGCTGAAGGGCATCACGAAGCGATTCCCGGGCGTGGTGGCGAACGATCATGTCGACTTCGAGCTCGCCAAGGGAGAGGTGCACGCGCTCCTGGGTGAGAACGGCGCGGGCAAGTCCACCCTCATGAACATCCTCTACGGGCTCTACCACCCGGACGAGGGCGAGATCCGCCTGCGCGGGAAGAGCGTCCGCATCCACTCTCCTCGTGAGGCGATCGACCTCGGGATCGGGATGGTGCACCAGCACTTCATGCTCATCCCGGTCATGACGGTGGCCGAGAACATCGTGCTCCACGCGGAGCCCCACAACGGGCCCTTCCTCGACGTCGACCAGGCGAACGAGCGTGTGGCCGAGATCTCGAAGCAGTTCGGCCTCGCCGTGCGCCCCGACGCCCGTGTCGAGTCGATCTCGGTCGGCATGCAGCAGCGGGTCGAGATCCTGAAGGCGCTCTACCGCGGCGCCGAGATCCTCATCCTCGACGAGCCCACCGCCGTCCTCACCCCGCAGGAGGCGCAGGAGCTCTTCGAGATCCTCGAGTCGCTGAAGGCGGAGGGCAAGTCGATCATCTTCATCAGCCACAAGCTGAACGAGGTGCTCGAGGTGGCGGAGCGGATCACCGTTCTGCGCCGCGGGAAGACGATCGAGACCGTCCCTCGCGAAGGGGCGACGGAGGAGGGCCTGGCCAAGCTCATGGTCGGGCGTGAGGTGCTGCTCCGGGTCGACAAGAAGCCGGCCGAGCCGAAGGCTCCCCTGCTTCGGGTCGAGGATCTTCATGTCTGCGACGAGCGCGGGCTCGAGACCTGCCGCGGGCTGTCCCTCGAGGTGCACGCGGGAGAGATCGTCGGCATCGCCGGCGTGGACGGGAACGGGCAGAGCGAGCTCATCGACGCGATCACGGGCCTGCGGCGCCCGGAAAGCGGGCGGATCCTCGTCGCCGACAAGGACCTCACGTGGGGGAGCTCGCGGGAATGCCTCGACTCCGGCGTCGGCCACATCCCGGAGGATCGCCAGGCGCGCGGGCTCGTGCTCGACTTCACCCTCGCCGAGAACCTCGCGCTCCACGACTACCGCGTGGAGCCCGACTCCAAGTACGGCTGGCTGTTCCCGCGGCGGATCGTCGCCCGCGCCCGGCAGCTCCTGAAGGAGTTCGACGTGCGCGGCGGAGGACCGCAGACGCTTGCCTCGGCCCTTTCCGGCGGCAATCAGCAGAAGGTGGTCGTGGCACGCGAGGTGGCGCGCAACCCCCAGGTGCTCATCGCCGCTCAGCCGACGCGCGGGCTCGACGTGGGGGCGATCGAGTTCGTCCATCGGCGGCTCGTGGAGGAGCGCGACGAGGGACGGGCGATCCTGCTCATCTCCTTCGAGCTGGACGAGATCCTCTCGCTCTCGGACCGGATCCTCGTCATCTACGAGGGCCGGATCGTGAGCGAGTTCTCACCCGACGCCTCCGAGGAGGAGATCGGGATCGCCATGGTCGGCGGCGCGCGCGAGGAGGCCGCATGACGGCCGGGACCGAGCCCGAGGACCGATCCGGCTTCGCGGCTCTCTCGGGCTTCTACGAACGCGCCGGAGGGCTGCTCATTCCCGTCGCTGCAACCGTGCTCGCATTCTTCGTCGGGGGGCTCGTCGTCCTCGCGACCGGCGCGAACCCCCTCGCGGCCTACAAGGCGATCTTCAACGGCACGGGCCTGATCTGGTTCTTCCAGCCCCCTTGGGACCCGCATTCGCCCGAGTTCGCCGACCTCCAGCAGACGCTCCTCATCACGACTCCCCTCATCCTCACGGCGCTCGCGGTCGCCTTCGCCTTCCGCTGTGGGATGTTCAACATCGGCGGCCAGGGCCAGTACTGGGTCGGTCTCGTGTCCGCGCTCTACGTCGGCCTCCACTTCGACGGGATGCCCCGGCCGCTGCACATCCTCCTCTGTGTGCTCGCCTCGATGGTCGGCGGAGCGGTTTGGGGTGGCATCGCGGGGATCCTCAAGGCAACCGTGGGAGCCCACGAGGTCATCTCGACGATCATGCTGAACTGGATCGCGATCTGGACGGGCCGCTGGCTCGTGGAGCTCGGAGGGCCGCTCCAGGGCAGCGAGCCGGCCGTGCCGCGCTCGGACGACATCGCCCCGTCGGCCACTCTCTGGCCGATCGGGACGGGCCTCCAGCCGCTCCACGCGGGGATCTTCATCGCGCTCTTCGCGCTGGTCGTCTACCACCTCCTCCTCAACCGGACGACGCTCGGGTATGAGGTCAGGGCCGTCGGCTTCAACCCGGAGGCGGCGCGCTACGGCGGCATCTCGGTGGGCAAGAACTACTTCCTCGCGCTCGCCATCTCGGGCGCGTTCGCAGGCGTGGCGGGCTCGATGGACCTGCTCGGCTGGAAGTTCCACGTGGCCGAGAACGACTTTCCGATCGGCCTCGTCGGCTTCACCGGGATCGCGGTCGCGCTGCTAGGTCGCAACAAGGCCGTCGGGATCCTCTTCGCCGCGCTCCTCTTTGGCGCCCTGCAGGTGGGAACCTCGCCGCGGCAGCTCGACCCCAACGTCTTCAACCCCGAGCTGGCGACGAACCTCTCCACGATCATCCAGGCGCTGATCATCCTCTTCGTCGGCGCGGAGCTCCTGATCGTCTACATCTGGCAAGCGCGCAAGCGCGTCTCGTTCTCCGGGCCGAGACGAGTCGAACCGGAGCTGAAGACGTGAGCGTCGCCGAGCCGTTCACCCAGGACTGGAGCACGCGCATGCGGCGCCTCGGCCACCCGCATTCGGTCGGCATCCTCGGGATCGTCCTCTCGGTCTTCGGCTTTTGGCTTTCGCTCCCCCCATGGACGGTGCGGACGGTGGGCGTCCCGCTCGCGTTCGCAATCCTCGGCGCGATCGCGGGGATCTGGGCCCTCTCGCGCGGGGAGCGGAGGGTCGGCGGCTGGGCGCTCGGCCTCGCGATCGTCTGTGTCGCGGGCGCGATCTGGGCGGACAGCAAGTCGGTCGACGCTCTGCAGGCGGTCTTTGGGACGAGCCTCCTCGCAGCTACGCTCCGCGCCGCGACGCCGCTGACGTTCGCAGCGATCGGCGGGATCTTCTCCGAGCGATCGGGGGTGGTGAACATTGGGCTCGAAGGGATGATGCTCTCGGGCGCCTTCTTCGGGATAGCGGTGGTGGGCTGGACCGGGCAGTGGGAGCTCGGGATCTTCGCCGCCATGGCCGCGGGCGGTCTGCTCGCCCTCATCCACGCGTTCTTCTCGATCCACCTCCGTGCCGATCAGATCGTGAGCGGGACTGCGGTCAACTTCCTGGCACTGGGCATCACGGGCTACCTCTTCCGGTCGATCTACGGCACCCAAGGGACTCCCGAGCTCGAGGAGCGGATTCCCGACGTCTCGGTGCCGGGACTGCGCGACATCCCCTACGTGGGCGACGTCATCGGCGAGATGAACCTCATGATCTGGATGGCGATCCTGCTCGTGATCGTCACGGGGATCTTCCTCTTCAAGACGACTCTCGGCCTGCGGCTTCGCGCGGTGGGAGAGCACCCGAAGGCGGCGGACACCGTCGGCATCTCCGTGTTCGGCGTCCGTTACGGCGCCGTTGTCTTCTCGGGGATGCTCGCTGCGCTGGGCGGCGCCTATCTCTCGTTCGGCTTCGGCGGCTCGTTCAACGAGAACATGACGATCGGAAAGGGCTTCATCGGCCTCGCGGCGATGATCGCGGGCAACTGGCGGCCGTTCCCCGCGTTCACCGTCTGCCTTCTGTTCGGCTTCTCGGACGGGCTCGGCCGGCGCCTGCAGGGGTCTGACCTGCTTCCGAACGTGGTCTCGTCGCCGAACCTGCTCTCGACGCTCCCGTACATCATCACGCTGATCGCGCTCGTGGGGATCATCGGGCGCTCGCGCCCGCCCGCGGCAGACGGCCGTCCGTACGTCAAGGAGTAGTGGCGAACGCTCGGGCCGTCTGGGCGTTCCTCGTGGCGCTCCTCGCGCTCGGCGTGCTCGTCGGCGCCGCAGCGGCAGCACAGCTCTCCGAGCAGGTCGGGCTGGCGGAGGGCGCCCCGGCCGTGGCTGTCGGCTTCGTCCTGGCCGTCGTCTCGCTTTCGCTTGCGCGGAGAGCGCGCTTCGAGCATCAGCGCACGCTCGGCCGCGTCGGAGGAGCCGGCTTGGCCACCGCGGCTCGCGTTCTGGGGCTCGTCGCGCTTATAGTGGCCGTGACGGCCGCCCTGGCATTGGCCGTCTTCGCCGTCCTGACCCTGGTCCTCGACTGAACTGAAGGCACGTCCAATGGCGTTACAATCCCGGGCTCCGTGTTCGAGATAGGCAACAGCCTGCGCGAAGCACGGCTTCGCCAGGGGTTCGAGTTGCCCCGGGTGGAGGCCGATACGAAGATCCGCGCGAAGTACCTGCGCGCGCTCGAGGAGGAGCACTTCGAGATGCTCCCCGGCGACACGTACGTGAAGGGCTTCCTGCGGACGTATGCGGAGTATCTCGGCCTCGACGGGCAGCTCTACGTCGACGAGTACAACTCGCGCTTCGCCCGCGACGAGGAGTTCCCGCCGATGCAGTCGTCGGGACCCCGCCGAAAGCCGGCGGCACGGACGATGGAATCCAACTTCGTCGTGGTGGCCCTCGCCGGGATCGTCGCGGTGACGATCCTCGTCGTCGTCGCCTGGAAGTTCGGTACGAGCGACAGCCCCACGACTACGCCGCTGCTCGACGGTGCCGGCTCGACGACCACGCAGGGCGGAACGGATACGAACGGCCAGGCGCAGCAGCCGCCTGCCGCGCCCAAGCCCCGGAAAGCACGCCTCGTACTGCGGGCGACCGGAGGCGATTGCTGGGTGCAGGTGCGCGCAACGGGCGCGAGCGGCGAGCTCCTCTACGAAGGCACGCTGCAGCAGGGCCAGACCCAGCGTTTCGCGAAGTGGAAGAAGCTCTGGCTCCAACTCGGAGCCCCCGCTTACCTGAAGGCCAAGCTGAACGGGCACAGCACGGGCTTGCCCACAAGCCCGGCGATCATCGTCGTGACGGCCAGGGGCGTCCGCACCGTCTCGACCGCGTAGTTGCCGGCACGGCCGCGGGCCCTCATCGTCGTCACCGGGAGCGAGCTCGTTCGCGGGGATCGCCGCGACGCCAACGGGCCCTACCTCGCCGGCGAGCTGTCGCAGCGAGGTCTCGAGCCCGCCCGGATCGCCATCGTCGGCGATCGCCCCGAAGAGCTTCAGGATGCGCTCGAGGATGGGCTCGCGGGAGACCTGTGTCTCGTCTCGGGCGGCCTCGGGCCCACTCACGACGACCGCACGGTCGAGATGCTGGGCGCCGTGACCCGACGAGAGCTGGTCGTCGACGCCGGGCTCGAGGCGGAGATCGAAGGAGTCTCTCGAGCGATCGCGGAACGGCTGGGGCGACCGTACGCCGATTTCAAGACCGGGGTGACGAAGCAAGCCTCGCTTCCCCGGGGGGCGGTCTCGCTCGGGCTAGCGGGCACGGCTCCCGCGATTCTCCTCGAGCACGACGGCACCGTGGTAGTCCTTCTGCCCGGCCCGCCACCCGAGCTGCGACGGCTGTGGGCGGAGGCCGTCGTCCACCCCGCCGTCGAAGGCGTGCTCGTACGCGCGGCACGCCGCGGCCACCGCTCGCTGCGTTTCTACGGGCCGAGCGAGTCGGCCGTCGCGCGCGCGATCGACGAGGCGGGTGGGGAGGGATCCGAGCTCGAGATCACGGTCTGCGCTCGCAATCTCGAGATCCACGTCGACGTCTTCTTCGAGCCGGGGTCGGCACGAGCCGCCGACGAGCTCGAAGGCCGGCTCGAGGCCGCCTTTCCAGGACAGCTCTTCGCACGCGACGACGAGCGCGCGGTGGAGGAAATGGTCTTGGACGCTGCTCGCGCCCAGAGCCTCACGGTCACGACCGCGGAGTCCTGCACCGGCGGGCTGGTCGGTGCCCGCCTGACGAGCGTGCCAGGCGCGAGCGCCGTCTACGTCGGCGGCGTCATCTCGTACTCCGACGACCTCAAGGTGCAGGAGCTCGGTGTGGCGGAGGAAACGCTCCGCGATCACGGAGCCGTCTCGGCCGAGACGGCGCGGGAGATGGCGGCGGGTGCCCGCCGGCGATTTGGAGCCGACGTCGCGGTGTCCGTGACGGGGGTCGCGGGGCCGGAGGGCGGCACGCCCGAGAAGCCGGTCGGTCTCGTCTATCTGCACGCGGTCGGTCCCATGGACGACGCGGCGCTCCGCGTGACGCTCCCCGGCGACCGCGAGGCCGTGCGCACGCGTGCGACGAACCTTGCTCTGCACATGCTCAGGCGTCTCTTGGCGCAAAGCGGCACACATCCGTCTCGCGACGGCGATTAGCGTCGTGGCGAGTGAACGCCTACGGCTCTTCGTCGCCCTGCTCCTGCCCGCTGATGCGGTCACGTCCCTCGCCGCATGGCAGGCGCGCGAGCTCGCCGGTCACGCCGGCCTGCGGATCGTGCCCGGCCCGAATTTGCACCTCACGGTGGCCTTTCTGGGCGGGCGGCCGGCCGACGACGTCGAGCGCGTCGCCCAGGCGCTGCGGGAGTCCGCCCGCCACGCGTACCCGCTCGTGCTCGAGCCCACCCGCTACCGCGAGACGCGGAGCGTCGCCATGATCGTGTTCGCCGACCAGGACGACCGCGCCAAGGTGTTGGCGGAGCGAGTTTTCACGGGTCTCGAGGGCCTCGGCGTCTACGAGCGCGAGCGCCGCGGGTGGCTTCCGCACGTCACCGTCGCGCGCTTTCGCGAGCGGCCGCGACTTGCTCCTCCGGTGCCGGAACTCGGAGCGGTAGTGTCGTCCGAGATGGCGGTCATGATGTCGCGTCTGCGCCCGAGCGGCGCACAGTACGAAGTCCTCGAATCCGTTTCGCTAGGAGGTTGAACGCGTGGAGCGCGAGCAGGCACTCGAAGCGGCCCTGAGCCAGATCGAGCGGCAGTACGGCAAGGGATCCGTCATGAAGATGGGCGACCAGGCCCAGGTCGCGATCCCGTCGATCTCGACCGGATCGCTCTCGCTCGACATCGCCTTGGGAGTGGGCGGCCTTCCGCGTGGACGGGTGGTCGAGATCTTCGGCCCCGAGTCCTCGGGAAAGACCACCCTCGTCTACCACGTGATCGCGGAGGCCCAGCGTCGCGGCGGCATCTGCGCCTTCATCGACGCCGAGCACGCGATGGATCCCGCGTACGCGCGGCGGATCGGCGTCAACATCGACGACCTGCTCGTCTCCCAGCCGGATCACGGCGAGCAGGCACTCGAGATCGCCGAGCTGCTCATCAGGAGCGGAGCGATCGACGTGGTCGCAGTCGACTCAGTCGCGGCGTTGACACCGAAGGCGGAGATCGAGGGCGAGATGGGCGACAGCCACGTGGGGCTGCAGGCGCGCCTCATGAGCCAAGCGTTGCGCAAGCTGACAGGGACGCTCAACCGCACGGGCACGGTCGCGATCTTCACGAACCAGCTGCGCGAGAAGATCGGAGTCATGTTCGGGAATCCCGAGACGACTCCGGGCGGCCGCGCGCTCAAGTTCTACTCCTCGGTTCGCCTCGACATCCGCCGCATCGAGACCTTGAAGGAAGGTGTCGAGGCCGTTGGAAACCGGGTGCGCGTCAAAGTGGTGAAGAACAAGGTCGCGCCGCCCTTCAAACAGGCCGAGTTCGACATCATCTACGGCGACGGGATCTCGTGGGACGGAAGCGTGCTCGACGTCGGCCTCGAGCGGAAAATCGTCCAGAAGTCCGGCTCCTACTTCAGCTACGGGGACGAGCGCCTGGGGCAGGGACGCCAGAACGCGACCGCGTTCCTGCGCGAGCATCCGGATGTCACCGAGCAGATCCTGCGCGCCGTGCAGAACGAGCTCGGCCCCGACTCCGTGGTCTCTTCGCGCCTGCTTCCGGCTGTCGACGACGACTCCGTGAAGCCGACGAAGGCCGAGGAGAAGGAGGCGGGCGAGGTCGCCTCCACCGCCTAAGCTCACCGCGCTCCGACGGGCGCGGCCCGGCTTCGTCCTCCTGATCGTGGACGAGGAGCCGTGGCGGACCGTGCCAGACGATGTCGTCGTCCGCTGCAGGCTTCGTGCGGGCCTGGAGCTCGGCCGTCCGGTCCTGCGGAATCTCCGCCGGGAGCTTCGTCACACCGAGGCGATCGCGGTGGCAGGGCGGGCGCTGCGGAGGCGGGACGTCTCGACGAAGCGGCTCACCGAGCATCTCGCCCGAGCAGGTGTGGCGCCGGAGGCAGGCAGGAGTGCGCTTGGCGCGCTGGTCGACGCAAGGATCCTCGACGACACCCGCCTGGCCGGCTCCAGAGCGCGAGCCCTCGCGGAGAGGGGTTGGGGAGACGCCGCAATCGCCGCCCGCCTCGAGTCCGAGGGCATCGCGGCAGACGACGCGCTTCGGGCACTCGGCGCCCTCCCGACCGAGGCCGCCCGAGCTGCAAAGCTCGCCGCGCGCGTACCCGACCGGCGCAAGGCGTGGGCGCTGCTTGCCCGGCGAGGCTTCGACGACTCCACCATCGAAGGCGTCGTCGGGGAGTGGACGAGCGAGCCGGGCGCGGGCTAGGATAACCCCACAGACACACAATCAAACCGCCTGCAAGGGACGGTTTTTCGCCGAATCGGACCACGAACTCTCAATCCCTGACGACACCTTGATCATGCGGCATCGCGACACGGAGGACGCTTCGCACCAGGGCCGATAGGCCCCGCTTCCGCGTTGCACCGATCCGACGAAGCCGTTCCTACGGGCGACGACGTAGGAGCGTGCAATGCAGCTTGGAATCGGCGTTCTGGTCGGTCTCGCGGCCGGGCTGCTCGTCGCTGTGCTCGGGCTTCGTCTCTTCATCGGCCGGCGCTTGCGATCGGCCCGCGACGAGCAGGAGCGGCTGACGCAAGAGGCGAAGCGAGCGGCCGAGGCGGTTCGCCGGGAGGCTCAGCTCGAGGCGAAGGAGCAGGAGCTCAAGCTCCGCGCCGATGTCGACAACCAGCTCAGGGACAAGCGAGCCGAGGTCGTCAAGATCGAGGAGCGCGTGCTCGCCAAGGAGGAGGAGATCGACCGGAAGCTGACCGAGTTCGAGCGACGCGAGCAGGGCGTCGCCGACCGGGAAGCTCATCTCAAGCAGCTGCAGGAGGAGCTCAAAGCGGCCAACGAGGGGCAGCTGAAGGAGCTCGAGCGCATCTCGGGCATGACGACCGAAGAGGCCAAGCGCCATCTCCTCGAACGCTCCGAGGAGCTCGTTCGCCACGAAATGGCACGCATGGTGAGGCAGATGGAGGAGGAGGCTCGAACCGACGCGAAGCGGCGGGCGCGGAACCTCGTCGCAGACGCGCTGCAGCGTGTCGCCGCCAGCCACGCCGCCGAGACCACCGTCTCGATCGTCGAGCTTCCCTCAGACGACATGAAGGGGCGCATCATCGGGCGAGAGGGGCGCAACATCCGTGCCCTCGAGAACCTGACAGGGGTCGACTTCATCATCGACGACACGCCACAGGCCGTCGTTCTCTCGTCTTTCGACGGCGTCCGGCGCGAGGTGGCGAAGCTCACGCTCGCCAAGCTCGTCGAGGACGGACGTATCCACCCGTCGCGGATCGAGGAGATGTACTACCAGTCGAAGGCGGAGATCGACGAGCACATCCGCCAAGCCGGTGAACAGGCCGTGTTCGAGGCGAACTGCGGGAACATGCACGAGGAGCTCGTCAAGATCCTCGGGCGTCTCCGCTACCGAACGAGCTACGGGCAGAACATCCTCAAGCATTCGCTCGAGTGCTCGCACCTCGCAGGCATCATGGCCTCCGAGCTCGGCGCGAGCGTGAAGACTGCGAAGCGGGGCGCGCTCCTCCACGACATCGGCAAGGCCATGACGCACGAGGTCGAGGGTTCGCACGCGCTCATCTCGGCGCAACAGGCGAAACGGTTCGGCGAGACGCAGCATGTCGTCCACGCGATCGAGGCGCACCACTACGAGGTGCAGCCGCAAACCGTCGAGGCCGTCCTCGTCATCGCGGCGGATGCCATCTCGGCCTCGCGCCCCGGAGCCCGCGGCGAGAGCCTCGAGAGCTACATCAAGCGTCTCGAGAACCTCGAGAAGATCGCGGGCGAGAAGAAGGGCGTCGAGCGAGTCTTCGCCCTGCAAGCCGGCCGCGAGATTCGCGTCATGGTGAAGCCGGCGGAGGTGGACGACGACACAGCCGTGCTCCTCTCGCACGAGATCGCACGCGACATCGAGGATCAGCTCGAGTATCCGGGCCAGATCAAAGTCACCGTCATCCGCGAGAGCCGCGCCACGGAGTTCGCGAAGTAAGCGCGGGAGGCAGCGCTACAGTTGACCGCGTGAAGCGCTATTTCGTCACCACTTTCGGGTGCCAGATGAATGCGCACGATTCCGAGCGCCTCAAGGGGATGCTCGAGGAGCTCGGGCTCGGAGAGGCGCACGCCGTCGACCAGGCCGACGTCCTCGTCTTCAACACCTGCACGGTGCGTGAGAAGCCCGACCACCGCTTCGCAGCGCACCTCGCGCAGGCCGCCGCGCTCAAGCGCGCGAACCCCGAGCGAGTCATCGCCGTGGGCGGCTGTTATGCGGAAGCCCAGCGCGAACGTATCTTCGAGCTCTATCCCGAGGTCGACGTCGCCTTCGGCCCGGGCTCGATCGCGCACCTGGGCGAGTGGCTCGGCGCCGGGGGCAACGGGGTCGCCTGCGGCAAGTTCGGCACTGATGAGCGCGCCTTCGCGGCCGATCTCCCGACCCGCCGCGAGCGGGCGTACCAGGCATGGGTGCAGGTCTCGATGGGGTGCAACTCGGTGTGCTCGTACTGCATCGTCCCGGCGGTGCGAGGGCGGGAGGTGAGTCGGCGGCCGGGCGAGATCGTCGCGGAGGTCGCGCGCCTCGCCGACAGCGGTGTCCGCGAGGTGACCCTCCTCGGCCAGAACGTCAATTCTTGGGGGCGAGACCTCCTGCCGGACCTACGCACCGAGTTCGGCGAGCTGCTCCGTGCGGTGGACGCGATCGAAGGGATCGAGCGGATTCGCTTCACGAGCCCGCATCCGAAGGACTTCCGAGAGCCGGTCGTTCGGGCCATGGCTGAGTGCGGCGCGGTTTGCGAACACACGCACCTTCCGCTCCAGTCTGGCTCCACCCGGATCCTGAAAGCGATGCGGCGGACGTACAGCCGCGAGCGCTACGTCGCGCTCGCGGAGAAACTACGGAGGGCGATTCCCGACCTCGCTCTGACGACCGACGTCATCGTCGGTTTCCCGGGAGAGACGGAAGAGGACTTCCAGGAGACGCTCGAGGTGGTCGAGGAAGTGGGCTATGACGGTGCGTTCACGTTCGTCTTCAGCCCTCGGCGCGGGACGGAGGCAGCGACGCTGCCCGATCACGTTCCGGACGAGGTGAAGCGAGAGCGAATCGAGCGGCTCGTGCAACTCGTCCAGCGCGTGGCCGCGGAGCGCAACGGGGCTCGCATCGGTCGCCTCGAGGAAGTGCTCGTCGAGGGCACGAGCCGAACCGACCCGACGCTCCTGCGTGGGCGCACGCGGCGGAACACAACGGTCAACTTCAGGGGCTCGGCTGAGGCCGGCGACCTGGTGCACGTGCGGATCGAAGGCGCGACCTCGACGACGCTGCGAGGAACGCAGGCAGCGCTCGTCGCCGCTTGACACGCTTCCGCGACGTTCGTCCTGCCATGTGCGCGCCTTCCGGCAGTACGCTCAAAGCGGGTGGAGGAGCGGGGTGGCCCCGGTAGGGAGTCCGTTTGCGGGCCTCGTCCTCGCCATCTTCGGGCCGACCGCCAGCGGCAAGTCGGCCGTTGCCGAAGCCGTGTCTGCGCAGATTCCCGCCGAGGTGGTCTCCGCCGATTCCATGCAGGTCTACCGCGGTTTGCGGCTCCTGACCAATCAGCCAGCGGCGCCGACCCGCCTCACGGCGATATGGGCTCTCGACCACCAAGCTTCCGTCGGCGAGTACGCGGCCCTCGCTCACGAGGCCGTCGACGAGATCCTCGCCTCGGGGCGGACGCCCATCGTCACAGGCGGCACCGGGCTCTACCTTCGCGCTGCGCTCACCGACCTCGAATTGCCGCCGCCGCCGGCCCCCGGCGCACGCAAACGCTTCGAGCGCCTCTACGACGAGCGGGGGCCCGAGAAAGCGCACGCGCTGCTCGCCGAGCGGGATCCCGCCGCCGCCGCAGCTGTCCATCCGAACGACCGCCGCCGTGTCGTCCGGGCACTCGAGCTCGCCGAAGCGGGGGTGAGCCTCGCGCCGAACGAGAGCAGGCTCTGGACGGAGGAAACCCGCCATCCCACGCTCCTGTTCGGCCTCGAGGTCCCCAAGGACGTCCTCGACGCGCGCATCGCACAACGAACCCGGGCGATGTTCGACGCAGGCGTCGAGGAGGAAGTCGCCCGAGCAGGGGCAGGCCCGCTCTCTGCGACAGCTCGCCAGGTCATCGGCCTGCGCGAGGTCACGGAGCTGTCGCGGGACGGAGCCGTAGCGGCGATCACTCGGCGCACAGTCCAGTACGCCGCCTACCAGCGTAAATGGATGCGCCGGGTCCCCGGCCTCATCGCGGTCGACGGCGACCGACCCGCTGAAGCGGTTGCGCAGGAGCTCCTCGAGACGGCTGCCCGCCGAATACCCCATTCGGGTCAGCAAGAACGCACCTCATCCGGCGTCAAGGAAGGAAAGGCCGATACGACCGGGCACGCCGTTTGACTCCTTCGGCCCGCACGCCAAAGGTCCGCGTCGATCGGACAGCCAAAGGGCCCGCACGGGAGCGGGCCCTTTCCTTTTCTGGTGGTTAGTCTGATGCCGTGGCCCGCGCAATCCCCTTCGAGAAGTGGCATGGGCTCGGCAACGACTACCTGCTCGTGGAGCGCGACCGGCTCGACGTTCCACTGCGGCCCGAGCTCGCCAGCAAGCTCTGCGACTACCACTTCGGAGTGGGCTCGGACGGCATCCTCGAGGTGGTCGCAACGAACGGCCGGCGGGCGGAGATCCTCATCTGGAACCCGGACGGCTCCACGGCCGAGCTCTCGGGCAATGGGACGCGCATCGCAGCTCGGTGGCTCGCCCGGCGCGCAGGGTCGGACGAAGTCGTGATCGCAGTCGGCCAGCGGAATGTGCGCGCGCGCATCCGCGGCGATCGAGAGGTCGAGATGGACATGGGCGCCGTCGAGGTCGGTCCCAGAGAGACGCTCGACGTCGGCGGCGCGGTGCTCGAGTTCACGCCGGTGTCGGTGGGCAATCCGCATGCCGTCATCGAGCGTGAGCCGGAGCGCTCCGAGGTCCTGCGGCTCGGCCCGCTCGTCGAGAACCACCCGCGCTTCCCCGAGCGCACCAACGTTCAGCTCGTCCGCGTGGACTCGCGCGGCGAGACGACGGTGGGCGTCTGGGAGCGGGGAGCGGGGGAGACGCTCTCCTCCGGGACGAGTGCGTGCGCGGTCGCGGCCGCGGCGGTGGCGAACGGCTGGTGTGACAGCCCCGTCACGGTCCACCTCGCCGGCGGCGACCTCCTCGTCGCGCTGGACGAGAGCATGCAGGCATGCCTCACCGGCTCGGCGGAGGAGATCTGCCACGGCGAGACCGCCGAGGAGTGGCTGGGCCCGTGAAGTTCGCGGCGCGCCTGGGGCTCGTCCCGCCGTACCTCTTTGCCGAGCTCGAGCGGAAGATCGAGGAGAAGTCCAAGGCAGGGATCGACGTCATCAGCCTCGGCATCGGCGACCCCGATCTGCCCACGCCCGCCGCGGTCGTCGAGGAGATGCAGCGCCAGGTGGCCAGGCCCGAGACCCACAGGTACCCGTCGAACCGCGGGCTCGGCTCGTTCCGGGAGGCGGTCGCAGCGTTCTACGGCGAGCGCTTCGGCGTCGAGATCGATCCGGAGGGCGAGGTCATCCCGGTTCTCGGCGGGAAGGAGGGGGTCGCGCACATCGCGTTCGCCTGCCTCGACCCGCACGACGTCTGCCTCTCGCCCGAGCCCGGCTATCCGCCGTACACGTCGGGGCCGCTCTTCGCCGGCGCCGAGCTGCATTACCTTCCCCTCCGGGAGGAGCTCGGCTTCACGCCGGACTTCGATGCGGTCCCGGACGAGGCTCTGGCGCGCGCCAACCTCCTCTTCCTCAACTATCCGAACAACCCGACCGGCGCGATCGCCCCGGACGCGCTCTTCCCGCGCGTGGTCGACCTCGCGCGCGCGCACGACCTCATCGTCGTCCACGACAACTCGTACTCGGAGATCGCGTTCGACGGATACCGGCCGCCGAGCTTCCTCGAGACACCGGGAGCGAAGGACGTCGGCGTCGAGATCTTCTCGCTCTCGAAGGGTTGGAACATGACCGGTTGGCGCATCGCGTGGGTCGCCGGCAATAGCGACGTCGTCGAGAGCTACCGCCGTCTGAAGACGAATCTCGACTCCGGCATGTTCGACGCGCTCCAGCTCGCGGCCGTGGCCGCGCTCACGACGGCTCGAGACTTTCCCGCCGAGATGTCCGAGATCTACCGCCGCCGCCGCGACCTCATGATCGAATCGCTGGCGGCGATCGGCCTGCGCGCTTCCCCACCGAAGGCGACGCCGTACATCTGGGTGCGCGTGCCCGAGGGATACACCGCGGAAAGCTTCACCGAGCTCGTGCTCGAGGAGGCCGCTGTCGTCGTCTCGCCGGGGCCGTCCTTCGGGCCGAGCGGCGAGGGCTTCGTGCGTATCTCGCTCACCGTGGCGGACGAGCGCTTGGAGGAGGCGGCGCGAAGGATCGCGTCTTCGCTCCGCGTCGAGGCAACGGCATAATCAGCGCGTGACCCAACACCAGCCGGACCCTGCGCCCGGCGCCGAGCCCGAGCGCGGCTTTCTGGTCGCCGTTCTGGGACCGGGGGTCGACGAGGACGAGGAGCTGGGCGAGATGCGCGAGCTCATGCGCACCGCCGGCGTCGAGCCCGTGCAGGAGCTCGTGCAGCGGCGACCTGCGCCGGATCCCCGCACCTACGTCGGCAAGGGCAAGCTCGTCGAGCTGAAAGAGGCGGTCTCCGCCGCCGAGGCCGAGTCGTTGATCGTGGACGACGACCTCGACCCGGGCCAGCAGCGCCGCCTCGAGGACGAGCTCAGGCTGCGCGTCGTCGACCGGACCCAGCTGATTCTCGACATCTTCGCCCAGCACGCCGTCAGCGCCGAGGGGAAGCTCCAGGTCGAGCTCGCGCAGCTCGAGTACAACCTGCCGCGCATGCGCGGCATGTGGCAGCACCTCGAGCGGCTGGGGGGCGGCATCGGGACGCGCGGCCCCGGCGAGACGCCGCTC
>Ga0081539_10002908_pt1 | contig 22648 bp, 26 predicted proteins | sample TabmetS4T2R2_FD_71023 | JGI IMG/M metagenome (GOLD analysis project Ga0081539, IMG submission 71023) | Tabebuia heterophylla rhizosphere microbial communities from the University of Puerto Rico - S4T2R2 | ecosystem: Host-associated > Plants > Roots > Rhizosphere ...
CGCCGGAAAAAAAACAAAGCATCTTGGAGGGGGGCGGGGCCCCCCGCCCCGCTAATGATCATGGGCGGCCCGGAGGCCCGCGCTCCCATACCCTTCGGAATCCGCCGAACTGTCAGCCGTGGCCGATCATTCCCCCGCTCCTTAGCTTCCCGGCATGACCCAGACCAAACGAAGCGTCTTTCCCGGCTGGTGGGTGGTCACCGGCGCCTTTCTCTGCATGCTGACGGGCTATGCCGTCGCCTACTCCTTCGCCGCCTTCTTCGGCGTGCTGGAAAGCGAGTTCGGCGCGCGGCGCGGCGAGACTGCCCTGGTCTTCTCGATCTCGGCGTTCCTCTATTTCCTGCTGGGCTTCCCGGCCGGCCTCATCGCCGACCGCACCGGCCCCCGGCCCGTGGTGGTCGGCGGCCTGCTGCTGATCGCCGCCGGCCTCATCGCCGCCGCGCAGGCGACGAGCCTGTGGCAGATCTACGCCGGCTACGGGCTCGGCGTCGGCGCAGGCATCGGCCTCAGCTACGTGCCGAGCGTGGCCGCCGTGCAGCGCTGGTTCGTGCGCGGCCGCGGCACGGCAAGCGGCATTGCCGTCGCGGGCATCGGCGTCGGCACGCTGATCGGCGCTCCCTTGGCGCACCAGTTGATCGCCCATGTCGGGTGGCGCCAGACCTATCTCGTGCTCGCCGCCCTCACCGTCGTGGGCGCCGCCGTCGCCGGCGCGCTGGTGCGGTCCGCGCCCGAGCGCTACGGCCTCGCGCCCGACGGCGACCCGCCGCATCCGTCGGGCGTTGCCGCCATGCCGGCCGGCCTGACGCTCGGCGAGGCCCTGCACTCGCGTCCGTTCTGGTCGATCTATGTCGGAGCGCTGCTGATGTCGTTCGGCCTGTTCGCCCCGTTCGTCCATCTCGCGCCCTACGCCAAGGATGTCGGGTTGGGCGAGGCCTTCGGCGTGCTGCTGATCGTGCTTCTGGGCGTCGGCAGCACGGTGGGCCGCTTCCTGTTCGCCAGCGTCACCGGCTGGATCGGCCGCAAGCACTCGTTCGGCCTGATGTATGTCGGCGCCGCTGTCATGCTGGCGATGTGGTCGATGTCGACCAGTGCTGCGGCGCTGATCGTCTTCGCGCTGGCCTTCGGCGCCTTCTATGGCGGCTTCGTCGCCATCGCGCCCTCGCTCGCCGCCGACTATTTCGGCGGCAAGGCGCTGGGCTCGATCATCGGCGCGCTCTACTCCGGCGTCGCTTTCGGCTCCCTGCTCGGCTCGCCGGCGGCGGGTTATGCGTACGACTTCTTCGGCTCCTACACCGGCGCCATTCTGGCCGGCGCCGCGCTCTGCCTGGTGTCGTTCGTGATCACCTTGCTGACGCCGGAGCCGCGGGAATGGCTGGCGCGGCGCCAACGGCCCATTTGACGGCTGATCCGAGCTGCTCCGCAATCCACGGCAGGGCCTCGCGCATCGCCTCCTCGAAACGCCACGGCGGATTGATCACCGCCAATCCGCACGCGGCCAGCCGCCCGGCCTCGATTCCCTCGAGACGCAGCTCCAGGATCAGCGGCTTGAACGAGGCGAGATCGGCCGCGAACGCAGCGGCCGCTTCGTCCTTGATAGGATACCAGACGGCGTAGCAGCCGGTCGCGAAGCGCTTCACGCCCTGACGCAAGGCGCGCAACAGCCGGTCGTACTCGTCCGTCGCCTCGAACGGTGGATCGAGCAGCACCAGGCCGCGGCGTTCGATCGGCGGCAGCAGCGCCTTCAGCGCCTTGTAGCCGTCACCGTGGCGCACCTCGACCGCGCGATCGCCGGCGAACTCGCGCTTCAGCGCCAGCGCCTCCTCGGAATGCAGCTCGCAGGCGATGAAGCGATCTCCCGGCCGGAGCGCCGCCCGCACCAGGCGCGGCGAGCCGGGATAGCGCCTGGGCTTGCCGCCGACCGGTCCGAACTTGCGGTCGTAGGCCGCCACGGCCGCAAGATACCGCGCGACAGCCGCCGGCATGCCGGCGCGGGGTGCCCCAGCGAGGCGAACGATTCCGGTTTCGGCCTCGCCGGTGCGGCGGGCCTGGTTGCCCGAAAGATCGTATCCGCCCGCGCCGGCATGGGCGTCGAGCACGAACAGCTTCTTGTCCTTGGCCGTCAGCAGCCGCAGCAGCTCGCACAGGGCCGTGTGCTTCAAGACGTCGGCAAAGTTCCCGGCGTGGTAGCCGTGGCGATAGTTCATGGCAGGCCTATAGCATCCGGGGCATGGTCTGTGCTTCAACCGTGGGCGACTGGGGAGACATATGGCCAACCACGAGCTCAATTCCTCGCCCGAGACCTGCCACTGGGGCTATTTCGACAGCCAGCTGAAGCCCGCGCTGCGCATCAAGTCGGGCGACATCGCCACCATCCACTGCGTGTCGGGGTCGACCGAGATCCTGCCGGGCGAGCCGTTCAACGTGCTGCCCGAGCATCGCGAGATCCTGGGGGCGCTGAAGCCGCATCTCGGCCGCCACATCCTGACCGGCCCGGTCTATGTCGAAGGCGCCGAGCGCGGCGATACGCTCGCCGTCGAAGTCCTCGACATCAAGTTCCGCACCAACTGGGGCTGGAACGTGCAGCGGCCGCTGGCCGGCACCCTGCCCGAGGACTTCCCCTTCTTCCGCCTCACCCACATCCCGATCGATTCCAACCGCGGCGTGTGCACCATGCCGTGGGGGCTGGAGATCGAGCTGAAACCGTTCTTCGGCATCATGGGCAACGCGCCGCCGCCGGAATGGGGCCAGTGCAGCTCGATCGAGCCGCGCGCCTTCGGCGGCAACATCGACAACAAGCACTTCCAGGTCGGCAGCACGGTCTACCTGCCGGTGTTCGCCGACGGCGGGCTGTTCTCGACCGGTGACGGGCATGGCGTGCAGGGCGACGGCGAGGTCAACCTGACGGCGCTCGAGACATCGCTCTCCGGCACCTTCCGCTTCACCGTGCGCAAGGACATGAAGCTCAACAACCCGCGCTGCGAGACCGAGACGCACTGGATCACCCACGGCTTCGACCACGACCTCGACGACGCCGCCAAGGAGGCGCTGCGCGACATGATCCGCCTGATCTCGGCCAAGACCGGGCTTTCCGCCGCCGACGCCTACATGCTGTGCAGCCTGCAGGGCGACCTGCACGTCACCCAGACCGTCGACGGCCACAAGGGCATCCACTGCATGATCGCCAAGAAGGTGATCGGCGGCTGACGATGGCGCACGACCTGGTCGGCGCCTGGGGTCTCGAAAGCTGGTCCCTGGAGTACGAGGACGGCCGGCCGAGCGAATTCCCGCTGGGGCTCGCGGTGCGAGGCATGCTGCTCTACACGCCGGACGGTCGGGTCAGCGCGACTCTGATGGGAGCAGGCAAGCCGGCGGCAAGCTTCGCCTATGCCGGTCGCTACGACGTGCGCGGCGATGCGGTGTATCATTCCATCGAGATCGCGACCGACCCGACGCTGGTCGGCGTGACGACGACTCGACACATCGCACGGGAGGGCGACGTGCTGACGCTTTCGGGACCGGACTTCCATGCCGGAACGGGGCGCCGCCAGAAGGTCGTCTGGCGGCGCCTGCCATGAGCACATCGACCCTGCTTGGCGAAGCAGCGGGTCGCCACGACGAGGCTGCCTGGTCGCGCCATGCCATCGAGCTGATCCAGAATGACCAGCGCCGCTCGGCCGACACGCACCTGTTGAAGCTCTACCTGCCCGCCTTCAAGGGCATCGACATCTATCTCAAGGACGAATCGACCCATCCGACGGGCAGCCTGAAACATCGGCTGGCGCGCTCCCTCTTCCTTTACGGCATCTGCAACGGCCGCATCCGGCACGACACGCCGATCGTCGAAGCTTCGTCGGGGTCGACGGCGATCTCCGAGGCCTACTTCGCGCGCATGCTGGGGCTTCCCTTCCACGCCGTGATGTCGGCCAGCACCTCGCAGGAGAAGATCGAAGAGATCAAGCGCCAAGGTGGCGAATGCCATCTGGTCGCCGACGGCAAGGGCATCTATTCCGCCGCCGAGGAACTCGCGGTGAAGCTGGGCGGCGTCTACATGGACCAGTTCACCTACGCCGAGCGGGCCACCGACTGGCGCGGCAACAACAATATCGCCGAATCGATCTTCGAGCAGATGAGCCGCGAGGAGCACCCGGTGCCGGCGTGGATCGTCATGAGTGCGGGCACCGGCGGGACCACGGCCACGCTCGGCCGCTACATCCGCTACAAGCGCCTGGCCACGCGGCTCTGCGTCGCCGATCCCGAGTACTCCGCCTTCTTCGAGGCGTTCGACACCGGCAATATGGCGGCGATCAGCGATCGCGGGTCACTCATCGAGGGCATCGGGCGGCCGCGCGTCGAGCCGTCTTTCCTTCCCAAGGTGATCGACCACATGATGCGCGTGCCCGACGAGGCGGCACTGGCGGCCATGCGCGTGCTGTCGCGCCGGCTCGGCCGCCGCGTCGGCGGTTCGACCGGCACGAACTTCTTCGCCCTCTGCGTGGTCGCCTCGCGCATGAAGAGCAAGAACGAAAACGGCGCGTTGGTGACGTTGATCTGCGATTCGGGCGAGCGCTACGGCCATACCTACTACAGCGACGACTGGATTGCCGCGCAGGGCTTCGCGCTCGCGCCGCACGAACGGGCGCTCGACGCCTTCCTCGACGGCAAGGGCACGCTCTAAGGCGCGGGCTCGACCGCGAGCTCGGTCCCGTTGACCGCTGTCACGCGCACCCGCGCGCCGGCCACCATGTCGGGACCGGTGACGGTCCAGCTGCCATCGCCGATCTTCACGCGTCCGCGACCATGCAGGATGGGCGCGTCGAGCACGATGGTCTTGCCGACCAGCGCATCGCCGCGAGCGTTGATGGTGGCGTCCTGGGCGCGGCCCTGCTGCAGGCGCTTCAAGGTCGGACGCAGCACGACCGCCGAGGCCACCGAGACGATGGCGAACACGAAGAGCTGCAGCTCGAGCGACAGGTCCGACACGACCAGGAGGAACGCGCCGGCGGCGGCGGCGCCGACCGCCAGGAACAGGAAGACGATGCCCGGCAGCATCATCTCGAAGACCAGCAGGATGGCGGCGAGCGCCCACCAGTACCAGAACAGGATCTTGAAGCTCATGGTCGTCCGCTCAGCCCGAGCTCGGCACCGAGCCGCGCGGCCGCGCCGCACCGTCGGCGCCTCGCGCGTGGGCTTCCTTGGCGAGCTCGCCGATGCCCGCGATCGAGGCCATCACGCCCGCCGCTTCCACCGGCAGGAAGAACACCTTGGAATTGCTGCTGGCACCCATGCGCGACAGCGCCTCGACGTACTTGGTGCCGAGGAAGTAGTTGGTCGCCTGCACGCCGTTGCCGGCGATCGCCTCGGCGACCACGGCAGTCGCCTTGGCCTCGGCCTGGGCCAGGCGCTCGCGCGCCTCGGCATCGCGGAAGGCGGCCTCGCGGCGGCCCTCGGCGGTGAGGATGGCCGACTGCTTCTCGCCCTCGGCGCGCTGGATGCTCGATTCGCGCACGCCCTCGGCCTCGAGGATGGTGGCGCGCTTCTCGCGCTCGGCCTTCATCTGCCGGCCCATCGCCACCACCAGGTCCTCGGGCGGCGCGATGTCCTTGAGCTCGATGCGCAGCACCTTGACGCCCCACGGGCTGGTCGCCTGGTCGATCACGGCAAGCAGCGTGTTGTTGATCTCGTTGCGCTTGGCCAGCACCTCGTCGAGCGCCATGTTGCCCATGACGCTGCGGATGTTGGTGAGCGCGAGGTTGGTGATGGCGAGATGGAGGTTCTGCACCTCGTAGGCGGCGCGCGCCGCGTCGATCACCTGGTAGAAGGCGACGGCGTCGACCTGCACCGTGGCGTTGTCCTTGGTGATGACCTTCTGTGGCGGGATGTCCAAAACGTTCTCCTGCATGTTCATCTTGCGCCCGACCGTATCGATGAACGGCACGATGAGATGCAGGCCGGGCGGCAGGGTGCGCGTGTAGCGACCGAAGCGCTCGATGGTCCAGTTGCTGCCCTGCGATACGGTCTTCACGCCGGCGAATACCAGCACCAACGCCACGACCACCAACGCCAGGACAAAGATCAGAGCACCGGACATTCTTGCGCCTCCCAGGCTTCGACGAGCGGAAGCCTAGCCTAAGCCGGTGTGTGGAGTCTTGCCGGACCGCGGACCTCGGGGCCCGCTCATGCTCTTCCGGACCGCGAGCCTCCGGCTCGCTCATGAGTCATGAGCGCGCAAGATGCGCGCGGTCAGAAGACATGAGCGGGCCTAGAGGCCCGCGGTCCGGCAAGATCAGTCGGCTGCCATGGCGAGTTCGGGCGCCGCGACCCGCTGGTCGGTCGCCAACCAGCGGTCGAGGAATCCATCGATCCACCGATCGAGCGGCGGATCGTAGAGCGCGTGCATGCTGAGATGCACGCCGCGCTGCTGGACGCCGGGTTGCTTCAGCCGCTCCGAATTCAGCGTCCAGATCTCCTTCATCTCCAGAGTCACCTCGGGGTGGAACTGGAAGCCGAAGGCGTTGGGGCCGCAGCGGAAGCCCTGCACGGGATAGGTGTCGTTGGTGGCCAGAAGCTCGCAGCAATCGGGGATTTGCATGCCCTCACGGTGCCACTGGTAGACCTTCATCGGCCCCTTGAACCAGGCGCGGCCGGCTTCGGTCGGCTCGATGTCGACATAGCCGACCTCGATTGCGCCCTCGGGATGCGGGCTTACGCGCCCGCCGAGCGCGCGCGTGAGCAGTTGGGCGCCGAGGCAGAGGCCGAGGTAGGGAACGCCCGCCTCGATCACCTTGGGAATCCAGTCCAGCTCGCACTTGATGCCGGCGAGCGTGCCGCAGTCGTTGGCCGACATTGGTCCGCCGAAGATCACCACGCCGGCATAATCCGACATGTCTTCGGGCAGATCGCAGCCGAGGTTGGGGCAGAGGCGATGGAGCTCGTAACCGCGCTTCTCGAGGAGGGCGCCGACCCGGCCGGGCCGCGACTGCTCCTGGTGCACGACGATCGCTATTTTCTTAGGAACCACTTTTTTGGGCTTTTCAGCCGGTACCGTCATGGATTTGCAAGATACCTTCAGCTTGTGGCAACGACAAGGCGAACCGACGGCGGAGGGACGAAATGGCGCGCCAGCTGGACTTCTACTTCGATTGCTCGAGCCCGTGGACGTACCTCGCCTTCCATGCGGTGCAGCCGCTGGCCGCCGAGCTCGCTGCGGAAATTGCCTGGAAGCCGATCCTGGTCGGCGGCGTGTTCAACGCCGTGAACCAGACCGTCTACGACAACCGCGCCAAGCCCAATCCGCTGAAGCAGTCGTACATGCTGAAAGACCTCGCCGACTGGGCGCGCCTGTATCGCCTTCGCATCGTCTTCCCACCCAAGGTCTTTCCGGTGAACAGCGTCAAGTGCATGCGCGGCGCCTTCCACGCCCTCGACGAGGGCAAGCTCGTTCCCTACTCGACCGCCGCGTTCGAAGCCTACTGGGGTGACGACCGCGACATCGCCCGCGAAGACGTGCTGGCCGACATCGCCACCAAGGCCGGTCTGGACCGCCAGCGCTTCTTCGCCGCCATCGAGACCGACACAGCCAAGCAGAAGCTGCGCGCCAACACCGACGAGCTCATGGCCCGCGGCGGTTTCGGAAGTCCCACGATGTTCGTCGGCAGCTCGATGTTCTTCGGCAACGACCGCCTGCCGCTGGTGAGGGCGGCGTTGGAAGCGCGAGATCGCTGACAAGCGACGGCTGCGCTCGGGATGACAGCGCGTGTGGGTCGACAGGCGCGCGTCATGACCGACGGCTTCGGCATATTCCGCATCGCGCCACGCCTCGCCATCGAGGCGTACCCGCCCGGGGCGTGCACTGATCCCCGGATATTTTGCTGCGGCAGGATGGTCTTCACCCGCTCCTACACTGTATTTGATTTGAAAGCGGCCCCTAACTGTTGTACCCGCATGCGGTTTCCGGCCAATGCGTTGGGAGTGAATTAATGATCAAGAAGCTCTTGCAGGCGGCAGTTGTGGTCGCAGGCGGTCTGGCCCTGGGCGGTTGCCCACTGGGGCAACAGGCCAGGACGACGGCGCCGGCCTCCAAGCCGCCGGCGGCGGACTATCAGGTCGCGTCGACGGCGGCCGCGCCGCCCGCCAGCAGCATCCGCGCCATCTGCTACAACGATGCCGACCTCGCGACCTACCGCGCCCGCATGCTGCAGATGGAGCTGAACGTCGCCACCCTGCAGTGCCAGGGCCCCGGCGGCAGCCGTGCCTACGAAGGCGCGTACGGCCAGTTCCTGAGCAAGTTCCAGGCGGAGCTCGCCGCCAACGGCCGCACCATGCAGCAGATGGCCGGCCGCAAGCGCTTCAACCTCGACGCCGTGGTCACCGAGTTCGCCAACCGCACCGCCCAGCGCGCGCCGGTCGACAGGGAATTCTGCGGTCGCGCCAAGCGCGCGTTCGACTGGGCGCTGTCCTCACAGGTGACCTCGCTGGCACAGGTGCCGCCGCCGTACGACCTCGGTCCCGAGATGAACGTCCATCCCTGCCCCAAGCAGTAGGGATACGACACGAACAAACAAGGGCGGTCCAAGGGGCCGCCCTTTTTTGTCTTTCAAGTGGGATGTGGCTCGTCAGATCTACGCACCGCCGTGCCGCAGCAAGCGGCCCGAGTGCGTGTTGGTCGGCCGGTCGTTGCGGATCGTCACTTCGCCGTTCACCAGCACGTACTTGTAGCCCTGGGCACGCTGCACGCGCCGCCATTCGCCGCCCGGCAGGTCGTGCACGATCTCGTCGGGCATCACTTTGAGCCCGTCGAAGTCGTAGATCACGAGGTCGGCCGGCGCGGCCTTCTTCAGCACGCCACGGCCGCGGAAGCCCGCGACCTCGGCCGGCAAGGCCGACAGGCGCCAGTGCACATCTTCCAGGCTCAGCATCTTGTGCTCGCGCACGACCTTGCACAGCGTCTCGGTGGGATAGCGGCCCGCGGTCAAGAACTTGGTGTGGGCGCCGCCGTCTGACACGCCGAACAGGACGTAGGGATCGTCGACAAGCTCCTTCAGGTATTCGATCTTGCCGTTGGGCGGGGCGGCGAAGAATTCGGTCTTGAGGTCCTCCTCGACTGCCATGTCGAGCATGACGTCGACCGGATGCTTGCCCATCTTCTCGCCGGCATGGGCCAGCGTGTAGTCGAGCCACTTCTTGTTCCTGTTGAGCTTGGGGCCGACGATGGCGATCTGCGGCAGCGGGCCCGTCGCCGTGATCGGCAGGTTGTCGCGCAGCGCCGCACGGCGCGCCGGATCGGCGAGCTTGGCCAGGCGTTCGTCGCGCGTGCCGGTCGTGGCATCGCACCAGACCTGCGAATCGTCGAACAGGTTCCAGTCCTCGAAGGTGAAGGTGAAGCCCGCGTCGGTCGTGAGCCCCTGCCCGACGACGCGAATGCCGCGCTCGCGGCAGCTGCGCAGCCAGTCCAGCACGCGGCGATGGATGTGCGGGCGGTGATCGAAGGCCTGGACGACATTCATGATGATCGGTCGCCCGCTGATCGTCGCGACCTCCTCGTAGAAGGCCTGGTCGCGTGCATTGTCGCCCGAGACCAGCAGCATCTGCACGAAGCCGTCGTTGCGCTCGGCCAGCACCTTGGCGAGCTCGCGACAGGTGTCGTCGTGCATGACATCGGTCGGCATGGCCGAGCCGTCATGGTCGCGCTGCACCGCCGCCGGCCCCGTCGGCAGCATGCGCTGGGCCGACCAGCCGCAGGCGCCGGCATCCATGGCCTCGTGCAGCAGCCGCTTGATCTCGGCGTGCTGCTCAGCCGTCGGCCGCTTGCCGGCCTTGGCCGCCTCGAAGCCCATCACCCAGATCAGCAAGGGCGAGATCGGCATGTAAGGCAGGATGTTCACCGCCTTGGGCGCCGCCTCGACGCTGTCGAGGAATTCGGGAAAGGTCACCCAGTTCCACGGCATGCCTTCCTTCATCGAGGCCATGGGGATCGCCTCGACGCGGGTCATGGTCAGCATGGCGCGGTCGCGCTCGGCCGGACGCACCGGTGCAAAACCGAAGCCGCAATTGCCGATCACCACCGACGTGATGCCGTGCCAGCTCGAGAGCGTGCAGTAAGGATCCCAGAAAAGCTGCGCATCGTAGTGCGTGTGCAGGTCGACGAAGCCCGGCGCCACGATCAGCCCGCCGGCGTCGATGGTCTCGTCGGCGTCGCCGGCGCCGATCCGGCCGATCTCGGCGATCCTGCCGTCCTTGATGCCGATATCGCCGCGGAAGCGCGGCAGCCGGCTGCCGTCGACGATCATGCCACCGCGGATCACGCGATCGAACCGGGCCATGTTTCCTCCGTTTCGCCAAGCGTGAGCGCGACCCTCCCCTCTGTCAACGCGTCGGGCTAAGCTCGCAGGATGAAACAGGATCGCGTCCGCACCGATGTGCTGGAAATCGCCTATGAGGAGCACGGACCCGAAAGCGGCGCGCCGGTGATCCTGCTGCACGGCTTCCCCTACGACGTGCGCGCCTACGACGACGTGGCGCCGGCGCTCGCCAAGGATGGCTGCCGTGTGCTGGTGCCCTGGCTGCGCGCCTACGGCCCGACGCGCTTTCTCACCGCCTCGACACTGCGCTCGGGCGAGCAGGCGGCGCTGGGTCACGACCTCATGCAGTTCATGGAGAAGCTCGGCATCAGGCGCGCTGCCCTTGTCGGCTACGACTGGGGCGGCCGCGCCGCCTGCATCGTGGCGGCGCTGAAGCCCGAGCGCGTGCGCTGCCTGGTGAGCTGCACCGGCTACAACATCTTCAACACCGCCGCCTTCGCGAATCCGGCCTCGGCCGAACAGGAGCACCGCTTCTGGTATCAGTACTATTTCCACACCGAGCGCGGCCGCGCCGGTCTCACCAAGAACCGCCGCGACATCTGCCGGCTGCTGTGGAAGCTCTGGTCGCCGGAATGGCAGTTCGACGAGGCGACGTTCGAGAAGAGCGCCGTGGCGTTCGACAATCCCGACTTCGTCGACGTCGTGATCCAGTCCTATCGACACCGTTACGGCTATGCCGCGGGCGACCCGGCGTTGATGGGCATCGAGGCCGAGCTCGCCAAGCAGCCGAAGATCCCAGTGCCGACGATCAACCTGCATGGCGGGCACGACGGCGTGGGGCCTGCGCCCGAGCAGGACCATCAGGCCAAGAACTTCACCGGCCCCTATTCGCGACGCGTGCTGCCGCGCATCGGCCACAACGTGCCGCAGGAGGCGCCAGCCGACACCGTTGCCGCGGTGCGAGAACTCATGAGGGAAACGACACGATGAACATCGTCCTGGCCGGTGCCACCGGCAGTATCGGCAGCCGCATCCTCGACGAGGCGCTGCGCCGCGGTCATCGGGTGACCGGCCTCACCCGCGATCCCGCCAAGCTCGGCGCACGCAATGGTCTGCTCGCGAAGAAGGCCAACACGGCCGAGGTCGCGGCCTTCGCCGATGTGCTGAAGGGCCACGATGTCGCGATCCTGTCGGTCAAGTGGAACGAGAACGACGTCCATCAGGTGCTCGACGCCTTGCGCAAGGCGGGCATCAAGCGTTGCCTGTTCGTGGTCGGCGCCGGCAGCCTTTTGCGCACCGACGGCCGTACCCATTTCGACCACATGGCCGAGAAAGGCATCCAGCCGCCAACCTCCAAGCCCGCCGCTCTGGCCCTGGCCGAGGTCCAGAAGGTGACGGACCTCGACTGGACGGCGATTTCGCCGCCGGCGTCGATCCAACCCGGCGCGCGCACGGGCAAGTTCCGCCTGGGTCGCGACCACCTGCTCGAGGACGACAAGGGCAAAAGCGAGATCAGCCGCGAGGACTTCGCCATCGCCATCCTCGACGAGATCGAGAAGCCGAGCCACATCCGCCAGCGCTTCACGGCGGCGTATTAGAGACTCGAACCTCAGATGCTTGATGCAACGACGATGGACGCCGCCGACCTCCGGATCTTCGCCGCCGTTGCCCGCACGGGCAGCATGAGCAAGGCTGCGTCCGAGCTCGGCACCGTGCAGTCCAACGTGACCGCGCGCATCCGGGCGCTGGAGGAGCGGCTGGGCATGGACCTGTTCGAGCGGACCAACCGCGGCGCCACCCTCACCGCGGCGGGACTGCGGCTGCGCCCCTACGCCGATCGCGTGGCCGGCCTGCTCGAGGATGCAAGACGCGCCGTCGCCGACGAAGGCACGCCGGCCGGCGCGCTCACCATCGGCTCGCTGGAGACGACGGCGGCGCTGCGGCTCTCGTCGGTGCTCGCCGGGTTCGTCGCGGCCTGTCCGGCCGTCGACCTGTCGCTGCGCACCGGCACCACGCAGGAGCTGATCGAGCAGACCGTCGAGCGTCGTCTCGACGGTGCCTTCGTCTGCGGGCCGGTCCATCATCCCGACCTCACGGTCGAGCCGTTCTTCCGCGAAGAGCTCGTCGTGCTGACGGCACCCAATGTCGCCGACTTCGAGGCCCTCACCCGGCAGGGCGATCTGCGCATCATCGTGCTGCGCGCGAGCTGCTCCTATCGCCAGCATCTCGAAGCGCTGCTGGCGCGCCGCGGCATCGTCGGCGTGCGCCATCTCGAGTTCGGCACCCTTGAAGCCATCGTGAGCTGCGTCAGCGCCGGGCTCGGCGTCACCCTGCTGCCCGAAGGATTGATCGGGCCGGTCTGGCGTCAGGGTCGCGTGCGCGTTCATCGCCTGCCAGGTGGCGAGGGCGCGGTCGACACCGTGTTCGTCCGACCTCGCGACGCCTATGTGTCGAGCGCGCTCAGAGCCTTCCTGGAGATTGCCCGGCCTGTCCTGGCGCGACAGGCCGCCGAATAGCGCGATCATCGCCGGCGATGGCGGCCATCTGATCAAACCGTTATCGATGGTCACTGCGATTTCGTAATGTGGTGGCCATGTCGACCGCCAATCCCCAGCTCGCCCGCGCCGAGGCCTTCTGCGCCGCCTACGGCCTCAGCGTCCCCATCCTGCTTGCGCCGATGGCCGGCGCCAGCCCGGCGTCGCTCTCGATCGCCGTTGCCAATGCCGGTGGCCTCGGAGCCTGCGGCGCGCTCCTGCTGCAGCCCGCCGCGATCAAGGCGTGGGCGGCCGAGGTGCGCGCCGGCAGCAATGGCGGCTTCAACCTCAATCTCTGGATCCCCGATCCGCCGCCGACGCGCGACGCCGGAGCAGAGGATGCGGTACGCGCCTTCCTGCGCGGCTGGGGACCGGAGGTCGCGCGCGAGGCGGGCGATGTCGCGCCGCCCGACTTCGCCGCCCAGTGCGAGGCCCTGCTGGAGGTCGGGCCGACCATCATCTCCTCGATCATGGGTCTCTATCCGCCGCCTTTCGTCGAGCGCATGAAGGCCAAGGGTATAAAGTGGTTCGCCAACGCCACGACGGTGGCCGAGGCCGAGGCGGCGGAGGCGGCTGGCGCCGACGTGATCGTGGCCCAGGGCATGGAAGCCGGCGGCCATCGCGGCGCCTTCGATCCCGCCAAGGCACAGGCCGAGCTCGTCGGCCTGTTCGCGCTTCTGCCGGCGATCGTCGACGCGGTGAAGGTCCCGGTGGTCGCGACCGGCGGCATCGCCGACGCGCGCGGCGTCGCGGCGGCGCTGATGCTGGGCGCGTCGGCGGCGCAGATCGGCACCGGCTTCCTGCGCTGCCCCGAGGCGAAGCTTCCTGCCGCCTGGGCCGACGCCATCGGCCGTGCCCAGCCCGAGCAGACGCTGGTGACCCGCGCCTTCTCCGGACGCCCCGGCCGCTCCATCGCCACCGCCTATGCGCGCGCCGCCACCGCGCCCGATGCGCCGAACCCCGCGCCCTACCCGGTGCAGCGCGGCCTCACCCAGGCGATGCGCGACGCCGCGACCAGGAACAACGACATCGACCGCATGCAGGCCTGGTCGGGCCAGTCGGCGCGTCTCGCCATGGCCAAGCCGGCCGGCGACGTCGTGCGCGACCTGTGGAGCGGCGCGCAGGCGCTGCTGCGTTAGCCTCTTGCCGGACCGCGGGCCTCCAGGCCCGCTCATGACTCATGAGCGCGCAAGGATGCGCGCGGTCCAGAAGACGAAGATCATGAGCGGGCCTGGAGGCCCGCGGTCCGTCGAGACTACTTGATTGCCGCCGCGCGCACGAATGCCGGGCGCGAGCGCAGGCGCTCGCGATAGGCGGCCGTGCGCGTGCCAAGCGGCACGTCGACACGGAACACCGCAAGCAGGTGCAGCGGATAGCCGACGGAGATGTCGGCCAGGGTCAGCCGTCCCGCCACCAGGAAGTCGCGGCCCTCCAGGCGCTGCTCGAGCGATTTCAGCCGCACCAGCAGCGAGTCGCGGGCGTCGGCAAGCACGACATCGATGGCCTCGCCCTTGACGGGCAGGCTGGCGACGCGCCCCAGCCGCGAGAGCGGCGTCATCAGCGTCGACTCGCCGTACCACAGCCATTCCAGGAAGGGCACGCGCTCAGGCTCGCCCGGCGCCACCAGGAGCGACGAGCCGTGCTTGGCGGCAAGGTACTCGCAGATCGCCAGCGACTCGGTCATCACCCGATCGCCATCGACCATCGCCGGAATCGCGCCCGTGGGATTGACCTTGAGGTAGTCGGGCTCCTTCTCACGCGGCGGGAACCGCAGCGTCTTCACGTCCGCCTTCGCTCCCAGTTCCTCGAGGGTCCAGAGGACGCGCAGCGACCGCGCATTGGGCGCGTGATAAAGCGTGGCCATCAGTCCAGTGTCTCCAAGAGCCGCGTGCAAAGATAGGTCCGCGGTACCAGCGACGAGTAGTAGATCTGCTCGAAGGCGGCATGCGCGCCCTTGCCGTCGGCACCGAGGCCATCGAGCGTCGGGATGCCCAGTGCCGCGGTGAAGTTGCCGTCGCTGCCGCCGCCGGTCAGTGGCACGTCCAGAAGCTCCTTGCCGATCTCGCGGTAGATCGCCTGCGCCTTCTCGAACAGCGCCGAGATGCCCGCGTCCTTCTGGTAGGGCGGCCGGTTCATCTCGCCTTCGACCGTCAAGGTCACGTCCTGCCCGATCGGCTCGAGGTTCAGGAACCAGTGCGTCATCTCCTCGGCCAGCTGCCGGCTCGGCACACGCAGGTCGACGTCGATCTTGCACTCGGACGGCACGACGTTGACGCCGGTGCCGCCCTGGATCAGGCCGACATTGCAGGTGATACCGCGGTCGTAGTCGGTCTTGGCCTCGATGCGCATGATCTGCTTCGCCATCTCGTGGATGGCGCTGCGGCCGTCCTGGTGACGCACACCGGCGTGACTCGCCGTGCCCTTCACGGTGAGGGTGAAGCGGCCGACGCCCTTGCGGGACGTGACCACGCGATCGCCGTCGCGGCCGGGCTCCATGACCAGCGCGTACTTGTGCCCGCGCGCCGCTTCCTCGATGCGCGCCCGCGAGGTCGGGCTGCCGACTTCCTCCTCGGGAATGAACAGGAAGGTGACCGGCAGTCTGGTCTTCTTGCCTTGCCGCACCAGATGGCGCAGCGCGTAGTAGGCGATGTAGCCGCCGGCCTTCATGTCGTAGATGCCCGGCCCGAAGATGCTGTCGCCCTCACGTCTGATCTTCAGGTCCTTCTCGATCATGCCGATGGGGTGCACGGTGTCGAGGTGGGCGAGCACCAGGATGCCCTTGCCGTCTCCCAGGCTCATCTCCGGCGGAGTCTTGCACTCCAGGATATCGCCGAAGCCGTCACGGCCCGGAATGCGCTCGAGCTTCAGCCCGAGATCGCGGAACTGTCCCTCGACGTGGTCGACGACCTTGTTGACCGACTTCGCATCGTGGCTCGGGCTCTCGATCGACACCCATTCAACGATGCCGGCGAGCACTTCGTCGGCATCGATCTTCGGTTCGTTCTTGCGGACTTCGGCCATCAGACCGGATCCCAGGTGAAGTACTCCGGCGAGCGCTTCATGTCGGTGAAGTAGGGCTTCATCGACGGCACGGCGTGCTCGGCGATCGCCTCGAGCGTCCAGCCCTCGGAATTGTGCACCGAGCGTACCGGGCGATTGGCATTGAACAGCATGATCTCGTTCATGCGCACGCCGAAGATCTGCGAGGTGACGCCCTCGGCCGCGTCGGAGAGCAGGAACACCGCCATGGGCGCGATCTTGGCCGGCGTCATCTTCTTGGAGCGTTCCAGCCTTGCCTTCTGCGCCTCGGTGTCGGCCGGGATGGTGCCGATCATGCGCGTCCAGGCGAAGGGCGAGATGCAGTTGGAGCGGACGTTGAACGCCGCCATGTCGAGCGCGATCGAACGCGACAGGCCGATGATGCCCATCTTGGCCGCGGAATAATTCGCCTGGCCGAAGTTGCCGACCAGCCCCGAGGTCGAGGTGAAGTGCACGAAGGCCCCCGACTTCTGCTCCTTGAAGTAGTTGGCTGTGGCGCGACTGACGTTGAACGCGCCGTTCAGGTGCACGTCGATCACCATCTTCCAGTCGACGTGGCTCATGCGATGGAAGATGCGGTCGCGCAGGATGCCGGCGTTGTTGATGACGCCGTCGATCTTGCCGAAGTTCTCGACCGCGGCCTTGACCATGCGCTCCGCGCCCGCCGGATCGGCGACGCTGTCGCCATTGGCCACGGCCTTGCCGCCGGCGGCCTTGATCTCGTCGACGACTTTCTGCGCCGGCGTCGTGCTGCCGCCGCCTTCGCCGTCGACCGCGCCGCCCAGGTCGTTGACCACGACGCTGGCACCTTCCCGGGCGGCCAGCAGCGCCATCTCGCGGCCGATGCCGCCGCCCGCGCCCGTGACCAGCACGACCTTGTCCTTCAGCATGTTGGGCATCTTCTGTTCCCTCTCCTCTTTATGAACTCAGTTTCGGGGGCCTGGGCTTCGTGCGCAACAGGCGCGCACTCAAGACCGTCAGCACGGCGAAAGGCATCAGGCCGATCACCAGCGGCATGGCGACATAGCGGCTGCCGACCACGGTCAGGATCGCCACAGTCACTGTGCCCAAGGCGCCCATGCCCATCTGCGCCAGCCCGGCCAGCGACGAGGCCGTGCCGGCGAGCTTGGGATACATACCCACCGCGCCGGCATTGGCGTTGGCCACGATCAGGCCGGTGCCGAAGCTCAGCACGACGTGCGGCCCGATGATCGACCACCAGGTGACGATGCCGGAGAGCGAAAGGGCGCCCATGATCCCGAGAGCCGCGACGTGGAACCAGCCCGAAGCGCGCATCATGGCGATCGGGTGCACCCGGCCGACCAGCCGGTTGTTCACCAACGTGCCGGCGGTGAAGCCGCCGACCGACAGCAGCACGATCAGGCCGAACTCCTGCGGCGAGAAGCCGAGATGGTCCTGCAGAATGAAGGGGACGCCCGCCAGCATGCCGAAGTTGATGGCGAAGGCGAAGCCCAGGGTCAGCACGTTGCCCAGGAACTGGCGCTCGCGCAGCATCTCGCCCGAGCCGCGCAGCAGGCTGCCGAGATGGAGACGGTCGCTGCGGTACTTGTTGGTCTCCTTCAGCCCCAGCAGCACGACGGCGAGCAACAGCGTGCCAAAGCCGCCGACGAACCAGAAGGTCGCGCGCCAGCTCGCCCATTCGCCCAGGAAGCCGCCGAGGGTCGGGGCCAATGACGGCGCGATGTTCTGGCCGAGCGAGATCCAGCTCATGACCAGCGGCATCTCCTGGAAGGTGTAGGCATCGCGCGTCAGCGCGCGGCCGATCACCGAGCCCGAGGCCGCGCCCAGGCCCTGCAGGATGCGCAGTCCGATCAGGCCGCCGATCGACGGCGCGAAGGAGCAGGCGAAGGTGGCCACGGTGAAGAAGACCAGCCCGCCCAGCAGGACGGGACGGCGGCCGTAGCGGTCGCTGAGCGGTCCGTAGAAGAGCTGGCCGACGGCGAAGCCCAGCATATAGGTGGTGAGCGTGAGCTTGACGCTGTCGGCGCCGGCGCCGAGCGAGGAGCCGACCGAGGGCATCACGGGCGTGTAGATGCTCATGGTCAGCGGGCCGAAGCTGCCCAACGCCACCAACAGGGCGACGTAGCCGAAGGAACGCGGAGCGAGACTCACTGCTTGGCGGCTTCTGCAGCGCCTTCCGCGCCGAAATCGCCGCCCAGACTACCACCTAGTGGCATCTCCTCCTGTGCGCGCGTCATGCGGGGATAGTAATGACGGAACGCCGAGCGGATCTCGTCGAACGGGATGTCGGCGAAGACACCGCGATAGGCGAGATACTCCATGTGGCGCCGGCCGCCGAGATCGAACGGGTGATAGATCGAATCGCTGGCGGCGTCCCAATCGAGCGGCTTCAGGCCGAAGCGCTCGGTCAGCTCCTTGTTGAAGGCGGGCGTCGCCTTGAGCCATCGCCCGTCGAGCCAGACTTCGGTGTAGCCGTGATAATAGAAAGTGTCGCAGCCCATCAGGTCGGAAAGCCGCTTGGTCGTCATGTGATTGCGCACGTCGGCGTAACCGACGCGGGCCGGGATGCCGACGGCGCGGCACAGCGCCGCCATCAGGCCGGCCTTGTTCACGCAATATCCATGTCCCGCCGCCAAGGTCGTGCTGGCGAGATAGGCCTCGCGCTTCATCGGCGTGTTGTAGGGATCGTAACGCAGGCCGTCGCGCACGGCGTAGTAGAGGCGCAGCGCCTTTTCCCGGTCACTGCCCTCGCCCGCGATCCGCCTTGCATAGGCCGTGATCTTGGGGTGGTCTGAATCGATGAGCGCGCCCGGCCGCCGATAGGCCTCGAAATCGGCGCCATCCCGCGCCACGTCATCGCGGTCGGTCTTGAAGGAGTCGTAATCCATGCCGGGCGTTGTCTACTGCACTTGCGGGAAAAGTACATGAGCCACGACGCGCATTTCACGCATGCGCATATGGTGCGCTTCGATTGGCCGCTGCCGGCGACGCCCGAGCAGGTGTGGGCCGTCCTGACCGATGTCACGCGCCTGCCGGGCTGGTATGGTGCCGACGGCATGATCGAGGGCATGGTCGGCGGCATCGTGCGGCTGATGGGCAACCACATTCGCGGAACCGTCACGCAATGGCAGCCCCCGCGCAAGCTCGCCTATAGCTGGAACGTCTTCGGCACGAACGAGGACACTTCGCCCTATCCCGAATCGTACCTCACCCTGGAGCTCAGCCCGCAGGACAACGGCACGATGCTCACACTGACGCACCTGCCGGTCCTCGAGCGGTTCGTGAAGGTGAATGCCATGGGCTGGCACACCTACCTCGACATGGTGAAAGCCGCCGTCGCCGGCGTGCCGGTCGAGCCGCGCGAGGTCTATTCCAGACGCAACGCCGAACGCTACGGCGTCGACCTGAAGAACATGCCACGCTAGCTATAGCGACGGCGGCGCGTCGTCGGACTTGATCAGGAAGTGGGCGTTGGCCGTGGCCACCGGCTTGGCGCGATCGTCCTGCCAGGCCTCGGCGTAGACATTGACCATGCGGCGGCCCTGCTTGGTCACCTTGGCGCAGGCGATGACGTCGACCGGCCGTGCCGAGCGCAGATAGTCGACGGTGATGTTGACGATCTTCGGCACCGTCTCCGTCTCGGTCTCCCACAAGAGATGAAAGATCGCGGCCATCTCCAACATGGCGCCCAAGGTGCCGCCGTGGATCGCCGGCAGGAAGGTGTTGCCTATAAGGTCGTCGTGATAGCGCATGCGGGTCAGCAGCTCGCCAGTGCCGTTCTCCGGCGCGATGCGCATCCATCGCGCATAAGGGATTGCCTCGGCAATCCTGGCGACGTCGCCCGACTTGCGGACTTCGGCCAGCCGCTCGAGGAGCGGGCTCATGGCTTGACCTCGGTGCCGATCGTCTGCGGCCGCGTCACCTCGCCCTTGGTGCCCAGCATGAAGGTGCCGGCCGCCGCCGCGATCGGATCCTTGGGATCGCCGTGATGGGCGAAGGCGCGGGTGAAGGCGACCGAGTGGGTGACGCGGTAGCATTCGGCCTCGGCGATCACCGCCTTGCCCGGCGTCGCCGGCCGCACATAGTCGATGCGCAGGTCGAGCGTCGCGAAGGGCTTCGGCTCGGTCAGCATGGTCGCCACCGACATGCCGCAGCAGCTGTCCATCAGCGCTGTCAGCGGGCCGCCGGCCAGCACGCCGGTCTCCGGATTGCCGACAAGCTCCTCGCGCCAGTCGAGCTGCATGGAGCCGAAGCCGCGGCGCACCGCGATGATTTTCAGCCCCAGCGCCTTGCTGTGCGGGATGGTGTCGGAGAACCACTGCTGGAAAAACACAATGCGCTGGTCGGGATCTTTCAGGGGACTGCTCATGGACCCTTCTTACAGTCCCATCTGGCGTGCGGCGAGGTCCTTCATGATCTCGACCGAGCCGCCGCCGATCGCCATCACCTTTGTCTCACGATAGATGCGTTCGACCTTGGCGCCGCGCAGATAGCCCGCGCCGCCGAACACCTGCATGGCCTCGTTGGCGCAGAACTCCAGGGTCGAGGTCGCCAAGTTTTTCAGCAGGCAGATTTCCGCCACCGGCTTCTCGCCCTGGGACACGCGCCAGGCCAGCAATTCGAGCGTCGACTTCACGGCGTTGATGCGCATCGCCATGTCGACCAGGCGATGGCGCACCACCTGGTTGGCGATCAGCGGCTTGCCGAAAGTGTGCCGCTCGCGGGCATAGGCGATCGACTCGTCGAGACAGACCTTGGCGTAGCCGCAGGCGCCGGCCGACATGCCGAGCCGCTCCTGGTTGAAGTTCAGCATGATGCCGATGAAGCCCTTGTTCTCCTGGCCGATCAGGTTGTCGACCGGCACCAGCACATTGTCGAAGAAGAGCTGCGCGGTATCCGACGCCCACCAGCCCATCTTCTTGAGCTTGGTGCGGCCGAAGCCCTCGCGGTCGCGCTCGATCAAGAGCAGCGACACGCCGCCGGCACCCGGACCGCCGGTGCGCACCGCCACGGTGTAGTAGTCCGCGCGCATGCCCGAGGTGATGAACATCTTGGAGCCGTTGACCACGTAATGGTCACCATCGCGGCGCGCCGTTGTTTTCAGGTTGGCGACGTCCGAGCCGCCCGACGGCTCGGTGATGGCGAGCGCGCTGATCTTCTCGCCGGCCAGGACCTCGGGCAGGACCTTGCGCTTCATCCATTCCGGCCCGAGCGCGGCGATCGGGGGCGAGCCGATCGTGTGGCTGTTCAGGCTGGCGTTCAGCCCGCCGCTGCCGTGGCGCGCCATCTCCTCGGCCTTGACGATGCCGAAGAACGGATCGGTCGGCACGCCGCCATATTCCTCGGGGAAACCGAGCTGCAGCAGGCCCGCGGCCGACGCCTTCTTGTAAAGCTCGCGCGGAAACTCCTCGGCCTCATCCCACTGGTCGACATAGGGCACGATCTCGCGATCGACGAAGCGGCGGACGGTGCGCCGGAAAGCCTCGTGCTCCTCCGTATAGAAGGGGCTCGGCGGCGTGACCTGGGGAAGGACGGGCTTGGACGAATCGGCAACGGCCATCGGGCTCTCCTTGGTCCCGTTGTTACACTTCGGGTGATCCTCGCATAGCGCGTTGACAGGGCTAAACAGCCGTTCATATTTGCAGGAAGAGAAGCGGCAACAGACCGCTCATGTGCAGGGGACGGAAACTGGTTACTTTCTTGCAGCTTACCCTCAATGGGCTGGCCGTCGGCTGTATCTACGGTCTGGTCGCTCTGGGGTTCGTGCTCATCTACAAGGCCACCGAGCTGGTCAACTTCGCCCAAGGCGACCTTCTCATGCTGGGCGCCTTCGTCGCCTACATGGCGGTGGTCTGGTGGGGCCTGGATTACTGGCTCGCCTTCCTGATCTCGGTGGTCACCATCGGCGTCTTCGGCGCCCTGCTCGACGCCACGGTGCTGCGCAACGTGATCGGCCAGCCGCAGTTCGCGGTGGTCATGCTGACCATCGGCCTCGGCGCCATGTTCCGCACCTTTGCCAGCGTCACCTGGGGCTCGGAGATCTACACCCTGCCCACACCGTTCGGCGGCGTGTGGCAGGTGGGCGGCGTCACGCTCAGCCACCAGTACATCTCGATCGTGGTCGGCACCTTGATCCTGTGCGGCGTGCTCTACGCCTTCTTCAACCACACCCGCATCGGCGTGGCGATGCAGGCGACCTCGCAGAACCAGCTCGCCGCCTATTACATGGGCATCCCGGTCAAGCTGATCTTCTCCCTGATCTGGGCGATCTCGGCCGGCACCGCGGCGGCGGCCGGAATCCTGCTGGCGCCAGTGACCCTGATCGACATCAACATGGGCCTGGCCGTGGCGCTGAAAGCCTTCGCCGCGGCCGTGCTGGGCGGCTTCGGCTCGATCCCGGGCGCGCTGGTCGGCGGCATCGTCATCGGCCTGATCGAGCTCTATGCCGGCGCCACCCTGCCCGACGGCTTCAAGGACACCGCGCCCTACATCGTGCTGCTGATCATGCTGGCGGTGCGGCCGCAGGGCCTGTTCGGCACCTTGGCGCGCAAGAAGGTGTAGGCCGTCCATGCGTTTCCAGTTCAAGACGTCCTACAACCAGGACATCCGCCTGTTCAAAGACAAGGTCGACGCCGCCTGGTACGGCCTGCTTGCGATCGCCGTGCTGATCCTGCCTGTGCTGATGTCCGACTACTATGTCGGCGAGGCGACCTGGGTCTTCATCTACGGCATCTGCGGCGTCTCGCTGATGGTGCTGGTGGGCTACACCGGCCTGGTGTCGCTGGGCCACGCCGC
>Ga0081539_10002909_pt1 | contig 22645 bp, 22 predicted proteins | sample TabmetS4T2R2_FD_71023 | JGI IMG/M metagenome (GOLD analysis project Ga0081539, IMG submission 71023) | Tabebuia heterophylla rhizosphere microbial communities from the University of Puerto Rico - S4T2R2 | ecosystem: Host-associated > Plants > Roots > Rhizosphere ...
CGTTGTGCGGCTCGGCGGCGTGGACGTCGCGCTGACCGTGTGCGAGGACCTGTGGCAGGCGGGTGGCCCGTTCACCGCGGCGTGCAAGGCGGGCGTCGGGCTGGTATTGAACATCAACGCGTCACCGTACGAGCTGAACAAGGACGATGTACGCCTGCCGCTGGTCAAACGCCGCGCGGCCGAGGCCGGGGCCACCGTCGCGTACGTGAACATGATCGGCGGCCAGGACGAGCTGGTCTTCGACGGCGACTCGATGATCGTCACCGCGACCGGCGACCTGCTCGCCCGGGCCGGGCAGTTCACCGAGGAACTGCTGGTCCACGACCTCGACCTCCCGCCCGCCGGCGACACCCCGAACACGCGCGGCGCCTCGACCGCGGTGGTCGGCCGTTCGGACGAGTCGCCGCAGGGTGAGCGGGAGTCCGACGAGGAGATGGAGATCGTCCGGTTCGCCGTCGAGCAGGCGGCCCGGGAGCGCACCGGCGACCGGGCCGACGGGGGCATCGCGGACCGCATCGCCGACGAAGCCGAGGTCTGGTCGGCGCTCACCATGGGCCTGCGCGACTACGTGGAGAAGAACGGCTTCCGCTCGGTGGTCGTCGCGGTCTCCGGTGGCATCGACTCGGCCGTGGTGGCCACCATCGCGGTGGACGCGCTGGGCCCGCACCGCGTAGTCGGCGTCTCCATGCCGAGCGGCCATTCCTCGCAGCACTCCCGGGACGACGCCGCCGAGCTGGCCAAACGCACCGGCCTGGACTACCGGGTCGAGCCGATCCAGCCGATGGTCGACGCGTTCCTGGCCAACCTGTCGCTCTCCGGCGTGGCCGTGGAGAACCTGCAGGCCCGGGTGCGCGGCGTCATCCTCATGGCGCTGTCGAACCAGGAGGGCCACCTGGTTCTCACCACCGGCAACAAGAGTGAGCTCGCGGTCGGGTATTCGACGCTCTACGGCGACTCGGTGGGCGGCTTCAACCCGCTCAAGGACGTGCCCAAGACATTGGTGTGGAAGCTCGCCCGCTGGCGCAACGCGGATGCCGCACGCCGGGGTGAGGAGCCGCCGATCCCGGAGAACTCGATCACCAAGCCGCCGTCCGCCGAATTGCGCCCCGGCCAGCTCGACACCGACTCGCTGCCCGACTACGCCGTGCTGGATTCGATCCTCACCGGCTACATCGACGGCGACCAGGGACGCGACGACCTGGTCGCGGCCGGGCACGATCCGGCGCTGGTGGACAAGGTGCTGCGGATGGTGGACATCGCCGAGTACAAGCGCCGCCAGTCCGCACCCGGCACCAAGATCTCGTCCAAGGCGTTCGGCCGCGACCGCCGCCTCCCCATCACGAACCGCTTCCGCGAGGGCGCGCCGTAAACCCCGTCGCCCGCGCCCCTCGCGCCCCTCGGGGCCCTCGCGCGCCTCACGCCCTCGTGCCCCTCACTGCGCCGATCTTGGACTTGTGGCGCCGTTAATGACCAGATATGCGGCTTTCGTGAGGTGCCACCAGTCCAAGATCGGCGGAACTCTAACCATCACTCGAAGGTGTGCTCGGCGGCCGGGAACTCGCCGTGGCGTACCTCCTCGGCGAACCGGCGGGTCGCCTCGGAGAGGGTGCCGGCCAGGTCGGCGTACTTCTTGACGAACCGCGGCGCCCGCCCGGTACGCAGCCCCGCCATGTCCTGCCAGACCAGCACCTGCGCATCGGTGTCCGGGCCCGCGCCGATACCGACGGTCGGGATCGGCAGCTCCTTGGTCACCTGCTTGGCCACCTCACCCGGCACCATCTCCAGCACCACGGCGAACGCGCCCGCCTCGGCCACCGCGTGCGCGTCGGCCAGCACCTCCGCGCCCTGGTTCTCCCGGCCCTGCACCCGGTAGCCGCCGAGCACGTGCTCGCTCTGCGGTGTGAAGCCGACGTGCGCCATGACCGGGATGCCGGCGTTGGTCAGCGCGGCGATCTGGGCCGCGACCCGGCGGCCGCCCTCCAGCTTGACGGCGTGCGCGCCGCCTTCCTTCATGAACCGCACGGCGGTACGCAGCGCCTGCGCCGGGCCTTCCTCGTACGAACCGAACGGCATATCGCCGACGATCAGCGCGGTCTTGGTGGCCCGCACGACGGCCCGTACCAGCGGAATCAGCTCGTCGACGGTGACCGGGACGGTCGTCTCGTAGCCGAACACGTTGTTGGCCGCGGAATCACCGACGAGCAGGACGGGTACGCCCGCCGCGTCGAAGATGCCGGCCGTGTACTGGTCATACGAGGTGAGCATCGGCCAGCGGTCGCCGCGGACCTTGGCGGCGAGCAGGTCGCGGGTGCGTACCCGACGGGTCGGCGGACCGCCGTAGAGGGCGGTGACCTCGGGCGTCTCGGACATCGTGATCTCCTTCCCTCGAGGCCGCGTTGTGCGGTCCCCGGGTCTGCGTCGATCGTCGCACCACGATGCGCTCCCCGGTCAGAGGGGAGTGCAAACCATCACAGACTCCCCGCTGATCGTGGAGCTGTGGCGCCCGGCCCGCGCTGATATGCCGCGTTTGCAAGCGCCCCGCCGATCTTGGAGCTGTGGCGCCCGGCCCGCGCTGATATGCCGCTTTTATGGGGACATAACTCCAAGATCGACGCAAGGGGCCGGGGCTCAGGGATCTCAGGGATGCTCGAACTGGACGTTGCGGGTCTTCGGGTCGGCCACCGTCAGCCGCACCTCGATCCGCTCCCCCAGCGGCAGCACGCCGAGGCAGCGGGCCCGTACCGCCGGATCGTCCAGCGCCACGGTCCCGCCGGGCCGTCTGCGCTCACCCTCGCCGTCGTCCACGTCCACCACCCCGGCGTCGAACCGCTCGCCGACCCGGTGCTCCAGCAGCACCGCCTCGGCGAGCGAGATCGCGCCGCGGCCGGCCGCGGACGCCACCCGATCGGTGTCGAGCATCGTCTTGGGCAGCCTCGGCAGCGCCTCCCGGGCCCAATCCGGCACCGGCCGGCCGTCGTGCAGGGCGAGGCAGATCTCGGTCGCGTACCGGTCGGCCAGCCGCCGCAGGGGCGCGGTGACGTGCGCGTACGGTGCACCGACCCCGCTGTGCGCGGCCTCGGCCGGAGGCTCGTTCTCGAATGCCGTGTACGCGGCGCCGCGCAGCAGGTCGGCCGCCTGGTCGAGGAACGCCGCGCCGCGCGGACTGGCCGGGTCGACGCCGGCCACCACCTCCGCGACGGGCACGCCGTCCGGCCACGTCACCCCCAGCGACGCCGCGGCAGCGCGCAGCTTCGCGATCGCCTCGGTCCGCGGTGCGGGCATCGTGCGCAGTAGTCCCATCCCGCCGTCGATCATCAGGGAGGCCGCCGCCACCCCGGTGAGCAGCGAGATCTGAGCGTTGTGCTCCTCGATCGGCAGCGGTGCCCGCAGGACGAGCCGCCAGCCGTCGCCCTCCGGTTCGACCTCCTGCTCGGGCAGCGGCAGGTTCACCGCTCCCCGGTCGGCGGCGCGGCGGGCCAGCAGGCCGCCGACCTCGGCGAGCAGCGCGATCGGCTCGGGCGGGCGGCCCGCGTCCACGGCCGCCTGCACGCCGGCGTAACTCAGCTTCGCGCGGCTGCGGACCCGCGCCCGCTCGACGCTGACGGCGGCCGTCGCGCCGTCGGCGTCCAAGTCGATCGTCCACAGCACGGCCGGCCGGTCCGCGTCCGGGAACAGGCTCGCCGCGCCCTCGCTCAACACCGGCGGGTGCAGCGGAACCCGCCCGTCGGGCAGGTAGATCGTCTGACCGCGTACCCACGTCTCCGCGTCGAGCGGTCCACCCGGCCGGACGAACGACGCGACGTCGGCGATCGCGTAGCGGACGCGGTAGCCGCCCCCGTTGCGCCGGCTCAGGTGCATCGCCTGGTCAAGATCCGTCGACGTGGCCGGGTCAATGGTGACGAACGGGATGTCCGTACGATCGGTGACGCTCGGCCGAGTCGTCGCCGCGGCCCGCTCGGCCTCGTACCGGGCGTCGGGCGGGAACTCGGCGGGAAGGCCCAGCTCGCGTCTTATGACGGAGAAGTCGATACGCGGCGCCCACACCCGTTTGATCGGCACGCGGTCATTACTACCAGGCCGGTCCGACAGGTTCCGGCCGTGCGGCGTGACCGGGTCGAATGGGTTGCGGGGCCACGCCGGATGGGCGCGGCCCCGCACGAGGTTGCGGTGACTAGCGCGAAGCGGCCCGGCGCGGGCTGGTCGTGGTCGCGGTGCCGGTTGTCTTGCGCACGCTCGGAGTCCGCCCCTTGGTCGAAGTGCTCCGCGTGGCGGACGACCCGGACGCCTTCTTCGCCGACGCCTTTGTCGCCTTCGCCGCGGCGGGGGCCTTCGCGGTGGTGACCGGCGCCTTGGTCGCGGACTTGACCGCCTTCGACGTGGCGACCTTCTTCGCCGGTGCCTTCTTGGCGGCGGTCTTGGTGGGCGGTGCCTTCTTCGCCGCAGCGGCCGACTTGGCCGATGCCGCCTTCTTCGCCGGAGCCTTCTTCGCCGCCTTCTTGGCGGCGCTCTTGGCCGCTGCGGTATCGGTGGTCTTAGCGGCCGCCTTGGTCACGCCGGCCGCCTTGGTCACGCCGGCCGCCTTCGTCATTCCGGCCGCCTTCGTCACACCGGCCGCCCTCGTCACGCCAGCCGGGGTAGCCCGCTTCGCCGAAGCCGCGGAGCCCGGCTTGGTCGTGGCGGACTTCGACGCGGAAGACGAGTTCGACGCCGTTGCACGCTTTACCGACGCCGTCCCCGAGGAAGCGGTCTTGGCCGCCGGCGTCGCAGAAGCGCGCTTGGCCGCCGTCGTCGAAGGCGCGGCCTTAGCCGCTGCCGGCGTGGACGCGGTCATGGGCGCCATCGCGGAGGCGGTCCTGCTGGCGATGCGCTTGGTGGCGGCCGGAGACGAGACGCGCTTAGCGGTGGCGGACGCGGCCGCCGACACACGCTTCGCGGCGGCAGAGCGGGCCGGCTTCGCGGCGGCACGCGTCGCGGCGGCGGAACCAGCCGGCTTCGCGGCGGCACGCTTCGCGGCAGCAGAACCAGCCGGCTTCGCGGCGGCACGCGTCGCGGCAGCAGAATCACGCGGCTTGGCGGCGGGCTTAGCGGCGACGCGCTTAGCGGCGCCCGCCGTGGCGGACTTAGCGGCCCGGGCCGTAGCGGGCTTAGCGGCCCCGGCCGTAGCGGGCTTAGCGGCACCGGCCGTGGCGGGTTTAGCGGCACCGGCCGTAGCAGGCTTAGCGGCCCGGGCCGTAGCAGGCTTGGCGGCCCGGGCCGCGGCGCGCTTCGCGGTGCCGGCGGTCTTCGCCGCGGGCTTGGCAGCGACGGACTTGGTTGGGCTGTCGGTCCCCACCGGCGCGGCGGTGGTCCGGGTTGCGGCCGTCGACTTCTTCCCCGTACGCGCGGCGGGTTTGGTCGGCGCCTTCTTGACAGGGGCCATCGAGATGTTCCTCCTTGCGAATGACTGTGGGCTCGTCTCCGCGTGGAGACTCACGAGTTCCGGCTTGGACAACGGTTGAGATCCTCGCTAGCGGCGCACCGCTGGCGCGGGAGCTCACAGTCGGCGCCGGCCTAACCTTCCTCCCCTGTCCAGCGGGCGTCCTCGGCGTCCCATGCCGCGTTGCGCTTCTCGACGGTCTCGAGTGCCCGCGTGGCGTCATCAGCCGTGGCGTACGGACCGAGCCGGTATTGGGCGGGGCACATGTCCTCGCCTCTCTCCACCCGGTTGTGGCGAAGGCACCAGAAGTAGCCACCCCCGCCAGGCCCACTGTCGTTCATGCCAACACTGTGCACCTCAAATCGAACATGCGCTACCGATTCGGGCAAAATCTCCAAGATTTCCATTGTGGAACGTCGAGAAGACTCCCCGATCGGACGAAGGAAAGCCCGCCCTGCGCACGGCAGAGCGGGCATCAAACGGGCCGGATCAACGCGATTCGGTAGCCACGAGCTCGGCGATCTGAACCGCGTTCAGCGCGGCACCCTTGCGCAGGTTGTCGTTCGAGACGAAGAACGCCAGACCGTTCTCCACGGTGTCGTCGACCCGGATCCGCCCGACGTACGACGGGTCGCGGCCGGCGGCCTGCAGCGGAGTGGGTACGTCCGACAGTTCCACGCCGGGGGCACCGGCCAGCAGCTCGCGGGCGCGCGCCGGGCTCAGCGGCCGCGCGAACCGGGCGTTGACCTGCAACGAGTGACCGGTGAAGACGGGCACGCGTACGCAGGTCCCAGAGACCTTCAGACTCGGGATGCCGAGGATCTTCCGGCTCTCGTTGCGCAGCTTCTGCTCCTCGTCCGTCTCGTCGCTGCCGTCGTCGACGATCGACCCGGCCAGCGGGAGGACGTTGAACGCGATCGGCCGCGCGAACGACCGCGGCGACGGGAACTCGACCGCCGTACCGTCGAAGGTCAGCTCGCTCGCCCGGTCCGCCACCTTCTTGATCTGCTCGTCGAGCTCGGCGACGCCGGCCAGCCCCGCACCGGACACCGCCTGGTACGTGGTGGCGACCATGGACACCAGCGTGGCCTCGTCGTGCAGCGGGCGCAGCACCGGCATGGCGGCCATCGTGGTGCAGTTCGGGTTGGCGATGATGCCCTTGGGGCGGGTACCCGCGGCGTCCGGGTTCACCTCGGCCACCACCAGCGGGACGTCCGGGTCCATCCGCCAGGCCGACGAGTTGTCCACCACCACCGCGCCGGCATCGGCGACGCGGGGCGCGTACTCCTTTGAACTGACCTTGCCCGCCGAGAACAGCGCGATGTCGAGGCCACGGAAATCCGCGGTCGCCGCGTCCTCGACCGTCACCTCGCCGTCCTGCCACGCGAGCGTGCGGCCGGCGGAACGCGCGGAGGCGAACAGCCGGAGCTCATCAACGGGGAACTGGCGCTCCGCCAGGATGCGGCGCATGACGCCGCCGACCTGGCCCGTCGCGCCCACGATGCCGATCCTCATGCACACAAAAGTACGGGCTGAGCCGAGCCGACGAGAAACCGGCATGCATCACGTGCCCACATAGCAGGAGGCGCGTCCCAACATGAAAGACAGAGGGACTACCGTGCACGCATGGCTGCGGTCTACACCCACGGGCATCACGAGTCGGTCCTGCGTTCGCATCGGTGGCGTACGGCGGCGAACTCGGCGGCGTACCTCCTGCCCCACCTGTCCCCCGGCCTCGCGGTGCTGGAGGTCGGCGCCGGTCCCGGCACGATCACCGCGGATCTCGCCGAGCTGGTCGCCCCCGGCCGGGTCACGGCGCTGGAGCTGACCGAGGCGGCGCTGGAACTCAGCCGGGCCGAGATCGCGCGGCGCGGGCTCACCACGGTTGGCTTCGCGGTCGGCGACGTGCACGCGCTCGACTTCCCGGACGCCGGTTTCGACGTGGTGCACGCGCATCAGGTGCTCCAGCACGTGGCCGACCCGGTGGCGGCGCTGCGGGAAATGCGTCGCGTCACCCGTCCCGGCGGCATCGTCGCGGTGCGCGACAGCGACTACGCGGCGTTCACCTGGTATCCGTCGTCGCCGGGCCTGGACGCGTGGCTGGACCTCTACGAGCGGGTCGCACGCGGCAACGGCGGCGAACCGGACGCGGGCCGCCGCCTGCTGTCCTGGGCGCACGCGGCCGGCTTCACGGACGTGACCGCGACGTCGAGCACGTGGTGCTTCGCCGATCCCGAGGACCGCGCCTGGTGGGGCGGCATGTGGGCGGAGCGGGTGGTGGCGTCCGACCTCGCGCGCACCGCACTGGCGACCGGCGTGGCGACCGACGACGACCTGCGATCGATCTCGGCGGCGTGGCGACGCTGGGCCGCCGATCCGGACGGCTGGCTGTCGCTGCTGCACGGCGAGCTGATCTGCCGGGTGTGAGGGTCGGTCCGGCGCGTCGTGCGGATGACGCCTCACTCGGGCCGGATGTAGCCCCGCGCCTCGTATGACGGCGCGTCGTGCGGCCGGTGACTGGCACCCATCCGGTCGAGCCACGCGGCGATGAAGACCCGGGCCGGCGGGTCCAGGCCGAGCAGGACGTCGGGCGGTACGGCTCCGGTGTACCAGCGCGTACCCGGCACGTCGGGCACCTCGCCGCGCGGGATCGCCAGCGCGACCCACGGCGGCAGCTCCTGGATGATGGACGCGGACCTCCGCCACGCGTCGATGGAGTCACGGTAAGCGGTGGGATCCTGCACGACGACGACGACCTCCATCGTCCTATTGTCCGCTCATCATCGAACGGAGCGCAGTGGCGATCTGCGCGACCGCCGCGTGCGCCGCGTCGAAGATCGCCAGCTTGCGCACGAAGTTGTGGTTGACGCCGAGGTACCGGGCCGCGACCACGGGCACCCCGGCGGCGAGGAGCGCCGCCGCGTACCGCTCCCCCTCGTCGCACAGCACGTCCAGCTCGGCGGTGACGACCACGGCCGGCGGCATGCCGGCCAGGTCCGCGCGGAACGGGTCGACGTCCGGGACGGAACGGTCCACGGCCGGAGGCACGAACGCGTCCCAGAAGAACCGCATCTCGTCGCGGTGCAACCCGTAGTCGTCCAGATCCGGGTACGCCATCGCGGGATCCAACGCCGGACAGATCAGGACCTGCGCGGCGACCGGCTGCCCGGCGTCGCGGGCACGGCGGGCCGCGACGGTGGCCAGTTGCCCGCCCGCCGAGTCACCGGCCACCGCGACGGTGCCGGCACGGCGGGCCCACCCGACCGCGGTGCCGACGTCGTCCAGCGCACCGGGGAACGGCACCTCGGGCGCCCGCCGGTAGTCCACGGAGAGCACGTCCCAGCCGGTCGCGCGGGCCAGATGCCGGCACATGCCGTCGTGCGTCGCCAGGTCGCCCATCACCCAGCCGCCGCCGTGCGCGTACACGATCATCGGCCGGTCGTCGCCGTCACTGTAGAGCCGCGCGGGCACCCCGTCGGCCTCGATATCGGTGACGCGACGGATCCGCGGTCCCGCCCCGACCTCCACCGGCGCGGCGTCGACCATGCTGGCGCGTACCGAAGCAAGGTTTTCGATCGTCAGCGGTTCGCGAAGCTGGGCGCCGAGCGCGGCGCGGGCCTGGGGATGCAACCGGGCGAGATCCATCGGATCGAGCCTAGCCACACGCACCACAACTGACCGCATGGCGACTGTGCCGGAAGATCGTCTCTCGATAGCGTTCTGCGCATGACCGACCGTCTGCCTGAGCTCCCCGAGAACTGGGACCGCTGCCTCTGCGTGGCGGCCCATCCCGACGACATCGAGTACGGTGCGGCCTCCGCGGTCGCGCGATGGACCGCGCAGGGCAAGCAGGTGACGTACCTGCTGGCCTGCCGGGGCGAGGCGGGCATCGACAGCATCCATCCGGACCAGGCGGCGCCGCTGCGCGAGGCCGAGGAACGGGGCGGGGCCCGCGAGGTGGGCGTGGACATCGTGGAGTTCCTCGATCACCGCGACGGCGTCATCGAGTACGGGCCGGCGCTGCGCCGCGACATCGTCCGGTCGATCCGGCGGCACCGGCCCGAGATCATGGTCTCGGGCTCCTTCGACGCCATCGGCCCGGGCGGAATGCCGAACCAGGCCGACCACCGCGCGGTCGGACTCGCCGCACTGGACGCCGCCCGTGACGCCGGCAACCGGTGGATCTTTCCCGAGCTGGCGGACGAGGGGCTGGAGCCGTGGGGTGGCATTCGGTACGTCTGCCTCGCCGGCAGCATGCGCGCCACGCACGGCGTCGACGTCACCGGCGAGCCGCTGCAGCGCGGTATCAAGTCGCTGGCCGCACACGCCGAGTACACCAAGGGCCTGGGTGTGTCCGGCCCGGAGCCGGGACCGTTCCTGACCTGGATCGCGCAGCAGTCCGGTCCGGCGCTGGGCGTCGAGGCCGCGGTGTTGTTCGAGGCGCTCCCGCTCACCTTCGAGGGACCGCCGCCCTGGGCCTGATATCCCTTCGATCGCTCTGTGCAATCATCGATCCCGTTTATGGCACACCGACTGCCAATCGCGCGTACCTGCAAGGCGTGAGTCCAGGGCATGTGAGTTTTGTCCTGTGTGTACCCCGTTGACGTGCAACTTGCACACTCTTAGTGTCGCCTGAGTGACGGCGCGTTGTTAATTTGCTGGCCGCCGTCGCTTCGTGCGGGCGGGCCAGGGGGTCTGGGTGAGCGTCACGCTGGGCATCAACGGCTTCGGGCGGATCGGTCGTAGCATCACACGGATCGTGAGCGCGTCAGCCGGCACGGGACTGACCATCGCCGCCGTCAACGACGTCGCGCCGGTGGACACATTGGCCTATGCGTTGCGGAAGGACAGCGTCCGTGGAACCTTTCCCGGCACGGTCACTGCGCGCCCTGGTCAGCTCATTGTGAACGATCACCCGATCCGGGTCTTCCGCCAGGCGCAGCCGGACCGGATCCCGTGGGCGGACTCCGGCGTGGACGTGGTCATCGAAGCGACCGGGCGATTCCGCAACGGCGCCGAGGCCCGTGCGCACATCACCCGCGGCGGTGCCCGCAAGGTATTGATCAGCGCCTCGGCCCCGGGCACCGACACCATCCTGGTGTACGGCGCCAACCACGGCGACTACGACCCGGCGAGGCACGACGTCGTCTCCCCCGCGTCGTGTGGCGTCAACGCGCTGACGATTCTCGCGAAGATATTGCTAGATCGATTCGGCCTCCGGTTCGTCAGCACGTCGGTGATTCTCGGCGCGCAGGGCTGGCAGAAGGTGAACGACGCGATGCTGGGCACGTCCCGCGACGATCCGCGGCTGGGCCGGGCGGCGGCGGAGAGCATCATCCCGCACAACCACGTGGTAGGCGACCTGATCCGGACGGCGCTGCCCCGGCTCGGACAGATCCGGTACAGCTATTACTGCGTACCGACGCCGGTGGGATCACTGGCCGAACTGGCCGGCGTCATGGATCGCGCGGTGTCCGCCGAGGAGGTCAACCGGGCGATGGCCGAGGCGGCCGCCGGACCGCTGCGCGGCATCATCGCGTACGACCCGGACCCGACCGTCTCCATCGACGTGAAGAACAGCCCGGCCTCCTGCCTGTTCGACCCGTCGGGCACGCAGACCACCTCGGACGGTGGAGTGAAGGTACGCGGATGGTTCGACAACGAGTGGGGGTTCTCTCACCGGCTGCTGGACATCGCGCGGTTGCTGGGCCGATCCGAGCCCGCGGGTGAGTTGCATTCCGTGCACGCCGGTTGGGGCATCGCCTGACGCGATCCGTCCACGACCTCGGCACAGTGGATCGTCCACGGTACTCCGGAGGGATCGTCGATCTGCCTGGCGGCTCCGGTGACGAGGGCCGCCGGACCGCGTACTAGGCTCTGGCGATATCCGCTCTGCCTACCGCAAGAGGTGTCCCGGATGAGCGACCACCTGTCCGCTTCGCTCGACACGGCCGCGCCGCACAGCGCCCGCGTCTGGAACTACTGGTTGGGCGGCAAGGACAACTTCGACGCCGACCGGCAACTCGGGGATCAGATCAGGCAGTTCTTTCCGGAGATCGCGGTCATCGCGCAGGAGTCGCGGCGGTTCCTGGCCCGGGCGGTCACCTACCTCGCCGGTGAGATCGGTATCCGACAGTTCCTCGACATCGGCACGGGCCTGCCCACCGCCGACAACACTCACGAGGTCGCCCAGCGCATCGCGCCGGATTCGCGCATCGTCTATGTCGACAACGACCCGATGGTGCTCGTGCACGCGCGGGCGCTGCTCACCAGCACGCCGGAAGGCGCCACCGACTACCTCCAGGCCGACCTGCGCGATCCCGACACGATCCTGCGCGATGCCGCCCGCACGCTCGACTTCTCCCAGCCCATCGCGCTGATGCTGCTCGGCATCCTGGCGCACATCACCGACTACGACCAGGCTCGCTCGATCGTCGACCGGCTCGTGGCAGCGCTGCCGTCGGGCAGCTACCTGGTGGTCAACGACGGAACGAACGTCCTCGACCCGGAGCGCCGCAACGCGGCCACCCAGGCCTCCATCGATGCCGGAACCCCCTACATCGCGCGTCATCCCGACACGATCGCGGGATACTTCCACGACCTCGAGCTGGTCGAGCCCGGCGTGGTGTCGAGCACCCGGTGGCGCGCCGAGCCCGACGAGAACGGCAAATTGCCCGACGAGGTGGACGTGTTCTGCGGCGTGGGACGCAAGCCGTAGTGCTGGACCCCGGCCTCGAAGCGGATCACACTCTGTCCATGACAACGGAGGACCCACACCTTTGGCGGGAATGGGAGCAAGCCGGGCGGCTCACCCCTTGGCTGGTCCACGACCTGCCCAGGATCGCCTGGATCGTGGAGCGGCGTAGCTCGGAGCTGACGGAGGACGAGCGGCAGGTCGTCCAAGACGCGATCACGCGCATGCAGCGGGCGCTCTCTGACCGCCGCTAGGAGCGCCCATCAGAGCCGTCCAGCAACCAGGCACGCCATTCGGCGAAACGCGCTCGCAGATCTTCAAGCTCCCGGCCGGCGACGCCGTACCTGGCGAAGTCACGGCTGGGTAGCATCTGGACTGCAGCGAGTGCCTCGGCGAACATCCGGCGGTCGAAGCCACGGTCGGCGCGCTCGGCGAGTTGGAGCAGCCTCTCCCAGTCGTACCGCCGGGACCGGATGGCGGCGTCGACATCGATGAAGTCGCGGGCCTGGGTACGACCGTAGATGGCACCCACCTTATTGGCGACCGCATCATCCGGATGCAGTACCGGGCCGATGCTCATGTGAACGGGCTGGTTGGCGCGCCAGTCGACACCGAGTTCCACCGTCGCTGTGTGATCACCGTCAGATACGCGTAGTCGAGCAAACGTGTCGTAGCGGCGGTCCACTGTCACCACAAGACCCGCTGAACGGTACATCTCTACCGCGTCGGCGACCGCGTCGTTGAACTCTCCGCGCCGGTCCCAGCCCGTGAAGAGGTCGACGTCTTCGCTGGGCCGTTCGAGGAGCCCCGCGGCCTGCACAGCGTATCCGCCAGCGAGAGCGAATCCGTACCGTTCTGCGGCTGCCAGGCCGATGGTCGCCAGGCGCTCGTGAAATGAGTCCATCGCTTATGCAACTGCGGTCTCGGAGGAGGTGACCAGCATCGGGAACCGTTGCTGCCAGGCTCGACGCAATGCCGCTGGAAGCCACAGCGTGGGCCAAAGCCGCATGAGTAGCTGACGGTTGAGCCACATACGAAGATCGTCGACCGTCGCCGCCTCGTTCAGCACAGTCTTGTACATCGAAGCTAGTTCGGCCGGATCATCGAGGTCGTATACCGGACTACCGGACCAGTCGAGGTGGTGGGGCAACGCCACCGTGCCGCTGGTGGGACCGCGCAGCTCATCGAGGTCATCCGCGACGACATACGGCTTGCGTTCGCCGTACGGCACGTAGTCGGCCGGCGGGCGCGGCTCGGGGGTCTTCCGCCTGCTCCTGTTCGCCGCCTCACGGGCCTGCGGGTGCAGCGCGTGGCGGATCGTCTCCCGGCTGTAGCCGGTGACCCAGACGAGATCGACCGGTCGCCAACCGGCCTCATGAAAGGCACGCAGCTGCGCATCACGCTCGTCGAGCGCCGCCTTCTTCGTGGCCTCGTACTTGGCGATGGCCTCGCGCAGAGCTTCCTCGGTGTAGCTGCCCATGCCCGAAGCCTAACACGCTAGGCCAAGCATGCTAGCCTCCGGCGAGCGTCGACTACCGTTGCTCCGGTGATCGGCATGGCAGATGTGGAGGCGGCCGCCCGGCGGATCGCCGGACGAATCCGGCGCACGCCGGTGATCAGGGCGGACGACTCGCTGTGGGTCAAGCTCGAATTCCTCCAGCACGCGGGTTCGTTCAAGACGCGCGGGATGTTCAACCAGATCCTGGCCGGGGCCGAACGCGGCGCGGTCCCGGCGGCCGGGATCGTGGTGGCGTCCGGGGGCAACGCCGGGTTGGCGGCGGCGTACGCGGCCCGCGAGCTCGGCGTGCCGGCCGAGGTGTTCGTGCCGGTGACCGCACCGCCGGTCAAGGTCGCGAAGCTCGCCAAGCTCGGCGCTCGGGTGGTCCAGGCGGGCACCGAATACGCCGAGGCGTACGCGGAAGCCGTGCTCGCCGCCAAGGAGAAGGGCGCCCTGTTCTGTCACGCCTACGACGACCCGGACATGGTGGCCGGCAACGGCACGGTCGGCGGGGAGCTGCTCGACCAGCTCCCGGACGGCTTCGACACGGTGCTCGTCGCGGTGGGCGGCGGCGGGCTGGTCGCGGGGGTGACCTCGGCGCTGCGTGACCGGGCCCGGATCGTCGCGGTCGAGCCGGTCTCCTGCGCCGCCCTGCACGAGGCGCTGTCCGCCGGCGGTCCGGTGGACGTGCCGGTGTCCGGGGTGGCGGCGGACTCGCTCGGTGCGCGCCGGGCGGGCGACATCGCGTACGAGGTGGCCAGCGCCGCCGGTATCACCTCGGTGCTGGTGGACGACCCGGCCATCGTGGACGCCCGCCGGCGCCTGTGGGACGACTACCGGGTCGCCGTCGAGCACGGCACCGCCGCGGCGTACGCGGCACTCACCACCGGCGCCTACGTGCCCGCCGGCGGTGAGCGCATCGTGGTCCTGCTGTGCGGCGCGAACACCAACCCGGCGGACCTCGGTTGAGAATGACCCTCTCCCGCGCGGCGGCCTGGAGTTAGGCTGCGTCCGTGGCGTTCCAGGGCTGGCCGATCGAAGCCGTCGAGTTCTACGAAGGGCTCGAAGCCGACAACTCACGCACATACTGGCTCGCGCACAAGACGACATATGACGAGGCCGTGTACGCGCCGATGGCCGCGTTGCTCGCCGAGATCGAGAGCGAGTTCGGGACCGGCAAGATTTTCCGGCCGAACCGGGACGTACGGTTCAGCGCGGACAAGTCGCCGTACAAGACCGCGATCGGGGCGGTTGTCGACTCCGGCGGGTACATCCAGTTCTCCGCGCACGGCCTGGCCGCCGGCAACGGCATGTACATGATGGCGCCCGACCAGCTCGACCGGTACCGGAAGGCGGTCGCCGACGACGTCACCGGCGAGGGTCTGGAGAAGGTCATCTCCGAGGTTGAGGGCCACCACATCTCGGTGACCGGCCACGACACGCTCAAGACCGCGCCCCGCGGCTACCCGCGCGACCATCCACGGGTCGATCTGCTGCGCCAGAAGGGCCTGATCGCGTGGAAGGAGTGGCCGGTCAAGGGATGGCTCGGCACCCGGGCCGCCAAGGCCAGGGTGGTCGATTTCCTGCGCGCATCCCGGCCGTTGCACGACTGGCTCGATCAACACGTCGGAGGCAGCTCGCCTGGTTGATCCCCGAACTCTGGCGCACACGGCGCGCAGGGGCGACCATCAGCGTATGGAGGAGTCCTCGCTGGGTAAGCTCGCCTCTCTGCCGTCGCAGCAGTTGGGGCGAAGCCCGTTTCCGCCGATCGCCGACTACGCGTTCCTCTCGGATTGCGAATCGACGTGTCTCGTCGCGCCCAGCGGCGCGATCGAGTGGATGTGCCTGCCGCGGCCCGACTCGCCGAGCGTCTTCACGGCGATGCTGGACCGCAGCGCCGGCTCGTTCCGCCTCGGCCCCTACGACGAGATGGTGCCTGCGGCCCGCCGCTATCTGCCCGGCAGCCTCATGGTCGAGACCACCTGGCAGACCCGTACCGGCTGGCTGATCGTCCGGGATGCGCTGTGCATGGGGCCGTGGCACAACGTCGAGGAACGCTCGAAGACCCACCGGCGCTCGCCCACCGACTACGACGCCGAACACTGCCTGCTGCGCACGGTCCGGTGCGTGAGCGGCTCGGTGGATCTGTCGATGACGTGTGAGCCGGTCTTCGAGTACGGCAAGATCGAGGCGACGTGGAAATACGAGGGCCGGGGGTACGGCGAGCTGGTCGCCGAGGCGCCGGAGGCGAGCATCAAGCTGCGGCTGACCACCGACCTGCGACCAGGCATCGAGGGACGCGGGCTGAACGCGCGTACCCGGATGGTCGAGGGTGACGTGCACTTCGTCGCGTTGTCCTGGTCACCGCTGCCACCCCCGCGCACCCTCGACGAAGCGAACGTACGCATGGCCCGTACCTCGGAATATTGGCGTCAATGGATCACTCTCGGTAACTTCCCCGACCACCCCTGGCGTAGCTATCTGCAACGAAGCGCGCTGACCCTCAAGGGCCTCACCTACGCGCCGTCCGGCGCGCTCCTCGCCGCGTCGACCATGGCCCTGCCCGAGACGCCGCACGGCGAACGCAACTGGGACTACCGCTACGCCTGGGTCCGCGACTCGACCTTCGCCCTGTGGGGTCTCTACACGCTGGGCTTCGACCGCGAGGCGAACGACTTCTTCTACTTCATCAACGACGCCTGCCGGGACGGGCACGAGCTGCAGGTGATGTACCGGGTCGGCGGCGAGCGGGAGATCGAGGAGATGTCGCTCCCGCACCTCTCCGGGTACGAGGCGGCGTTCCCGGTCCGCGTTGGCAACGCTGCGTACAAACAGAAGCAGCACGATGTGTGGGGAGCCGTGCTGGATTCGGTGTACCTGCACGCCCGGTCCCGCGAACAGCTGCCGGAGTCGCTCTGGCCGGTCCTCAAACGCCAGGTCGAGCGGGCCGCCGAGCACTGGGAGGAGCCTGACCGCGGCATCTGGGAGGTGCGCGGCGAACCCCGGCACTTCGTGTCCAGCAAAGTCATGTGCTGGGTCGCGCTGGATCGTGGGGCACGACTGGCGCGGATGTACGACGAGCCGGAGTACGCGGAGAAGTGGCAGACCCTCGCCGACCAGATCCACGCCGAGATCTGCGCGAAGGGCGTGGACGATCGTGGCGTCTTCGTCCAGCGGTACGGCTCGACCGCCCTCGACGCGTCCGTGCTGCTCATGCCTCTGATGCGGTTCCTGCCCGCCGACGACCCGCGGATGCGCGCCACGGTCATGGCGGTCGCCGAGGAGCTGACCGTGGACGGGCTGGTGCTGCGCTACCGGGTCGAGGAGACCGACGACGGCCTCACCGGCGAGGAGGGCACGTTCACGATCTGCTCGTTCTGGCTGGTGTCCGCGCTGGTGGAGGTCGGCGAGGTGGAGCAGGCACGCAAGCTGTGCGAGCGGCTTCTCGCGTACGCCAGCCCGCTGGAGCTGTACGCCGAGGAGATCGACACGTACAGCGGCCGGCATCTGGGCAACTTCCCGCAGGCGTTCACCCACTTGGCCCTGATCAACGCCGTCATGCACGTGATCCGCGCGGAACAGAGCCTGGAGCCCGGACAGTTCAGCCCCGCCAACGTGGGGGCCGGCTGATGGCGAACGTGCCGATCTTGGGGGCCCGGCTGATGGTGAACGCGCCGATCTTGGGGGCCGGCTGATGGTGAACGCGCCGATCTTGGAGTTGTGGCGCCCCTTCTGATCCGTTTTGCGGCTTTTATGAAGAGCCATAGGTCCAAGATCGGCGCGATGGGTGCTCAGCCCAGCCGGTCGAGGAAACGGCGGGAACGCTGCCCCACCAGCGCCGTCGCGTCCGCGTCGTAGGACGGCAGCGAGCTGTCGGTGAACAGGTGCCGGTCACCCGGATAGACGAACAGCTCACCGAGGTCGGGCCCGACCGTCTCGACCAGCTCGCGGGCCGCGTCGATGTCGCCCTCCAGCGCGAAGAACGGGTCCTTGTCCATACCGTGGATCTGCACCGGGACCCCGCGCGGCCACGGCCCGACGGCCCACTCACCGGAGATCGGGAGGCACCCTTCGTACAACAGGGCCCCGCGAACGCCCGGCCGGGTCTGTGCGAGCCGCTGCGCCGTGACGACACCGAACGAGATGCCGGCGTACACCAGGTCTTGAGGCAGCTCGGCCACCGCCCGGCCGGCGCGCTCGGCCAGCACCTCGTCGCCGATCCGCTGGGTCAGCGCGGACCCGTCCTCGATCGTCGCCGGCAGCTCGCCGTCGAACAGATCGGGCGTGTGCACGGTGTGTCCGCCCTCGCGCAATCGGTCGGCGAAGGCGCGGACGCCGTCGGTGAGCCCTTGAATGTGATGGAATAGCACGACCTCGGCCATCTTCTAGACTCCTATGATCGGACGACAGTGATCGAACGATCCATAACCCTAGAACGGTCGAAGTATGTCGGTCAATCACCGGATCCCGGATTACGACCTCGACGAGATGCTCGTGGTCACCGCGCCCGAGCAGCTGCGTGCGCTGGCCGACCCGCTGCGCGCCACGCTCCTGGAGCTCCTTCTCGAGCGGGCCGCCACGGTCACCGAGATGGCCCGGGCCGTCGACCGTCCTAAGGGTACGGTCGCCTACCATGTGAACCTCCTCGTCGGCGTCGGACTGCTGCGGGTGGTGCGGACCCGCCGGGTGCGGGCGATCGAGGAGCGGTATTACGGCCGGGTCGCCCGTACGCTTTACGTCGGGGTGCTGTCCCGCCCGGAGGACAAGCAGGTCGTAGCCGCCATCAACGGGCTCGCCGAGGCGGCCGCCGAATCCGCCGCGGCGCACGCCGCCGACGATCTGCGATGCACGCTCGTGCACGCCCGCATCCCGATCGAGGAAGTGCGCGCCTTCTGGGCGGAGGTTCAGGAGCTCGCCCGCCGGTTCGCCCAGATTCCCAGGTCCGGCGATCAGGTGTACGGCTTTGTCGCCGGCCTCTACCCCACCGACGCGCCCACTCTTCCCGACCCAGGCTCGGCCGCCTAGCGCGGTGTGGAGGCGACCAGATCGTCATGCAGGACCCGGAGGGCAACGAGTTCTGCATCCAGTGACGCCCGGCTTGTTCGCGTGGAGCAGGCGCTAACGTGCCGGGCATGGCTGACTTCAACAACGCCGACCTGCGTGGCTCGCGGTTCGAGTACGTGGACCTCAGCGGCGCACAGCTCCGCGCCGTCGACATGATCGGCGCCCGGTTCCGGGCCGTCGACCTGCGCGGCGTGGTGATGCGCGGCGTCGAGCTGGTCGACGTCGATGTGTACGGGGAGATCCAGAACCTGATCATCAACGGCGTCGACGTCGGACCCCTGATCGATGCCGAACTGGACCGCCGCTACCCCGACCGCGCGAAGATGCGCCCGGTGGACCCGGCCGGCTTCCGCGAGGCGTGGGACGTGGTCGAACGTTTGTGGCGCGGCAGCGTGGAACACGCCCGCCGGCTGCGGCCGGAGGAGCTGCATGAGTCGGTCGACGGCGAATGGTCGTTCATCGAGACGCTGCGGCACCTGGTCTTCGCCACCGATTCCTGGATCAGGCGGGCGATCCTCGGCGACCCGTCACCATGGGACGCCCTGGACCTGCCGTGGGACGAGATGCCCGACACCCCGGGCGTCCCGCGCGACCGTGCCGTACGGCCCTCGCTCGACCAGGTGCTCGACCTGCGCCGCGACCGCATGGCCGGCGTGCGCGAGGTGGTGGACGGCTTGACCGACGAGTCGCTGAACGGCCACACCGAGCCGATCGACGCTCCCGGCTGGCCCAGGCCCCGCAGCTACCCGGTGCGCGAATGCCTGCTGATCGTCCTCAACGAGGAATGGGAGCATCGCCTGTACGCCGAACGCGACCTGACTGCCCTCGATGCGCGCAGCGCCTAGCGCGCGTCGAGTTCGGGAGTCCGGTCATGGGCGGTGAGCGTGCGAAACTGGCGGCTTCTACCGGCGCTACCTCCAGCGCTGCAACGAGCACCGGTTCGGCGAACTCGGCGAGTTCGTCCACGAGACCGTTCACCTCAACGGCGCGCGGCAGGGCCGGGAGGAGTACGCCGCAGGGCTCGGCGCGGTCGTCGAGGCGGTGCCGGACTTCCACTGGGATCGTGAAGAACCAAACCCGCACGATCACCGATCAGACGCTGACTTGGGCATATGCGCTCGCCGACCCGTGAAATGGGCCGGGCCGAGGGCGGAGGGCCGGTTGGTTTCGGCTAGCTGGTGAAGTCCACCAGGTCCGCACAGAAGTCGCGGTCCGAGAGGTCGCTGTGCCCGGTGGAGGAGCGCACGACCCGGAACGAATCGGGGACCTCGATGTCGTCGTTGGGGTCGCCAGGAGTGCCGTTGTAGTCGATGTCGAAGGCGAACCGGAACTGGCCGGGGTCCTTGAGCACTAACTTGCCGTCGGCGTCGTAGAAGCGGGAACCACCGGAGGCGAAGACGGTGATGGTGATCGTGCCGTCGCCGTTGTCGACGATCGTGTGGTCTCTGCTGTTGCCGGTGAAGACGTTGGTGTAGGTGCCGCCGGTCGCCAGGTTGGTGGTCACGACGGTGCCACGCACACTCTCCCGGTTGTAAGGGAACGGTGACGAGCCGCGCTGGTTGAACACGAAGTTGCCCGAGACATCCCCGCTGTCCTGGGCCGGGGTGCCGTCGCAGTCGTACACGTCGCTGGTGAAGATGTCGTGGAAGTGGCCCTTGTCGATCGGTCGGGCGGTGGCGGGTGTGCTAGCGAGCACGGTGCCCGCGATGGCCAGCCCACCGATGAGTAGTGCAGAACGTCCCCTCATGACCCCTCCCCTTTTGCCGGACTCGACGAGCGTGGCGCGTTCACTCATCTTGGGCGTGGTCAGGGATGGGGAGGATCAGCCCAGCGTGCTGCCATCGCAGGCCAGTAGGAGACGCCGGTTTGACCGGGATCCGCGCGGGCCAGCCGTTCGGCCCAACCCAGCACAAGAGGATCAACAACGTCGGCGGCACGCCGGACACGCCGGCGAGTCGAGTGTCGGGCCCCGGAGGGTTCACGAACAGCTTTCGCCAGCACTTGACGGCAATACGCGAATAGCACCGTGAGCAGGAGGGCGGCGGACGAGCCGGCCTGTACGCCGGATTCTGTACCGGCGACCTGGTCGCCGGTGGCGGTCATCCATCTCGGCCTGCCGTCGCCGACAGGCTCGTGCGGCCTACCCGCAGGCTCGGGCGAGCAGCCCTCGAACGCCTGCGCCGGCCGCCGCCTTGCGGCCGGCGGCCTTGCTTGGCCTTGCTCCGGGTGGGGTTTACCGAGCCACCCCGGTCACCCGGGGTGCTGGTGAGCTCTTACCTCACCGTTTCACCCTTACCGGCGCGCTGGGCGCCGGCGGTCTGTTTCTGTGGCACTGTCCCGCGGGTCGCCCCGGGTTGCCGTTAACAACCACCCTGCTCTGCGGAGTCCGGACGTTCCTCGGCGGCGCCCCATGGGCACCGACGCGACCGCCCGGCCGACTCGTCCACCGCACCACCCATCGTAGTGGGAACGCCCGGCAAACCGGCGGAGCGCGGCCCCCCACGCCGGTTGATCATGGACTTAGGACGACGGTATGTCCGGCTTAGCCGCCCTAACCCCATGATCAACGGGCGCTGGCGTGAGGCTGACGCGGCGCTGGTAGGGCGCTGACTCGGCCCTGGTGGGGCGCTGACTCGGCGCTGGCGGGGCTGGCGGGGCGCTGATCGGGCGCTGACTCGGCGCTGGCGGGGCTGGCGAGGCGCTGATCGGGCGCTGACTCGGCGCGGAACCGGGCCAAAGGGATCAACGCGACGACACGGTACCGATGAGGCCTCCGTACCCGTAGATTGATCAAGGCCATGGATCTCTCTCACATCCTTCTGCTGATCGCCGCGGGCCTCGCCGCGGGGATCGTGAACGCGATCGCCGGCGGCGGTTCGCTGATCACCTTTCCGACGCTGATCGCGATCGGGCTGCCGACCGTGGCCGCCAACGTGACGAACTCGGTCTCGGTGTTTCCCGGGTACGTGTCGAGTGTCGTGGGCAGTCGCGCGGATCTGCACGGGCAGGGCCGCCGGTTGCGGGCGATCCTGCCAACGGGCGCGGTCGGTTCGGCGCTGGGATGTGCCTTGCTGCTGCTCACGCCGGCCCGCGCGTTCGACGTGATCGTGCCGTTCCTGGTGTTGGGCGCGGCGGCGACGCTGGCCTTCCAGCAGCGGCTGCGGGGCCTGGTAGGGCATCCGCACGCGATGTCGCCGCTGCGCCGGACGGTGACGCTGCAGACCGTGGTGTTCGTCGGGGCGATCTACGGCGGCTACTTCGGGGCGGCGCTGGGCGTCATGTACGTCGCTGCGCTCGCGCTCGTCCTCGACGAGTCGCTGAATCGGATCAATGCCCTCAAGAACGTCCTTTCGGCCGTGGTTGGCCTCGTGACCGTCGTAATTTTCTCCCTTTTCGCCCCTATTGATTGGGTCGCTGTGCTGGCTCTGGCGCCGGCCACGATCGCTGGCGGGTACGCCGGCGCCCGGCTTGCGCGGAAGCTACCGTCCCGCGTATTGAGAACGGTAATCGTAACCTTCGGTACGGTTATCGGGTTCGTCCTGCTGTTCCGCGCATTCGCCTGAGCTGCTCGTTCGACGGCCCTCCACAGCAGACGTACGGCTACCACTCAGCGATCTGTTACCTAATGCAGCCCGAACGCCCTGTACCGTCACATGCACAACTACTAACCTGTCCTGGTATTCATGAAGCTGCACGATGCAGTGTCTGGGCGGTGAGGTTGACGTGACCGACGACGAAGTACTGGGCGCCATCGAGACTCAGATCGCGATGCTGATGCGTCTGGGCGAGGCGAGCCGCCGGGCAACCGGGCTCAAGGCGCACCGGGCATTGGACCGCGCAGCTTATGTGATCCTGCGTTACCTGCAGCAGGACGGCCCGCAGAACGTGTCCACGCTCGCCGACCGGCTGAATCTGGACGGTTCGACCGTGACCCGGCAGGTGACCGCGCTCCAGCACGACGGGCTGGTGGAGC